>Ga0208849_1001169_pt1 | contig 19487 bp, 16 predicted proteins | sample NGESurdeep072012_10_FD_184470 | JGI IMG/M metagenome (GOLD analysis project Ga0208849, IMG submission 184470) | Arctic peat soil microbial communities from Barrow, Alaska - NGEE Surface sample 53-3 deep-072012 (SPAdes) | ecosystem: Environmental > Terrestrial > Soil > Wetlands > Peat ... | reverse complement strand
CACGCCGGCTCCCGCTCCTGCAAGCGAGTGAACGAGATTTAGGAGATACTGCGTCAGCTCCCGCAATCTACCGGCCCGAACATGCGCGAGGACCATGCGAACGTCCGCGTGCGCAAAGAATAGGTGAAGGGTCTTATCACGCTCTTGGTGGGCTTGCGCAATCTGCTCGTAATAGTAGATGCCCGCTCGCACGCCCAGCCCCCCGATAAGCCCTAGGGCCCGGGATTCTATGTTGGGCATTGTTTCGTCGATTTACTCCCGCGATCCGGTGCCGCACCGAACCGACAAACGCGTTTCCTGATCACGCAGGCGCGAGGCGCGTCGTGCCATCCATCAGTGCCGTGACATAGCCGCCGACGTCGATGCCGTCCGCGCCGTTTTTCCCACTGATTTTGACGAATAACAGACTGCGCCGGCCCATCTTCTTTCCCTGTTCGCTCACGAACGTCGAGCCATCGCTGCCGGACGTCAATCCGTTTTGGAACATGTAGGCGGCCAGCGGGCCGGTCGCGCCCCTGTGGCCGGATCTTCGACAATTCCCTGTTCGGGCGCAAACATTCTCGAATAGACGCCTTCGGGCGTCGGCGTAAACACGAACACGCACAGCGGTGTGTCGGACTCGACGGCGTGCAGATGTTTCATGCTGCTGATGTCGAGCCACGCGCGATCGACTGCCGCTTCGTTCTTGAGAGGAATGTAGACGGTGGGATTGCCAGCGCTGAACTGTTGGGGCGACGGTGAGCGAGCATCTGAAAGTTCTTTCAAGCGCCGGGTTGATCCGTGGCAAACGCATAAAGCAATGGACGTTCTTCAAACGCGACGAGGAGCGCATCGCGCAGATTAAGACATTGATAGACAAGAAGGTCTGAGGTCGGTACCATCTTTTTACCTTGAAGCGCGCCGTGATAGTTGAGCCGATCGTGCTGTGAGGCTAAGCGAATGAAGCGCGGGCCCTCAAGTCATTCGGCAGAGCGGTCTTGAGTTTGCTGCTCGATGCTGTTCCGTAATGCGTTGATGGCGGTCGCGGTTTCTTCTCGAAACGCCGTGATGGCTTCAAGCAATCTATCGCTCACGCTGGGTTCGCGCCCAGCACCGAGGATATCAAGCGCCGAACCGACCCCATGCGCGAACTCCGAAAGTGCATCGACCTCATCCGGCGCATAGGCCTCACCGCCGTCGCGTTCGCCGCACAGGAGCACGCCAACTAGGCGCCCGCGCGCGACCATCGGCAAGGCGAGATCTCCCTGCAGCGCGGTGGTGTAAGAATGTGGATCGAACGGTTTGTGCCATGTCTTTAATGCGAGGATAGCAGGGTCGTTCTCGTCCACTTCAGTCGGCGTCTGGCCGAATCGGCGCAACGCCTTGTACGCGCCATTTTCTCTGACGAAAAGCGCTGCGGCTCGCGCATCGGTGTGGACGCGGACGTGATCAACCGCCTGATCGAGCAGCGCTTCTCGTTCGGTGACGAACGCTGCCTCCTTCGAAAATGCGCGTAGTGCGCGTTCATCCTCGTGGCGCTTCCGGAATAGCACCGCGTAGACGAACGCGTCGATACGCCGATGGATATATCGCAGCAATAGACCAAGCACAAGCGCGAGCGCCGCGTTCGCGATGAGACCCGTTGCGTGGCTCGCGCCCGCGACCACCGATCCCAGCAGCCACTCAAGCAAGACGAACGCGGCGACCACGATCAACGAGATCAGGCCCACGACAATCGTGCGACTTAAAATGAAGGCGGTGTCGAAGACGCGCCGCTTCAAAAGCGCATAGGTGACGAAGAGCGCTCCAAGCAGCGCGATTGCGCTGGCAAGGACGATAAGGCCGGTCGCGCCGACGAAGGAAGGTGCAAAGGGCTGCAAGGCCAGCGCTGCCTGGCTCGCGGCAAGCGCGATCGGGAGCGGCAGCAGTAACCATGCGGCCCGCGGACGTTCGACTCGCGGAGCCGACGCCACCGCTATCGCTGCGAGGACTACGACACCGAGCTCGATCGCAGGGACGGCTGTGGCAACCGCTGAGTTGTACGACCAAAATGGAAATGGATCAAACCACAGCGTGAGTTCGCCCACGTAACCGGCACCCAGCCCGAGAGCGCCCACAGCAATCGCTGCGTAGACGAAGAATTCGAGGGCCGTACGCCACGAGGTACGGACGCCCACGCGCGAAGCCATGGAGACCAGCAGCGCCAGCGCGACGAATCCGAGTATCCACATGCTTGACCACAACAGGACGTCCGCGGTCACGTTCGGCAGGACGACGCTTTGAACAGGATTGGCGCCGCCGAGTCCAAGTGCGATCAAAACGATTGCAAGCGTGCGTCCTTCCGGCGACCATGAGCGCCTTACGGCGATGATCAGCGCACAAACGAGGCACCACATGCCTGTCGCGAGCGCGATCAGTACGGTCGGTAGTTTTACCGCAGATTCGCCGTCCGACCAAATGCTACCGGTGAAAGACGTGACGAATCTGTCCGATCCTCGGCGAGCAACGAGAGTGGTCGCCTGTGTCGCGAGCGGCTCATACATCAATTGTAGGCGCGTGCTGAGGTCGAAATCCCGCAAATCAAGACGATCACCGTCGCGCAGGCCGGCGCGCCACAAGGCGCCGCCGGGCTGCACTTGTTCGAGCGTCATTACGAATGGCTGACCTGGCGTAGGTTCCCCGCCGCCGTCGAACCAGCCCAACCAAGGGCGGCCGCCGAGGCCGAAGTTATCCGCAGCGCTGACGAAGAGATAGAGCGCAAACAGACCGCACAGCGCGATGAGCGGCCCCCTCCATCTCGTATCGTGGCGTGAAGGAACGGAGGTCGCGCTGTCATCGGCCGCCATTGCGCCGGGCTACTCCGGTAAGAGAGTCCTTCCCTTTGCGGAGTCTCGACAACGTCTCGGCGCGTTCTTGCCTAACGGGAACTTCGGCCCCCGCAAGAAGTCGCTTCATTTTACAACCTCGCGACAGTGTTAGTGCCGTCGCTCTGTTGGCAATACGGGCTGCTAAGGTTGGATTCGAACCCCGATCGTCGCTGAAACAGCGCACCGGATAACCGCACTCCCGTCGCTAATACTGCAACATGGCAGAGGCAGACGAGCTGACGGCTTCTGAATACCGGGCGCGATCTTTTCCCTCGGGCATCGTGGCATTTCTCTTTACCGATATCGAAGGATCGACGCAGCGTTGGGACCGGCACCACGACGCGATGGATGCTGCCGTCAAGCGCCACGACGCAATCCTTCGCGGCGCGATCGAATCTCATGGAGGCTACGTCTTCAAAACTGTTGGCGACGCATTTTGCGCCTCGTTCGCTCGCGCGTCGGACGCCATCGTAGCCGCAGTCGAGATCCAACGCGGCTTGGCGACTGAGGACTTCGGGGACGTGGAAGGCGTGCGCGTCAGAGCCGGACTACACGTCGGGGAAGCATCCGAACGTGACGGCGACTATTTCGGCACCGCGGTAAATCGGGTAGCGCGCCTCATGTCTATCGGCCACGGTGGTCAAGTGCTCCTGTCCGGCAGAGCGCGTGATCTGATCGACGCTGCCTTGCCGTCCGAAACTTCATTGCTCGACCTCGGGTCGCGGCGGCTCAAGGATCTCACAGAGCCGGAACGCGTCTGGCAACTCAACATCGACGGGCTGCAGAGAGAATTTCCGCCGCTCAACTCGCTCGACGCGCGGCCAAACAACCTTCCCGCACAATTAACTGTGCTCGTCGGTCGTGAGGTGGACGTCGACGAGGTCAAGGTCCTTGTCGAAAAACATCGGCTCGTAACGCTGCTCGGCTCGGGCGGTGTTGGAAAAACTCGACTTGCGCTACAAGCTGCCGCTGAATTGGTCGACGGATACCCGAATGGTGTCTGGTTTGTCGACCTGGCGCCAATCAGCGATCCTGAACTCGTCTCAAGCGTCGTAGCCCGAGCACTCGGCGTTGCGCAAGCGCAAGGACGTCGCGTCGATGAGACCCTCGTGGAATGGCTAAAACTCAAGCAGCTCGTGTTGATCCTCGACAACTGCGAACACCTGGTGGAGGCGGCGGCGTTGCTTGCAGACGCCATCGTCCAGACCTGCCCAGAGGTTCGGATCTTATCGACATCGCGGCAGGCGCTCGGCATACACGGGGAAAGGGTGCATCGGCTCCCGTCACTCTCAGTACCGGCGCATGCCGAGAGTATGCATGCTGTCGAATCTTTGCAATTCGGTGCGATAGCGCTCTTCGCCGAACGCGCCAGCGCTGCAGACGCACGTTTTCGCCTCACCGATGAAACCGCGTCGATTGTCGCGGACATCTGTAGACGCTTGGACGGTATTCCGCTGGCCATCGAGCTTGCTGCGGCGCGCGTCAAAGTACTCTCAATCCCAAACCTTGCGACGCGCCTCAATGACCGCTTCAAGCTTCTCACCGGAGGAAGCCGTGTCGCGATGCCACGTCAGAAGACCCTGATCGCGCTCATCGACTGGAGCTACGATCTGCTCACCTCTCGGGAGCAGACATTGTTCGCACGCATCGCGATCTTCGCGGGCGGCTTCGGCCTTCACGCCGTCACGGCGGTTTGCGCTAGCGAGGACATCGAAAGCGATGACATTTTGGATCTGCTGTCGTCACTTTCCGACAAGTCGTTGCTCGTTATAGACACAACGATTGCGCAAGAACGCTACCGTCTGCTCGAATCCACGCGCGCGTATGCGCTGGGGAAGCTTGGCGACGCAAATGAGCGCGAGCGCTTTGCTCGTAAACATGCAGAATACTTTCGCGACCGGGCCAAGGCAGCAGATGAGAACTTTTACGATTCAGCACGAATGGCGTGGCTCGCGCAAGAGGAGCTCGAACTTGACAACTATCGCGCGGCGCTTGACTGGTCGCTCGCCGACGCGAAGGACGTTCCGCTCGGAGCCGCCATCGCCGGAGTGCACGGAAAGCTGTGGACTATGGGCGGACTCATCGTCGAGGGTCGGTACTGGATCGTTCGCGCGCAAGCCGGCCTCGACGAGTTGACGCACCCGCGGGAGGCGGCCCGGCTTTGGCTGTCGCTCGCGGATATGTCCTTCGCGAAGCCCAAGCTTGAGTATGCGGAGCGCGCGCTTGCCCTCTTCGAACCGCTCGGTGACCGACAGAGGTCGGCGACGGCGCTCTTCGACATCGCATTCGCTCTTTTTCAGATGGGGCGGCTCGAGGACGCCGAACGCGAAATTGACCGTTCGATGGCAGCCGCGCGCGAGTGCGGGGATCGTCGGGGCATTGCAAGCTGCCTTAGCCTGAAGGGACTTTATTACCGGTCGCCAGGATGCGACGTCGCCGCTTCTCGCACGCTGCTCGCTCAGTCGATCGAAATTTTTAAGTCTCTTGGAGATGAACGCGGCGCCGCCGCGGCTTGCGGAAACCTAGCCGAGCTCGAATTCTCGACTGGAGACGTCGAGAAGGCCATGCACCTGGTGCGGGAGGCTCTTGAAACCAACGCCGGCGGCAAAGAGGCGATCATACTGGCGATCGATCACACGAACCTGGCGGCATACTGCATCGCCGCGAACGATGTGAATGCGGCTCGCGTCGCAGCACGCGAGGGCCTGAAGTGGGCGTTGCAAGGCCACCATGCGCTCGGCATTGCGATCGTCTTGCAGCATTTCGCGCTACTCGGTGCGCTGTGCAATAACGTGGACGTTGCTGCTCGACTCATCGGCCATGTCGATGCGTATTTCGAAGTGCTCGCGTACCAACGTGAGTACACCGAGCGGTGGTGCCACGATAAGCTCATGGTCGCGCTGCGCGAACATCTCACCGAATCCGAAATCGATCGGCTTGCGGCCGAAGGCGCTCGGTGGTCGGAGGATCTGGCCGTCGAACAAGCGATGGCGGTGTAACGGTCTAGGTGGCAAGGAAATTAATTGTGGATAATTTTGAGCGCATGAGTCGTGTCCCGTGTCTGATCGCAGCATTCGTATTCATTGGTGTACTGACGAGTCCGGAGCCCGCGTCAGCGGATTCGGATCAGATAGCATTGTCAACTATTTGTGCGAATAGTGCTGCCAACGGTGAGGTATCCGCGTACGCGACGGATTCTAACTACGCGCTGGTCGCATGCGGCGGGAAGCAAATCAAACTTCAATTCGTAGCGCAAAAGACCGGCCCAAGCTGGTCGTCGCTTTTTTCCAATATCGGAAAGATCGATTTCGCGACGATGACAGCACACGGCGTTCCAACCTCTATTGCAGACACGCTCATCACGGTACTGCCTGCTGCGTCCATCTCGACCTCGACATCGATTCCGCATGTAGTCGTCGAAAACGAGATATTTTCTCCAGCCGTGCAACTCAATGGAACAGAATGGCTCGTCAATATGGTAACGATAACTGGAATTGATAGCAGCTCCGGAATCGTGATACGCATCCCGTGCACTGCGTCCGACCCTACAGCCGGCGAAGTTCACATGAACTTGGTCAGCCCGGAATCTTACTATAACTATGGCTGCGCTGCACAAATCATCCCGATAGGGCAGTACAAAGGGCTTCTCATCACCCAGTTCGGGCAAATCATTGCGAGACCACCGCGATAGCCCACTGATCGGTGCACTGTGCAACGAGTAAGACACCCACGCAGGAAGGGCAAGGTTCGCGCCTAACCGCTAATTCATGAGCAAAGCAGGTCCGGCGAGCGGTCGCCGGATACGTGCGTACGTCTTCGCCTGCGTCACCACGGCGATCGTGTTGGTTTTTGCAATCGCCGAATGGGGAGCGGAGCGGTTCATCTCGGATCGCTCGAGAGCGGCGAGCACGGTGATCGAGATCATCATCGTTCTCGTAGCAACACTGGTCTTCCGACCCGTCCATCAGCGCGTCGAGGCGGCGGTCGAGGCGGCATTCTACAAACGTAAGCGCCAAGCGCTCGACTCCCTCGCGAAGTTCCGGCGTGAGTTGACGTCGTTCAGCGACGTAGGTCAGTTGCTGCGTCGCGTCATCGAAGCGATCGATCACTTTCTGGACACGCAGGCGTGTGCCGTGTACTTGCGGCGCAGCGTTTTTCGCGCGGAAGCATCGTCATTCGACGCCGCCGCAGAAGATGTCGGGTTTGATGATCCGCTTGCAGTTCGGTTGCGTTCGACCGGCGCACCCGCAAAGGTGGCACTGCTGAAATCGTCGGCTCGCGGCACCCACGCTTTTCCGATGACGGCTGCGGGCGATCTAGTGGGCTTTTTGCTCGTGCGCGACGAGCAGAGCGACGACGACGAGGAGGAAACGCAGATGCTGAGCGGTCTCGCGCAGGACCTCGCCGTCGCGCTCGTGGTGCTCGATCCGTCGCTCCGCGCGCGGAAGCAGGACGTCCCCAACAACATTCCTGCCGACCTGCTGCCGTTGATAGGCCGCGAACGCGAACTGGCGGAGATCAAAGCTGTGCTCTCGCAGTCGCGGCTGGTGACGCTGACGGGCGCCGGCGGCGTTGGAAAGACTCGGATCGCCTTGCAATGTGCCGCCGACTCGATCGCAGGGCACGAACATGGAGCATGGTTCATCAACCTAGCGCCGATCACCGACGGCACACTGATCGCTGCAACGACGCTTGCCGCCCTCAACGCCGGCAGCGCCGAAGGCGGCGATGACGCAACTCGACTTGTGGAACACCTGCGAGCGCGCGACGCGTTGATCGTGATCGACAATTGCGAGCAGATCGTCGGCGACGCGGCGGCGCTCATCGCTCGGGTTCGGGCGCACTGTCCGCGCATCGCCATCTTGTCGACGAGCCGAGAGCTCTTGCATCTCGACGGCGAGCAGGTCTATCGACTCGCTTCGCTGCGTCTAGAGGCGGCGGTCGAGCTATTCACACAACGCGCATCGGCCGTATCAACGGGGTTCGATGCGGAGCAATCCTTGAACGCCTTGCACAACATCTGCGAGCGCCTTGATTGCATGCCGCTCGCGATTGAGCTGGCGGCGGCACGCGTCCGGGCGTTGAGCGTCGAAGAGATTTCGGCGCGCTTGCACGAGCGTTTCCAGCTGCTGACAAGCTCGGATCGAACCGCATTGCCGCGCCGTCAAACGCTTACGGCCATGATCGAGTGGAGCTACGACCTGCTGTCGCCGGACGAGCAGTCCCTCTTTCGGCACCTCGGCGTCTTTCGCGGCACCTTTTCGCTTGCTGCAGTGACTGCCATGTTCGCGCGTGACGGGAAGTCCGACGAATACCACGTGCTTGACTTGCTGACGTCACTTGCCGACAAGTCGCTCCTCACTGTGAAGCTCGCGCTCGAAACGCGTTACGGCCTCTTGGAGACCATTCGGGAATTCGCCTCGCAGAAAGCTGTCGACGAGAAAGAGACCCTGACGGCCGCATCCCGGCACGCCGATCACTTTGCAGCGGTTGCCGGTCAGGCGTATCGTGAGTTCGATTCGCGCGTGCCGCCGGGCTGGCTCGACCGGCTAGCCCCCGACATCGATAATTTCCGCGAAGCATTGGGCTGGACGCTGGAGGGCCCGGGCGAGCGTCGCGTCGGCGCGCAGCTGGCCGCGGACTGCGGAGTGATTTTCTTGCGCTTGGGACTGCTGGGCGAAGGACTGCGATGGTGTGAGCGAGCGCTGAACGCAGCGGATGATTCCCCGGCGACAGCGGGGAGGATCGAATACGTCGCATCGATGATGCATAACAACTCTCTCGAGCCCGGACGCGCGCTCGAAGCTGCCCAACGTGCCGTGGCGAGCTACCGCCAATCGGCGGACGAGCGTGGACTCATTCGAGCGTTGTCGCAAACAGCCTATCAATTCGCGCGAGCCTCGCAATTCGACGAGGCGCAGGCTCCTGCAGCCGAGGCGATCCAACGAGCACGCGATAGCGGCGATCCGAATCTCATCGTCGCCGTGCTTCGCCGCTGCGCCAGCTCGCTGCCGCCTGAAGCGATAGCGCAGGCGCGAGACCTTTTTGAAGAAGCGCTGACAACCGCGCGAACGATGCAACGTTCGGACGAAGTATGCCACGTGCTCCAGTGGTGGGCCTCAAGCGAGGGCGCCGCAGGCTGCTACGACCGGGCGATGGACCTGCTCCAGAAAGCCCTCGATAGCGCCGATGTAGACGTGCAGAAGTACATCGAGAGCGACCTTGCATGCTGTGCGCTTGCATCCGGTTCGGTCGAAAAAGCCGAACCGCACGCGCGCCGCGCGTTGACACTAGCGGTCGATTCACGGCACCCCGTCCTCGCCGCCCTCGCTTTCGCGTATTGCGCACCTGTGCACGCGCAGGTCGATCCGCAGCAGGGTGCGCGGCTATTCGGTTTTGCGCGCGCCCGATTGCTCGAGATGCAGTTCGACGGCGATCGAATTGAGAAGATCGCGCTTCAAAACGCGCTGCAGAGCATCGAACGTGTGCTGGGAAACGCCGACGCGTCGACGTTGTTTGAAGAGGGCGCGGCGCTCGACCAGGACGAAGCGCTCGCCCTCCTCGCGACTCAATCAGCAGTGGGGGTTGTTCTCTCGCCTCGGCATGCTGCTGGTGATGACGGTGTCGTGACACTGCTGAGTTAACGTGTATGTCCCCGTGTCGCCGGCGCAGCCCGTCCTTGCCGTGTAAGAGCCGGTGAGGAGGTTGGTCGTGGGGTCATACGTGCCGGTTGTGCTGAACGTGCACACGGGGCCCGTCTGTAGCGGCGGGTAATCGACGACCATTGCCCCGCTCGTCGAGTTCGATGAGTCGACCGTTAGCGAGATATCAACGGTAATGGTCTTGTTGGTTTCCTTGTCTTTGATTCCGCCGCCCGCGTTGCCCCCGTGCTGCGCCAGCGTCCCCTTTGCGTTGCCGGTGCCGCCTTGCGCGTCCTGAAAAGTGCCGAGATAGTCGCCGGAGATATTCGAGAGCCGTTGCGGTATCTGTGCTGAAGCGCCCGCTGTGGTTCCCGCCCGCGTTACGAGTGGTGCGACCGACGAGTTGCAGCCCGCAACGAGGAGACAACTTGCGGCTGCCACCGCCGCGGCGTTTAGATGCACCCTGTTCATCATATCCGTTCTCCTATGTATTCCATGCGCAAATCGATCACGAGCCAAGGCTTTCGATTTGACAACGCGAGTGTAAGTCCGACGTGCTTTAATGCGACACCTCCCGCCTCGCATGCATTGTGACTGACGCAAATAAAGACGCTCGATAAGCGCAAGAACTCAATGGAGACTTCGTCACAGACTAGTGACCGACGAAGTGCGCGGTCAATTGTTCGAGTGAACCACCTGACAAATGCCTAGCAGGGTTCCCACCAAAGGTGGGAACCCTTTTTTGCGCGGTGTTTTCTCAACCGATAGATCTAATGCCGGCGATGATGGGGCACAGCCACTTGGCTCGCGGCCGTCATCGGCAGCCGTGACGCGTGAACGCCAAACCGCTTCGCGACGATCCGGTACGAGAATCCGACGCTTGCGTGGCCGCCTTGAAGCTCGAGGACGGTGAAACCGTGGGCTGAACGCTGGTCGATGTACAGCCCCCTGCAATCGCCTTCCGGCGTGGCCGTGACAAGATAGGTCGCATTGGGGTCGATGACGTTTGCGAACTTCGGATCCAGCGCTACATAGGCGGAGCCTCCGACGAGCGTCCCTTCACCGTTGTCTTCGATCGTCGGTTCTGCCTCGACTGCTGCGTATTCGGCCACGTTGGCGACGCGTTTTGTGCCCTGCAGGCAACCGTTGTGGCACGATCCTTGGCTGTAAAGAAGTCCGGCGATACCGACGTTGCCGGTATCCGTTACGGTCATCTCTCGGTCGTCGTTAGCGTCAAGAACTGTAAGTACGGGGGTGTTCGTATTGACGCCGCCGCCGTAAACCAGCAGCGCATCGTAGGTATTTCCCGGTTTTTGTTCGATAACCGCGGCTACGGCTACGTCCGAGAACACGGAAAGTTCTCCGCTGCTGTACACATCGAAGACGTCTCCAGCTGGGCCGACTGCTCGGATGATGGCGTTGTTCGAACTGGACGTGTCCTGCAGGTAAAGCTCAGGAGCGGTCGTGTTGGCCCCCTGATTCGCAAAAAGTGACGTGCCGCTTTGAGAGAATGCGTAGAGTGCGTTCCCGCTACCCGCAAAAGAATGAATCCCGTCATTTGCCGCCCCGCCGTTGGCAAGCAGGCCCGATGCTCCGCTGCTGTGAGACGTCGACGTGTTACTGCCGGCCACGCCGGCACCGGTTGAGCTATTCTGGCCGTAGACGCCGCTCCCGAACGTGCTCGCCGAGAAGCCTGCCACGCCATTTTGCCCGGCAGATCCGGTTTCGGTGCCGGTTACGCCCGTGCCGTTGGTCGACGTGCCGCTCACGCCGCTGTTGAGTGTGCCGCTCGTGCTGACGTCCGAGCCCAGCACACCTGATTTGCCAGCCGTCTTGCCGGCGCTCTTGAATTTCGTCTGACCTTCCAGCGCGACGCCACTCGTCGAAACGCCCTTGATCGAGTCGCCGGATCCGCTATTATTCCATTGTAGGCACGGCTTGGTGGAATCGCACGAAAAAATCGATTCTACCGCCGCCCGTGCCGGGCCGATGGACGCGATCGCGGTCGAAACTGCCGCCATCGCCGCCAAACACATCGCGAGGCGAGCCTTCCAAGTATGCATGATTTCATTCCCTTCGGATTACCGATCGTACCGATCGAACCAACGCGAACGCGGAGATCTTCTCGACACAGCCGGAGCATATCACCCGGGCGTACTAAATGCGTGCGAGCCCGATGCGACCCGCCGGCGCCGAGCTCGGAAGAATCTTTTTCAGCGTATGCCGGGACGACCAGCGATGCGGACAACCGGATGACGAGTGACGTCGCGTGCGGGCACTCAGATGTGCAGTACCGCGCTCCCGGCATTAGCCGAACGAGATCGCCTCGCACGGCATCACGCTGATCTCGGCTTTGCCGGCGCTGAGCCCGTCGAGTGTTCGATTATGGTGGCCGATGATCTGCGCTGCATCCAGCAAACCGGAGTCGGCGGTCGCGTGCGCGTCCCCAACGAGCGCGACATCAAATCCGAGCGAAACTGCGCGTCTACAGGTGGACTCCACGCAAAATTGCGTCATGCATCCGGCGACGACGAGCGATTTGATGTCGTGCTTCTCGAGTTCGTCCAAGAGTGTCGTTTGATAGAATGCGTCGCTTGCGGTCTTTCGTACGACCGCCGTTGCAGCGGTCCGATCAAGCGCCGGATGCAGTTCCCATCCAGCGGTCCCCGCTTGAAGTCGATCACCTATCTCACCGTCGTGCTGCACGTAGATGACGGGAGCGTTCGCCGTCCGCGCTCTGCCGACGAGATCGCAGATGCGTTCCAACACCTGCGGCCAGCCATCCCACGGCGGATGTGTGTCATAGATTCCCGTCTGAACGTCGATGACCAGCAACGCGGTTGGTCCCTTCATGACGCGCTCATTTCCTTCGATTGACATCGTCCGTTCTGTTAGACCTCGGGCTCGATAAGACAGCTAGGCCTTCTGTGCACTATATTGCACACCTTCGCGCATGCAGGTAGCTACTCACGACGTTCATGTCAATTTGATGTCAACGAAATATTCTGTCCAGCCTTGCAGCTCTCGGGGATCGCGATGCGCATCCCACGCTCACAAGACTGAAGCAAGGAGGACTCCTAACGGCGGCGCTGGCAAACTTGGATATTGTGACCGACGCAAATGCAGATTGGGAAAAGCGGCTTTCAGACCTGTGGACAGCGATCGACGACCACGACGAGAACGAGTTTGTGGCTTTGGTCGACAGATTGGCCGCTGAGCTGCCTCCTGGAAGCGCGATTGGATTCTTTGAGCGTGCCGGAGCGCGCGATTCCACCGGGCACCCCGATCTCGCGGCACCGCTCTACAAGGCCGCATTGGACGGAGGTTTGACGGGCGAGCGTCGCCGGCGCGCAATCATTCAGCTGGCCAGCTCGCTTCGGAATCTTGGAAATCCTCATGACGCGGTGGTATTGCTCCGGGCCGAGCTGGACGCCGCAGACGATGTGTTAAATGGCGCCGTTCGCGCCTTCCTGGCGCTTGCGCTTGTGGATGTAGGCCACGAGCGCGAAGCGGTTGCGGTCGCCCTAGAAGCCCTTTCAGAATACTTGCCGCGTTACAATCTGTCCGTCTCTCGCTACGCGCAAGAACTCACAACGGAAACCCCGTAGCGACTGGAGCTCATCGTCGACAGCGTGAAAGAAAACTAGTGCACTCGGGGTCGTTGTGCGCGAGACCCGAAGAGGTTGCGGCCAAGGTCATACTTGACATGTGACCATTAGGTCACCTATAATGGTGAATGCATGGACGACGTCTTCAAGGCCCTTGCCGACGCAACGCGACGTCTACTACTTGATCGATTATATCGAAAAGACGGGCAAACGCTCACCGAACTCGATCATGGTCTGACGATGACTCGCTTCGGAACAATGAAGCACTTGCGGATTCTCGAAGATGCCGGCCTCGTGGTCACACGCAGAGCCGGGCGGTTCAAGCGCCACTACCTAAACCCGGTGCCGATCCAGCGTCTTCATGATCGATGGGTTAGCAAGTATGCACTTCCGTGGGCGAGCGCGCTCAGTGGATTGAAGGAACATATGGAGGGAAATAAATGAAAACGGGAACCGAACTGAAGCATGTCTACGAGGTTTATATCCGCACCACGCCAGATAAACTATGGCAGGCGCTCACCGATGGGAAAGCGGCCAGACAATATTTCTTCGGCGGCGCGTATAAATCGGATTGGAAAGCCGGCTCGTCGATGGACCTCAATGACGAGACGGGCGTCACAATGCTCAAGAACAAGATCATAGAAATCGACCCTCCCCGCAAGCTCGTCCACACGTTCTCATCACAGGTCGAGGATGAACAACGAAAGGATCGTCCCTCGCGCGTGACTTGGCTCATCGAACCAATGGGCGATGTGGTCAAACTCACCGTCAGTCACGACGACTTCGATGACGAAACTTCTACGTTCAAATCGACTGGAAGCGGGTGGAACGTGGTGCTGTCAGGATTGAAAACGCTTCTCGAAACTGGCCAACCACTGAACGTCCCCATGCCTGGCTAACGGTCAGGAGCGGCCAATCGCAAGCGCGCTCTCAGTCGGACCCGTTAGCACGGGTTCGGCTTTTTTTAGGTGCCTCAGCGTGAGAGGTAGCGGGCGATCACCAAGTCGCCGTTGTTTGCGAACGAGAGGCCTGCGGCGACGATCTTGCCGTCCTGCTGCAGCGCCATGGTCGTGAACTGATCGTTGCCATCGAGCACGCTGGCCACGATGCCGTTCTGCCCGAAGGATTGGTCGAGCGGTCCCGTCGGCGCGAGTCGCGCGAGAGCTCCCTCGTCAACCGCGTTCGTGTCTTGCCCCGACCCCGCGATCACCACCGACCCGTCGCCTTGAAGCGCGATGGCGAACGGAATGTTTTGATAAACGTCGTTCTGGCTATTCAGAAAATCGAAAATCGGACTGACGAACGACGGATCGTTTGTGCCGTCGGGGAATAACCGGAAGGCCTGCGTGTCGAAGTCGTTGCCCGATTGCGAGTCGCGGACTTCGAGCGCGTCGAGGATCTTCTCAGCCGGCGTCAACATGGCAGTGCCGAAGTGGGCCAGCGCGATAAGCCTGCCGCGTGCGCGTTGCGGATCGATCGTGCCGTTTTTCAAAAAGCGGATTGCGGTATTCCCGCTCAATGCTACGATTTTGCCGTCCTGCTGCAAGCCGATTCCGGTGACTAAGAACGCGCCACCGGTTTTTGCGACGCCGGAATCGCCGAACGTCGGGTCGACCGTGCCGTTGGGATTGAGGCGGACGACGACGCCGATTTGACCGGTTGGGAATGTCGCGCCGCCGCCGATCAGAATCTTGCCATTCGGGAGGAGCAGAGCGACGTAGGCACTCGAATTCGTCGATCCGTCGACGATAAGTTGCTCGGTGCCTCCGGATCCGAAGTGCGGATCGAGCGAGCCGTTCTGCGCGAAGCGGGCGATCGCCATGGCCCTCGGATGCGAGGGCAGGTCCTGATCGGTGACGCCTGCGGCGACGATCTTCCCGTCCGGTTGAATGGCCATCGAGTTCGCATCGTTGACGCCGGAGTTGAAAGGCGCCGCCGCCAACCCGGCGTTTCCGAATTGGTTGTCGCTGCGCCCGTTCGCGAGCAGCCGCACAACTGAAAAGCCGCCGATCGCGTTCGCCGTTCCGGGCATGTCGCCGGAGACCAGAATTCGCCCGTTTGCCTGAATCTTGACGTCGACCGCGGCATACGCCGCGTGGGGAAACAGCACGAAACCGCCCTGACCAAAGGTGGGATCGAGGGAGCCGGGCGCAGCGGCGGCCACCGACGGCGCAACGATGAAAAACGCGGTGACGCACACCCGCATGATTCCCTGCTTGAGCTTCATGCGAGCATCCTACGAATCGAGCCTTAAAAGTGTGTGAAAGCGGTCCTAACGTTCTCGACGATAGGATTGTGCAAGACGTCGAGCGCCGCTGCGCATCATAATGAAGAATCATGTTGATTGTGCGGATGATAACCAGCTTCGTGCTCCTTGCGGCGTTCCAACTAAATGATGCGCTTGCAGCGCCATGCGCGGTGACCCGTGTTCCGGCCGTGTTCACGGCCGGCAGGGTCTTTGCCGCGCCTATGGTCGACTCGGACAAACGAAGACTGCGCCTTTGGATCGACAGCGACGGGAGCGGCTTCCTATTCGACGACGTAGCCGCGCGCTACGGCACTTTGACCAAGGCGGGCGGTTCCGCCAGACAACGAGCGACGCTGCCCCGATGGTCTACTCAAGCAACGATTCCGGCGCTGACCACTCGTGACCGGACACTCCCAATCTTACGGCGGTCCGACGTCGCAAGCGATCCGGTATTCGACGGTTTAGACGGCCAGCTTGGAGCGAGCTGGCTCCAGAACCGGATCTGGACGTTCGACTACGTGCGAAGCGCATTGCTCCTTCGATGCGACGGCATGGATCCAGCACATTCGAAGAACGAAGTGGTAAAGCTCTCATTCGCACTCGATGTTGCGGGCAAGCTAATCGGTGGCGTGCAATATCCGCATCTCACAGCGACTGTCGAAGGCCAGAGTTTTCCGACCTCGCTCGATACGGCGGCGACGGTGGCGCTCTCCCAAGCGGGTCTCACGCGCATGCGAGACCGATCGCCGATGGTCCGCGCAACGAGTTTCGCCAAACGCTCTGTAGTCGCGCGCTGGCACGCGGAACATCCCGACTGGCGCTACGATGGCGACGCAGGCGAAGCGCCGGGCGTTGCGGCGATTCTCGTCCCCTCCGTCACAACGGAAAAGGTGCGCTTCCAAAACGTTTGGTTTACCACCAGACCCCATGACGACGTGTTTGAAGGCGACGACGTCGATCTCAAGCTCGGCCCGACGGCATTTGGCCGCTCCGTCATCACCATCGACTACGTCCACAAGATTGCGATCGTTCAATCTGCGCCCGCGCCGGTCACTCCGCAATCAAAGTAATCACGACGTTTCCTATCTTTTGGCCGGAGGCAACATACTCGTATGCCTCGGCTATTTTCTCCAAGGGATAAGCTCTGTCGATCACCGGTTTGAACTTGCCTCGGCCGATAAAATCTTGGATGAGAGACAGACTTTTTTTAACGTCGCGAGGAATAGGGGAGAGGACCTTCTTATCTCCGATCACCGCCGTCACGAGTGGTAAGTATGTGTTCTCCCACATCGGACCGGCATCGGCTGAAATGTACGTCCCGCCTGGAAGCAATAGTGGTTTGCAATTGCCGAACGAGCTTTTCCCCACGGTGTCGAAGATGAAGTTATATTTTTCATCGTCTTTCGTGAAGTCATCTTTTGAGTAGTCGATCACCCTGCTGGCCCCCAACGACTTCACCAATTCAAGGTTGCTCGTTTTGCAGGTCGCCGTAACCTCAACACCACGTTCTTTAAGAAATTGTACAGCGGCCGAGCCGATCGCGCCGGTCCCTCCATTGACAAGCGCTCTTTGTCCGGCCGTCGGATTCACCTTATTGATCATCGAAGAAAGCGCGTAAATTCCGCCCTCTAAGCAAGCCGCGGCGTGGCTGAAAGTGACGTTGTCGGGGATTCCGATCACTGCTCGCGTCTCACGTACCGTCAGGTACTCTGCGTGCGAGCTCAGTCCGAGGCCGCTAAAGCCCATGATCCTATCGCCGACCTTGAAAGACTTTACATTTCCTCCGACCGCTTCAACCGTGCCGGCGAAGTCGGACCCGGTTATCGGCGACCGCGGATTGAACAGTCCGAGGAACAATCTAATCAAAAACGGTTTGGCCCAAAGGTTTCCGCAATCGGTTCTGTTCACCGTGGTCGCATACACCCGCACCAGCACTTGGTCGTCGCTCGGCGTCGGTTTTTCTACATCTTTTATGCTCAAGACATCCGGTGCGCCATATTTTGAATGAACCGAAGCCTTCATTGTAATGTCGGGTTAGGCTGCGCCAGCCCCTTGATCAGAAGCCAAAAGCCCGTCACTGCTTCGAAAATGAAGATAGGCGCGAAACAGCCCGGCACAAGCCGATGTGATAGATCGGGGAAGATGATGATGGCGAACATGCATGCCGACGTGAGGACGGATGCGAACACGCCCAAGCCCGCGAGAAGTCTAGGGATGTAGTTCGACTTGTAAAAAAGATAGCAGAACACGGCGGATCCCAAACCAAAAAACAGCAGTCCGACGACGTAGGCGGCGCCGTGCGCGCTGAGGGATAGCATCGTCAAAGCCTGCAAGCGATCCGGTGCGAATCCGCGCAAGTACGCAGCGCTGCTCACAAGACGCAAAACGTCAAAACCGGGGAGCACGCTCGCAGCGAAAATCGCGGTCTCCACCAGCCGCCATGACAACGCAAGCAGTGCGAGGTTGCGATTGACCGGCCTGAGGATGACGTAGAGAGCGACGATGAGGGCGACAACCGCAGCGCCGGTAAAAAGATGGCTCGCGATGCCGAGACGATAGAGCGTCTGTGAGGCCGCGATGTTGGCGAAAGTTCTCGCGCCGTTGCCGGTCACCACGAGCCTCGAGTTCACATAGAACTCGGCGAACATCGCAGTCGCATTGGTCACGAGGAAGGCGATCCCGGCGATTTTGGCAGCGGCCCGTTGAGAGTCGTCGATGGCGCCGATCAGCATTCCGTCTCCTCTCCTAACGCCCGCGTTTGCCGACGAGCGCGCAAGGACCTCGGCTGCCACGCATCACTGCCGATGTCGCGTTTACCGATTCGGGAACCTGATAGTTTCAGCCGGATCGTGGGCTGAGCAGAGCAGTCGGCCCCTCCACGGTAGCCGACCGCCGCCGCGCACATTCGTACGGCATCGAGCACGAACCGCCGGCCGGACAACTATGGAATCAGGAGTCGCATAGTGATTCGCCGAACGCCGGGGGACTATGGAACAGCAGATGTGGACGAGGCTGGGCGGCGCCAGCGAAATGCAATTTTCCATTCGGGCATCTAGTGCTGGCCGGTCGTGGAACGGAATCGAGGCTGCAATATTCGACACCACGGGCGGCTTGGTGGAACGCCCACGAGCTGCCCGCCACACGATCAGCATGCACATCGGCGTACCGGTGAGGGCGGCGTGCAGGTGTGACGGACCCGTCCACAATCGGTTGCAATCGCCGGGAGATATCGACGTTGTGCCGCTTGGTTACGCGGCCGCATGGGAAGATGCCGGACCGACGACCATGCTGAGCATCAACTTGAGCCCATCGCTCATTCGATCCGCAGCCGAGGCGATGGGCCTAAACCCGGACAGCATTTCCATCGCGCCGCAGCTAGGGCTCAAGGATGAAAAATTGCGGCACATCGGCTGGGCGCTGAAAGCCGAGCTGGAATCGGGCGAACCTTTCGATCGCCTTTATGCGGAGAGCCTCGGAACCGCGATGGCCGTGCATCTTCTTCGCCACTACACGCTTGAGGCGCCGAAGACGACGCGTCTTGGTCTCACACGGCGGCAGCACAACGATGTTGTCGACTACGTCACAGCGCATCTCACGTCGAACTTGTCGCTGGGCGAGCTCGCAGCCGTGGCCGGCGCGAGCATTTCGCATTTCTCGTCGCTGTTCAAGCAGAGCAGCGGACTCCCGGTTCATCAATACGTTATCCGGCGGCGCGTCGAGTGCGCCCTCAATCTGCTCTTGCACGGCGCCTCCACCTTGAGTGAGGTCGCCGTGCAGGCCGGCTTCGCAGATCAAAGCCACATGGCGAGATGCATGCGCCGCGTCATCGGCATGACGCCGATGGATGTCTTACGGCAACTCTAGGCATGCTGCGGCCGGCCTGACTGCTCGCGCGCGTAGATCGCGTCGAACGTGGCCGACCATGTGGATCCGCCATCTCGCGAAATCTCGATGAGCTGATGCACCGACCCGTCTTTGATCGGCGTCAACGTCGTGCGGTCCAAGATGATCGCGCTGCCTGGTGTGCCCGGCAGAGTGCCTTGAAAGCGGACTACGCCGTCGGGTAATCTCGCGATGAGGATTTTCTCTTTGAGTCCGCCGCGCGCCGTGGCGCGATCCGTCACCCAAACTTGCGTCCACGATT
>Ga0208849_1001168_pt1 | contig 19487 bp, 16 predicted proteins | sample NGESurdeep072012_10_FD_184470 | JGI IMG/M metagenome (GOLD analysis project Ga0208849, IMG submission 184470) | Arctic peat soil microbial communities from Barrow, Alaska - NGEE Surface sample 53-3 deep-072012 (SPAdes) | ecosystem: Environmental > Terrestrial > Soil > Wetlands > Peat ... | reverse complement strand
CCACCACGAGCCGGCGCCGCAGCGACACCGCCGCCTACTCCCTGTCGCGAGGGAGCCTGAGGCTGTAGCCCACTCCGCGGATGGTGTGGATCAACGGCGGGTCGACTCGGTCGATCTTCTTGCGCAGGTAGCTGATGTAGGTCTCGACGATGTTGGGGTCACCGTCGAAGTCGTAGTTCCAGACGTGATCCAGGATCTCGCTCTTCGACAGCACCCGACGGGCATTCTCGAGCATGTACCGCAACAGGTTGAATTCGGTGGCGGTCAGCTCGACCAGCGAGCCCTGGCGCCACACCTCGTGGGTCTCGTCGTCCATCTCGAGATCCGAGAACTGGAGCCTGTGGTTCTCGCGGGCGGGAGTGGTACGCCGCAGCACGGCATGGATCCGGGCCACGAGCTCGTCGAGGCTGAAGGGCTTAGTCACGTAGTCGTCGCCGCCGGCGGTGAGCCCCCCGACCTTGTCCTCGGTGGCGTCGCGCGCCGTCAGGAACAGCACCGGGGTCCTGTTTCCTTGCTCCCGCATCCGACGGCACACCTCCGTGCCATCCACGTCGGGCAGCATGACGTCGAGGAGCACGAGGTCATGGTGGCTCCGCTCGGCCATCGACATGGCATCACCGCCGGTGGCGACGGTCTCCACCGCGAACCCCTCGAAGCGAAGCGCGGCGCTAAGCAGGTCGGTGATGTACGGCTCGTCGTCGACCACCAGGATCTTGGTAAGCGTCCTCACCCCTCCATGCTCGCAGATGACGGCCCGGCCTGGCGTCGAAGTGGCCGGGGCTAGGCCGCCGCCCCCGTGCCGGCCCGGCCGGCGCCGCCCTTCACCAAGATGCGCCCGACCCGTTTGCACGCCCACCACGTCACGAGCAGCAGAGCCTCGACCACGATATGCATCGACATCTTCGACTTCCCCTCCACCCGGTCCACGAACCGGATGGGCACCTCCGCCACCTGCCCCCCGTGCTGGAGGACCTGGTAGACCATCTCGATCTGGAACCCGTACCCCTCGGCCCGCACGGCGCCGAGGTCGATCCGGCGCAGGGCCTCGGCCCGGTAGGCGCGGAACCCCGAGGTCGAGTCGGTGACGGAGAGGCGGAGGAGGAAGGCGGCGTAGACGTTGCCGCCCTGCGACAGCAATCGGCGGTGCCAGCGCCAGTTGGGGATCGACCCCCCCGGGACATAACGCGACCCGACCACCAGGTCGACACCCTCGCTGAGCGGGGCGATCAGGGTGGGAAGGGCCTCGGGCTCATGCGAGAGGTCGGCGTCCATCTCCACGAACGCCTCCCAATCCCGCTCGAGGCCCCAGGCGAAGCCGGCGCGGTACGCGCTGCCCAAGCCGGACTTGGCCCGGCGCCGCAACACCTCGATGTTGCCGAGCTCGTCGCCGAGCTTCTCGGCCAGATCCGCCGTCCCGTCGGGACTGCCGTCGTCGACCACGAGCACCCCCGCCTCGGGCAGCGCGGCGCGCACACGGCGCAGGACGTGGTCGATGTTCTCGCACTCGTTGTACGTCGGCAAGACGACCAGGACGCGCACACCGGCAGCCTAGGTGACCGTCGAGGGTCCACCAGAAGCTCCCACCACCTCCAATTGCGCCTCAGGAGCAGTCGAGCGCCACATCTCCCTCACCACCACCTGAATCGACCCGGCGATGGGGATGGCGAGCAGGGTGCCCACGAACCCCCCGAAGAAGCCACCCACCAGATCGCCGATGTTGGCCCCCACCAAGATGGCGATGAGCACCAACAGGGGGTTGATGCGCACGGTCCTGCTCATCACGATGGGGTTCAGGATGTGGTTTTCGATCTGGGTGTAGGCGAGGAAGATCACGGCGAAGATGATGGCGGCGTTGACGGAGTGGAACAGCACGAAGATCCCGGTGGGGATGCCGGCCACCGCCCCTCCGACGAGGGGCAGGAAGTCGAACAGCGCCACCCACAGCGCCCACAGCAGGGCGTAGGGCACGCCCAGCGCCACCAAGGTCACGAACACGACGACGCCGGCGATCACCGACGTGATGAAGTTCCCCAGCATGAAGCCGGTCACCGACCGGTTGACCTCGCCCGCGATCCGGGTGACGCGTGCGGCGCGCTCGGGGGCGAAGAACTGCAGCACGCCATTGCGCAGCTTGGGCCCCTCGAGCAGGAGCAGCAGGACGAGGATGAACACCACGAACACGTCGAAACCGACATTGAGCGTGACGGACCCGATCTTCAACGCCGGCTTGGACAGGTTCTTGGCGTAGCTCTGGAGCTTGGGCAGGTTCTGCTGCACCCAGTGCTGCACGTGGTACTTGAGCACGAGGTGCCCGATCCAGCCCTTGCCGTGCTCGGCGCTCTTCACGTAGCTCGGGAGCTTGGCGATGAGGTGGCTCAGCCCGGTGGCCAAGGGGACGCCGAAGGAGTAGGCAAGACCGGCGAACACGAGCACGGCGAACACCGTCACGATGGAGACGGCATAGCCACGCCGTGACACCCCCACCCGTTGGAGCAGGATGACCAGCGGGTTCAGCAGCAGGGCGACGAACCCCGCCACGGCCATGAGCAGGATCACGTCGCGCAGCTTGTAGGCGATCTTGCCGGCCGCCAGGGTGGCCACCACCACCAGGACCGTGATCAAGATGGCCTGCAGGGGGACGTGGCGTTCGTCGGACCATTCCCACAGCCGGGCGCGCCGCGTGACCGGCGGTGCGGGGATCTCCGGCATCGCTCCAGCATGGCAGCCCCGGTCCCGCCCGCCGCGGCACCGCGCCGCACCCGAGATGGCCCGCGCCGACCCCGCGCCAAACCCCGCCACGGCCCCGATTGGCCCGTCTCGGGCCCTGTGACGTGGAAGCATGGCCCGGATGCAGGCGGCAACCGAGGGTGCCTCCCGGCGGAGACGGGTGCGCAGGCAGGTCAAGTGGGGTCTCTACGCGGTCGGGATCTTGCTGGTGCTCGAGTACCTGGTCCTGCCCCAGCTGGCCGGCGCCCGCAAGTCCGTGAACCTCCTGGGCAAGATCAACTTCGCCTACGTCATCGCCGGGGTGGTGCTCGAAGCGGCGTCGCTCGTGTCCTACAGCCAGCTCACCCACACCGTGTTGCACAACGAGGGCCCGCACCGCTCCCGGCTGCTGCGCATCAACCTGTCGAGCCTGTCGGTGAGCCACATCATGCCCGGCGGCACCGCTCCGGGGACCGCCGTGGCCTTCCGGCTCCTGACCCAGTCGGGCGTCTCGGGGGCCGACGCCGGCTTCGCCCTGGGCATGCAGGGGGTGGGATCGGCCCTCGTGCTCAACACCATCTTGTGGTTGGCCCTGCTCGTGTCGGTGTTCTTCCACGGCTACAACCCGCTCTACGCCGTGGCGGCGGGGGCCGGGGTGGTGCTCATGGGCCTGTTCGCCGGCTTGGCGCTGGCGCTCACGCGCGGGCGCAACCGGTCCATCGAGATCTGCCGCCGGTGGGCGACGCACATCCCGTTCCTTGACGGTGACAAGCTCGCCGTCCAGGCCCACCGGGTGGCCGAGCGGCTGGGCCAGTTCCTGGCCGAACCGCAGGTCCTCCTGCGGGCCGTGGCGTGGGCGGCGGCATTCTGGTTGCTCGACGCCGCCTCGTTGTTCGTGTTCATCGCCGCGCTGGGGACCATCGTCTCCCCCGTCGACCTCCTGGTGGCCTACGGCCTGGCCCAGGTGCTGGCCGTGATCCCGATCACCCCCTCGGGGCTCGGTGTGGTGGAGGGGGTCCTCATCCCCACCCTGACCGGGTTCGGCGTCCCCCAAGAGGCGGCCATCCTCGGGGTCCTGGGCTATCGCCTCGTGAACTTCTGGCTGCCCATCCCCGTGGGCGGCATCGCCTATCTGTCGCTGCGATTCTCGGGAGAGGGGTGGCGACAGCGCCTTCGCCAGGCGCGCGACGAGGTCGAGTCACTCCAAGACGACTCCGTGCGCCCCACCAACGCGCTCTCCCCCGAGTGCTGACCCTCCGGCGGCGCGCCTCGGGCTAGCCGGCCGCGCCCAGGGTGTCGGCCTCGCGGCGGCGCCGGGCGCGGTCACGGGCCAGTTCCTGGAGCCGGCGCTGAGCGCTGATCCCTTCCACGGTGGGGACGCGGTCCCAGGTCCCGTTGGGGCCGAGCACCCACGAGTTGGTGTCGTCGGCCAGATTGAGATCGAGCACCTCGAGCAAGCGGGCCTGCAGCTCGGGGTCGAGGACGGGAGCCAGGACCTCGATGCGGCGGTCCAGGTTTCGCTCCATGAGGTCGGCCGACCCCAGGAGCACCGTGAGAGGGCGGGTGCCGGTGCCACCGAACCGGTAGATGCGCGAATGCTCGAGGAAGCGGCCCACGATCGAGCGCACCCGGATGGTGTCGGACAGCCCCGGGACGCCGGGGCGGAGATTGCACACCCCGCGCACCACCAGGTCGATGGGAACCCCCGCCACCGAGGCGTGGTACAGCGAGTCGATGACATCGGGATCGGTGAGCCCGTTCACCTTGATGGCGATGCGGCCGTCGGGCCCGGCCCGGGCCTCTTCCTCGATGAACTCGGTGATGCGTTGGCGCAGCGCCATGGGGGCCACGACCAGCTTCCGGTAGCGGGCGTAGCGGCTGTAGCCGGTGAGGAAGTTGAACAGGTCGCCCACATCGGCGCCCACGTCGGGGTCGGCCGACAGCAAGCCGAGGTCCTCGTACTGCCGGGCCGTGCGGGGGTTGTAGTTGCCCGTGCCGATGTGGCAGTAGCGACGGATCTCGTCCTCCTCGCGCCGCACCACCAGGGCCGCCTTGGAGTGGGTCTTCAGACCGACGAGGCCGTACACCACGTGGACGCCCGCTTCTTCGAGGGCCCGGGCCCATGAGATGTTGGCCTGCTCGTCGAAGCGCGCCTTGAGCTCGACCACCGCCGCGACCTGCTTGCCGGCCTCGGCTGCCTGGATCAGCGACGCCGCGATGGGGCTGTCTCCCGACGTGCGGTACAGGGTCTGCTTGATGGCCAGCACGTCGGGGTCGGCGGCCGCCTGGGCGATGAACAACTCGACCGACGTGGCGAAGGAGTCATAGGGATGGTGCACGAGGACGTCGCGCTCGCGCAGCACCGCAAAGAGGTCGGCGGGCTCATTGCCGGCGTTGGCGAGCCGCGGCGGGGTCATCGGTGCCCACGCCGGCTCGTGCAGATCGGGCCGGTCGAGCTCGTAGACGCCCCACAGCGTGCCGAGGTCGAGCGAGGCGGCGATGGCGTACCGGTCATCGGGCCCCAGGTCGAGCTCGTGCACCAGCATGTCGCGCATGTCGTCGGAGATGTCCGCGGCGACCTCCAGGCGCACGGCCCGTCCGAAGCGGCGACGGCGCAGCTCCATCTCCACCGCGGCCAACAGGTCGTCGGCCTCGTCCTCGTCGAGGACGAGATCGGCGTTGCGGGTCACCCGGAAGGCGTAGTGCTCGCCGATCACCATGTCGGGGAACAACGTGGCCAGCTGGGCGGCGATGATCTGCTCGAGGGCCACGAACCGCTCGCCGTCGGGCATGACCACGAAGCGCGGCAGCAGCGAGGGGACCTTCACCCGGGCCACACGCTCGACCCCGGTGATGGGGTCACCCACCCGCACGATGAGGTTCAACGCCAGGTTGGAGATGTAGGGGAAGGGGTGCCCGGGGTCGACCGACAACGGCGTCAGCACCGGGAAGATCTGGCGGCTGAAGACGTCGGTCAGATGCGCCCGGTCGGCGTCGTCGAGCGACGACCAATCCGCCACCCGGACCCCGGCGGCGGCCAGGGCCGGCACCACGGCGTCGAGGAAGATGTGCGACTGCCGGTCGACGAGCTCGGTGACCCGTTCGTGGATGGCGCGCAGGGCTTCGCTGGGGCGCAGGCCGTCGGCCGACCGGGTGCGCAGGCCCGCGTCGACCTGGTCCTTGAGCCCGGCCACCCGCACCTGGAAGAACTCGTCGAGGCCCTCGGAGAAGATGGCCAGGAACTTCACCCGCTCGAGCAGCGGCACCCGCTCGTCGTCGGCCAGGTCGAGGAGCCGGGCCCCGAATTCGAGCCACGACAGCTCCCGGTTGGAGAAGCGCTCGGGGCCGCGCGCCGTGACGGCATCCTCCACCCCGACTGGGGCGAGTGTGGGCGTCGTCTCTCCCCCCGTTGGCCCGGGGGGCGCCGCCGTGCTGGCGCCACGCGCCGGTTCCGAGGCCTGCATCAAACATCCAGGGTACCGCCGGTGGGGTCCCGACAGGGGCCCAGGTGCCAGGGTCGCGACGGGGCCCGGCAGTAGGCTCGACCCGGTGCCCCGACTCCTCAGTCGCCTCGCGCCCACCGAGGGAATGCGGGTCCGCCGTCCGAAGCCCAAGAGGCGGACCGAGCTGGGGCTGCTCATATTCGGCGCCCTCATCGCCGTGGCCACGTATGTGCTGGCCTCGGTGGGCACCACGTCGAAGATCCCCACCAACCTGGTGCCGTTCCTGGGTGTCGTGCTGGGGCTGGGGCTCGCCGCGCACATCGCCAACCGGATCTACGCGCCCGACGCCAACGCCGTGCTCCTGCCCATCGCCACCTTGTTGAACGGGCTGGGCTACGTGATGCTGGCCCGCATCGCCCAACATTGGGCCCAGGCCCAGGCGGGCTGGACGGCGGTGGGGGTGGGCGCCTACATCGTGACCCTGGCGGTGGTGCGGCGCTCTCGTGACCTCGACCGCTACCGCTACCTGATGTTGCTGGCCGCGGTGGTGCTCATGCTGTCACCGCTCATCCCGCATTTCGGGCAGAACCACAACGGCGCCCGGCTGTGGATCGGGATCGGTCCCATCAACGGCCAGCCCATCGAGTTGGCCAAGCTGGCGCTGTGCATCTTCTTCGCGTCCTACTTCGTGGAGAAGCGCGAGCTGTTGTCGGTGCCCACCCTGCGCGTCGGCAACCGCCTCATGCTCGACCCCCGGCCCCTCGTCCCCATCCTCGTGGCGTGGGGCTTCACCATGCTCGTGCTGGGCGCCGAGGACGACATCGGCTTCGCCCTGCTCATCTTCGTGCTGTTCATGGCCATGCTGTGGCTGACGTCGGGCCGGTGGAATTACCTCGTGCTGGGCCTGGTGCTCTTCGTGGCGGGCGCGTTCGCCGCCGACCGCCTCTTCTCACAGGTGAACGTGCGGGTGGCCGACTGGCTGCACCCCGCGCCCAACATCCAGATCATGTACGGCCTCTACGGCATGGGGACGGGGGGCCTCCTCGGCACCGGTCTGGGCTTCGGAAACATCGGCCACATCCCCGCCGTGCAGAGCGACTACATCTTTGCCGCCTTCGGCACCGAGATGGGCCTGCTCGGCACCACCGCCATCGTGTTCGCCTTCGTGCTCCTGGTGGGGGCGGGGTTGCGCACGGCCCAGACGGCGCGCTCGGAGTTCGCCCAGATGGTGGCGGCCGGGCTGACGGTCATCATCGGCTTCCAGGCGCTGTTCATCATGGCCGGCATCGTCCGGCTGCTCCCGCTCACCGGCATCACCCTCCCCTTCATGGCCTACGGAGGGTCGTCGCTGGTGGCCAACTACGTGCTCATCGCGCTCTTGATGCGGATCTCCGACGAAGGCGAGCGGGCCATCGTGGCCGATCAGGCCACCGCCCAACGGGTGGCACCGTAGGGCGACTGAGGCCCCCGCGGTGCGGCGTCAGGTCGATGAGCCGGCGATCTCGGGCGGGGCGTCGGCACCGGTGAACACCCACTCGGCCACCAGGATCGGGGTCGGGAGCCGCTGACGAAGGGCCAGGGCGATGGCGTCGGACGGCCGGCACGGCATGACGCGCCGGCCCCGGGGGCCCATGGTGTCGAGTTCGGCGAAGAACACCTGGCCCCGGCGGACGGTGATGCGCACCGCCTCGACGCTCACGTCGTGGCGGTCGAGGATCTCGGTCACGAGCTCGTGGGTGAGGGGCCGGGGGGTGTCGATGCTCCGGAAGGCGTAGGCGATGGCGGTGCCTTCGGCCATGCCCACGGGGATCCGCAGCTCGCGCCAGGGGTCCTGGGCCTCGTGCAGGACGACCTCGGGGTTGACGTTGGGGAGCTCTATCTCGACCCCGGCGACAGCCACGATCCGCCACACCTCGGGCGAGAGGTCGAGCACCTCGAGCGGCGTGCGGGCCAGGGTGCTCTCGCCGGCGACGGTGCCCGCGCCGGTAGCGGCGTGGTCCTCGTCGGGCGCCCCCGTGTCCCCGCTGTCGGTGGGCACCACCGCGCCTCCCCCGTCGACGTCGGTCATCGCTGGGCGCGCAGCTGCACCGAGAGCGCGATGCCGATGGCGGAGAAGAAGGCCACCGTGGCCGAGCCCCCGTAGGACAAGAAGGGCAGGGGGATCCCCGCCACCGGCATGATCCCCATGGCCATCCCCGCATTCTCGAACACGCTGAACGCCACCAGCGTGAAGCAGCCCGCCGCCAGCAGCCGGCCGAAGGCATCACGGGCCAGCTGGGCGCTGCGCAGCAAGCGCCACGAGAGCACACCCAGAAGGGCGAGGAGTCCCGCCGCCCCCACGAACCCGAGCTGCTCCCCCACCGCCGAGAAGATGAAGTCGGTCTGCTGCTCGGGCACATAGGCCAGGTTGGTCTGGGGCCCGTGGAACAGCCCCGTGCCCCACGAGCCGCCCGAGCCGATGGCCGCCACCGACTGGCCCACGTTGTACCCGCTGCTCTGGAGGTTCTTCCCGACGTGGAACACGGCGGTGATCCGAGTGAGCTGATAGCTCTTGAGGAGTTTGAAGTGCACGACGGCGAAGGCGACGGTGACGGTCAGCAGGATCAGGAGCACGAGGTAGCGGTTGGGGATCCCGGCGATGATGAGCATCACGAGCAGCACCACCGACATCACGATCCCGCTGCCGAGGTCGGGCTGCTTCACCACCAACAGGATGGGGAAGGCGGCCAGGACCAGGACCTTGAGCACGTCGTTGCGGCCCAGGCCCTCGGGTCGGCGCGCACAGAAGGTGGCCACGGTCACGATGAGCACGAGGGTGGCGAACGCCGAGGGCTGGATCTGCACGCTGCCGATCTGCACCCACCGGGTGGCGCCCTTGGCACTGGACCCGATGCCCGAGAACATGGCCAGCAGGGACAGGATCATGATCACGTAGAGCACGGCACTGCCATGCTCGAGCCAGCGGTAGTCGAGCGTGGCCAGGACGATCATGGAGATGCCCCCCACCACCACGTAGGCGGCCTGGTGGGTCAGGAAGTAGTGGGGGTTGAGATCGGCGGCGGCCAGCTTGGAACGGGTGGCCGAGTAGACGAGAACGACGCCGAACCCGGCCACCACGAGCGTGGTCAGGATGAGCGCAAAATCCACCCGTAAAGGCAGGGGCCGGCCCGCAGTCGGGCGGTGTGCGAGAGAGGTGCTCAACCGGTGTGCTCCGGCGGACCAGAATACCGGTCGTGCCCCTCCACGCCATTTCACCCCTGGTGGTCGACCAGGGCTGGCTCTACGACATCCTGCGCTGGGCCGGGGTGGGCTCGCCCACGGCTGCACACTGGCAGGAGGTGGTCATCAAGCCCGTCACGGTCCTTGTGGTGGTGTGGGTGGCGATCCTCGTCGGATGGCTCGGCAGCCGGATCATCCGGCGCTGGGTGGGGGCGGCGGCCCACAAGGCCGTGGCCCACGCCGACTCGCCCCGTGCCGCCGCCCGGGCCCTGACCCTCACCAGCCTGCTCGCCAACGTGTGGCGCGGGGTGGTGTTCGCCATCGCCTTCTTCGTCGTCCTCGGCACCATCGGCCTCAACCTCACCCCGCTGCTAGCCGGGGCCACCGTGATCGGCGCCACCCTGGGCTTCGGCGCGCAGAGCATGGTGCGCGACCTGTTGGCCGGCGTCTTGTTGACGGTGGAGGGACAGTTCGACATCGGGGACACCATCGCCGTGGGCGACACGACGGGCACCGTCGAAGACCTGACGTTGCGTGTCACTCGTCTGCGGTCCGATGACGGCACCGTGTGGTACGTACCCAACGGCGAGATCCGCAAGCTCGCCAACTCGTCGCGCGGTTGGGCGCAGGCCACCGTCGAGGTACCCGTCCCCGTGGCCGCGGCCGTCGACACCGTGCTCGACGCCATCGCCGAGGCTGCCGACGCGGTGTCGAACGATCCCCGTTACGCGCCGCTGTGTCTCGAGCCACCCCGGGTGTGGGGCGTCGTCGCCACCGCGGCCGACACCTTCACCTGCCGGGTCTCGGTTCGCACCACCACCTCCGACCGCGAACGCGTGGCGCGGATCCTGCGCCGGGAGATGACGCTGCGGCTGCAGGCCCAAGGCGTCTACCCCACCACCGGCGCCGTCGTGGCGCCCGACGCCTCGGTGCCGCGCACCGCCACCGACGACAACAGCTGATGGTGCCCCGGTGCGGGTGAGCCCGACCCTGCAGCGGGTCCGGGCCGGTTCCGAGCGCCGGTGGCGCCGGGCCACGGCGGGGCTGCGGACCCTCCCCGACGTGGTGATCCTGGGGACTCAGCGAGGTGGGACCACCTCGCTGTTCGATTGGCTGGCCACGCACCCGTCGGTGGCGCCGTCGACCACCAAAGAGGTGCACTACTTCGATCAGTTCTATGCCAATGGCGACCGGTGGTACCGCGCCCACTTCCCCCTGAAGTTCGACACCCGCACGTCGGTCGAGGCCACCCCCTACCTGTTGTTCCATCCCTTGGCCCCCGGCCGCGTGGCCGCCGATCTCCCTCCGTCGACCCGGTTCGTGGTGCTGCTGCGCGACCCGGTCCAGCGGGCCATCTCGCACTACTGGCACTCGCGGCGGCTGCACGCCGAGGACCAGCCCTTGGCCACGGCGTTGGCGCTCGAGGACGAGCGCCTGGTCGGCCAGCTCGACGTGGTGCGGGATGGAGGCGAGAGCTTCGCCCTTCGGAACTTCTCGTACAAGACACGCGGCCACTACGCCGAGCAGCTCCGACGGTGGTTCGACGTCATCGCGTCCGAGCGCATCCTCGTGATGGCGAGCGAAGAGCTGTGGAGCGACCCCGCCGGACCGGCCCGGGCCCTGGCGTGGCTGGGATTGGCACCACTCGCCAACCCCTTTCCGTCCACCAACGACGCCCCCCGCACCACACCCGAGGAGCAGGCCGTCGTCGAAGACCTGCGCCGCCACTTCGCCCCGTACAACGAGGACCTGTTCGACCTTCTGGGTACCCGGCTCTGGGAGGGCTGAGCTTCAGCGTCCCAGGTGGGCCTCGGCCGCGGCCCACATGGCCTCGACCGGCACCGGGCGCCCCGTCCACCGCTCCAGGGCCAGCGCCGCCTGGTGCACCAGCATCCCCAGCCCGCCCACGGTCACCGCCCCGCGCCGCTTCGCCGCCGCCAGCAACGGGGTCTCGAGCGGGTGGTACACGAGATCGGCCACCACCTGTCCGGGTCGCAGCACCCCGGGGTCCACGGGGATCTCGTCGGATTCGGTGCCGTCCCCGCGCCGCATGCCGACCGGTGTGGCCTGGACGACGAGCTCGGCTTCGGCGACATCCGCGCCGGACCCCACCCGACCCACCTTCCCGGCCAGCGCCGCCGCCGACTCGGCCCGGGCCGCGGTCCGGTTCACCACCACGACCTCGGCCGCGCCCGCCTCGGCCAGGGCCAGGGTCACGGCCCGCGCCGCACCACCAGCGCCCAGCACCAGGCACCTCGTGCCGATGGGGTCGAAGCCCACGGCGCGCCGCAGGGAAGCGAGAAATCCCTCTCCGTCGGTGGAGTCGCCCACCAACGCCCCCTGGCGCCAGGTGACGCAGTTGACCGCCCCCAGCCGCCGGGCCACGACGGTGGTGTCGTCCACCGCCGCGAAGGCGTCTTCTTTGTGCGGCATGGTGACCGACAGCCCGGCGATCTGCAGGGCCCGCATCCCGCTGAGCGCGACGGCGGCGCGGCCCGCGCCGACCGGGAACGCCACCGACACCCAGTCGAGACCGAGGGCGTCGAAGGCGGCGTTGTGCAACAAGGGCGACAACGAATGGGCGATGGGGTCCCCGATCACCCCCACCACGGCCGAGGCCCCCGTGGGCCACGTGGGTGACGATCGGATCGTCGGCGGGGTGGGCACGACGGCTACCCGAGGCCCCGGCTCTGGGCCAGGCGTTCGTTGGCTTGTTGGCCGGCGAAGGTGGAGGAGAAGGCCTCGGTGCCGTCCTTGGCCACCACCACGAAGTACAGCCAGTCGCCCGGCGTCGGTGCCAGGGCGGCTTGCACCGAGGCCTTGTCCGGGAAGCAGATGGGCGTCGGGGTGAGCCCGGTATGCAGGTACGTGTTGTAGGGAGTGTTGAGCGCCAGGTCGGCCGACGTCACCCGCCCCCCGTCGCGATGCTCGGAGTACAGCACCGTCGAGTCCATCTGCAGGGGCGTGCCACGAGCCAGGCGGTTGTAGATGACGCGCGACACTTTGCCCAGGTTCTTCTGGTACACACCCTCTTTCTGCACGATCGAAGCCACCGTGATCGCCTGGTACGGCGTGATACCGAGCGCGCCGGCACGGCCGGTGAGGTCCACCGACTGGGCCAGCGTGTTGAACCGGTCGATCATGTCCCCGAGCAACGTCTGGTCCGACTCCCCCGGCACCACCAGGTACGTGCCCGTGCCCAGGAGCCCGTCGAGGTTGGTGGCACCGGCCAGCTGGTACGGCGACGGCACCGTGCCCGAGTCGGCCAGGGCCAGGAAGTGGGCGGGATCATGGCCCGCGATCTGTCCCACCCGCGTGGCCACCTCGCTGACGGTGAAGCCGGGAAGGATTGTCACCTCCGCCACGTTGGGGCCACCGGCCAGGCTGGCACGGATGGCGCCGAAGGACTCGTGTCGGTGCAACAGGTAATGGCCGGGCTCCACCGACGGTGTGCCGTGGAGGGTCAGGTAGACACGGAACGCCAACGAGCTGTCCACCACCCGGGCGCGCACCAATGACGCCGTGATCGTCCCCATCGACGACCCCGATGTCACCGAGACGACGGTCGAGGCCCCGCCCGATCCCCCCATCTCGTTCTGGTACCACGCCACCGCGCCCACCACCAGCGCCAGGATCACGAGCACCACCACCACCAGCGCCATGCGACGCCGGCGATAGACCTCGGGCTTGGCTCGCTTGTGGCCTCGAGGCCTCGGCTTGGCCGCGCCCGATTCGGTCGGGGGTGTCACCGCCGTCACCGACGGGCCCTCGCCGTCACGCATCGGGCCGACCCCGCTGGGCGTCGAGCCATGCCTGGAGCAGCACCGCGGCGGCGCTCTGGTCGATGCGGGCGCGCTGGGTCTTCCCCCGCCGGCCGGCGTCTCGGAGCGAACGGGCCGCGCTCACCGTCGTCAGTCGCTCGTCGAAGGTCTCCACCGTGACCCCCCGCGGTCCCAGGAGGTCGGCCAGCTCGTCGGCATCGGCCTGGGCGGACTGCGCGGCGGGGCCTCGACGACCGTTGAGGCTCAGGGGTAGGCCCACCACCACCCGGACGGCCTCGGCTTCTTCGACCACCGCCACCAGGGCGCGCCAGTCGGCGGCGGCATCACCGCTGCGCTCGATCGTGCACCGGGGTGAGGCCAGCGTGCCCGTCCCGTCCGAGACAGCCACACCGATGCGGCGCGCGCCCAGGTCGACCCCCACCACCCGCACGTGCTCAGGCCACCCGCACCGAGTCAGGCACCGAGCCGGCGCCGCGCCTCCGCCAGCAGGGTCTCGATCTTCGAAGGGTCCGAGCCACCGGCCACCGCCAGATCGGCCGAGCCCCCGCCCCCACCGCCGACCAGCTGTGCCAATTCTTTGGCCGTGAACCCGGCGTCGACCGAGTCGTCACTCGACGCCACCGCCACGCCCACCTTGGACCCGCCCGGGGACCCTGCCACCACCACGACGCGCGGCCCGTGGCGCGCGATGGCCTGGGCCAGGTCACGCAACTGGTCCGGAGTGGCGCCGTCTTGGCGGTGCACCACGACCCCGTGCTCGGCCAGCTGGGCGAGGCGCGCCGCGTCCTCTTGGAGGCGCGCACCGTGCATGCGTTGCAGTTCCTTCTCCGCCGTGCGTTGCCGATCGAGCACCTTCTGGAGCGCGTCGAGCAACCCGGCGGGCTCCACCTTGAGCAGGCGCGCCGCTTCGTCGACGGTCCGCCGGCTGTCACCCAGCAGGGCCAGCGAGGTGGCCCCGGTCACGGCGAAGATACGCCGGACATTGGAGCCGATCGACCCCTCCGACACCACCGTGATGGGACCGATCATGCCCAGGGCGTCGACGTGGGTCCCGCCGCAGAATTCCGTCGAGTGGGCGCCGGCACGCACCACCCGGACCCGGTCACCGTATTTATCCTCGAAGAAGGCCAGGGCGCCCAAGGCTTCGGCTTCGGCCTTCGAGGTCTCAATGACCTCGACCGGGGCATCGGTCAGCACATCGGCATTGGCGGCCTGGGCCACCTCGGACAGCTCCTCGGGACGCAGCGCCTTGGGGTGCGAGAAGTCGAAGCGCAGCCGGTCGGGAGTCACGAGCGACCCCTGCTGTCGCACGTGGTCCCCGAGGACCTGGCGCAGGGCGCTGTGCAGCAGGTGCGTGCCGGTGTGGTGCCGCCGCGTGGCATCGCGCCGCGTGGCATCGATCACTGCCAGTGCGTCCTGGTCGGGGAACAGCTCACCGTCGAGGACGGTGGCCCGGTGCACGATGAGGCCGGGGAGCACCATCTGGGTGTCGAGCACGCGCGCCCGCCCGCTCTCGGTCGTGATGACCCCGGTGTCACCCACCTGGCCGCCGGACTCGGCGTAGAACGGCGTGCGGTCGAGGATGATCTCGGCCGTGCCGGGCTCGGCACCGGCCAGCACCGCCACCACCCGGGCCGGCTCCTCGTAATGCTCGTAGCCGGTGAAGCGCGTCGGGCCCGACTGGGCCAGCAACTCCCGGTAGACCGTCTCCTCACCAATGGCCTCGCGCCGTCGGCGGCCGTCGGCCTTGGCCAGCTCGCGCTGGGCCGACATCTCGCGCTCGAACCCTTCGGTGTCGACCTCGACGCCGGCTTCGGCCGCCATCTCCATGGTGAGCTCGATGGGAAAGCCATGCGTGTCGTGCAACCGGAAGGCGACGGCGCCTGAGACCCGGCCCGTCCCGTCGCGCAGCGCCTCCTCGAGGATCACCGAACCCGTGTCGAGGGTGCGCCGGAACGCCCCTTCCTCGCGCTCCACCGTCTCGGAGATGCGGTCGAGGTCGTGGACCAAGACGGGATAGGCACCCCCCAGCACGTCGGCCACAGCGGCGACGAGGCGCGGCGTGAGGGACTCGATGACCCCCAGCTGGAAGGCGCGGCGCACGGCCCGGCGGATGATCCGACGTAGGACGTAGCCCCGGCCTTCGTTCGACGGCAGGACGCCGTCGGCCACCACCATGGCCATGGCCCGGGCGTGGTCGGCCAGGATGCGCAGCGACACGTCGGAATGGACATCGGCGCCGTAGCGGACCTCGGTGATGTCCTCGGCCACGGCCAGGATGGGACGGAAGACGTCGGTCTCGAACAGCGACTGCACCCCTTGGAGCATGGGGAGGTTGCGCTCGAGACCCGCCCCGGTGTCGATGCTCTTGCCCGGCAGGTCCTCGAGGGTGCCGTCGGCCAACTTGTTGTACTGCATGAACACCAGGTTGTAGATCTCGACGAAGCGCTCGGCCCCGCCCTGCGCGGGGCCGCCGTCTTCGCCGTAGGCCGGACCGCGGTCGAAGAACAGCTCCGAGGACGGGCCACAGGGGCCGAGCCCCGAGTCGCCCATCTGCCAGAAATTGTCCTCGCCCAGCGGTTGGATACGCGCCGGGGGGACCCGGGCCGCGTCGAGCCAGATCTCTCTGGCCTCGTCATCGGAGTCGTGCACCGTGACCCACAACCGCTCGGCGTCCACCCCGAGCACCTCGGTCAGCAGCTCCCAGGCCAGCGGGATGGCGTCGGACTTGAAGTAGTCGCCGAAGCTGAAATTCCCCAGCATCTCGAAGAACGTGCAGTGCCGTTCGGTGGTGCCGATGATGTCGATGTCCACGGTGCGAAAGCACGTCTGCACCGAGGTGGCGCGGGGCCACGGAGGCGCCTCTTCGCCGAGGAAGTAGGGCTTGAACGGGACCATGCCGGCGATGGTGAAGAGGACGGTGGGATCGTGGGGGACGAGGCTGGCCGACGGCACGACGACATGCCCCCGCTCCGCGTAGAAGCCGGTGAACGTCGAGCGGAGCTGGTTGGCGTCCATCATCGGGCGATCCTACCGGCCGACTCCGCCCACCCGGGGCGGCCCGGCGGTCGGATCGGGCCTCCGGCCAGCGAATTCAGGCGACGCTCAACGCGGCGCGCGGCCGCGGGCGGCCAGGTCCTGCCACAGGTCGTCCTGACGTCGCTGGGCCTCGGTCCGCCCCGTGTCCAGGGCGTCGCGCACCCTGTCGGCGGCGCCGCGCCGGGTGCGCTCGACCATGGAGGCCACCTCGGTGGCCACCGCCGTGGGACGCACGCGACGCGACAGGCGCTCGACTCGACGCCGCGTCCACACCGTGCCACCCACCCCCAGCGCCGCGCCGGCGGCGAGCCACAACGGCCGGCGGATCACCGCCGTGCCCCCACGTGTCGAGCGCGCCGCCGACCCCGCACCGGCACCGCGTGCCCGTCATCGGCGCGCCCGTCATCGGCGCGCCCGTCATCGGCGCGCCCGTCGCGCCGGGACGGCTCCGCCCGTCGGGCCCGGGCGTTGGTCGACAGCGCCGGTCCGGAGTCACGCGTGGGCCGGCGTCCGAAGAAGCGCCGGAGGGCGCTGCCGATCCCGGTGCTGTAGGCCAGGACCTTCACGACGGGATTGGAAAAGGCCCGGTAGGCCAGACGTGACGCCGAGTCCACCGTCGACGACACCGCCTCGGCCGAGTCCAAGACGTCGCCCACCCGCACCATCTCGGTGGCGGCCTGGTCGACGACGACACGGGCCCCGTGGAGCAGTGGCACCGTCTCTCGTCGTAGTTCGTCGACGGTGCGCCCGAGCTCACGGACGCGCCGGCCGAGCACGACCACCACCCCCACGAGCACGAGCGAGGCCGTGCCCGCCGCGATGGCGGCCACCAGCGCAGCGACGTTGTCGGCGGACATGGCCAGGTCATCCTACGACGCCGCTTCAGGGGGCGCCGATTCCCACCATGGGCCTCGTGAGCCGCAGGTTGCCGGTCGAGCCGTAGAACCCGCCGTAGGTCCCGCCGAAGGAGAAGATCCCGCCGTCCGAGGCCACCAACCAGTAGCCCCCGCCGTCGGGGGTCGCCGCCATGCCCACCACCGGTTTGGTGAGCCGCAGGTTGCCGGTCGAGCCGTGGAACCCGGCGTCGCCGAAGGAGAAGATCCCGCCGTCCGAGGCCACCAACCAGTAGCCACCGCCGTCGGGGGTCGCCGCCATGCCCACCACGGGCTTGGCCAGTGTCGTCCCCCCCATCGAGCCGTGGAAGGCGGCGTCGCCGAAGGAGAAGATCCCGCCGTCCGAGGCCACCAACCAGTAGCCACCGCCGTCGGGGGTCGCCGCCATGCCGACGATGGGCTTGGTGAGCCGCAGATTTCCGGTCGACCCGTAGAACCCGGCGTCGCCGAAGGAGAAGACCCCGCCGTCCGAGGCCACCAACCAGTAGCCACCGCCGTCGGGGGTCGCCGCCATGCCGACGATGGGCTTGGTGAGCGCGAGGTCGCCGGTGGACCCGTGGAACCCGGCGTCGCCGAAGGTGAAGATCCCGCCGTCCGAGGCCACCAACCAATAGCCCTTGGACGACGGCGTGGGCGCCATGCCGACGATGGGTCGATCGAGTGGCTTCCCTCCCATCGATCCGTAGAAACCCATCTGCCCGAACGAGAAGATGCCGCCGTCGGAGGCCACGGTCCAGTACCCACGGGGCCCGAGGTAGGTGAAAGGCATGATGCCGTCGAAGCCCAGCGCATCGTTACCCGCCCGCACGATGATCTCCGACATCGCCCATCCCTGGGTGGGAGACACCGGCGAGACGACCGTCACCGACGACGACGTGACCGACCGGATGGACCCGGGGTTGGCCGGGCCGAAGTCGACCTCGGTCACCCCCGACAGATTCGATCCCGTCATCGTCACCGTGGTGCCACCCGCGGCGGGGCCCGATGCTGCGGAGATCCCCGTCACCACGGGACAGGTATTCGACGGTGGTGACCGCAGTCGTCCCACCAGCACGCTGGCGATGGGGGTGCCGAGCCCCGTGGCCAGGTCGTAGCCCGACGTCGCCGAGTAGTAGGGGCCGGCGGGAAGGTGCGGGGCGTTGCTGGGCACGGAGCCGACAGGTTGGTTGTTGCCGACGGTCACGTCGTTGAATCCCGAGCTTCCCCCACATTGCATCTGGTACAGCGGCGGGTTGAGAAAGCCCACCGACGACGACTGACCCTGGTCGGCCAGCGCCGCCAGCGCCGCCCACAACGGCGACGCCATGCTCGTCCCACCGATCCTGACCCATCCCCCCGAGACACACGAGCAAAACACCGCCAGTCCCGTTCGGGGGTCGCCGTCGGCGGCCACGTCGGGTACCTCGCGGCACGACACCGTGCCCACCCCCGAGCTCACGGCACACGGCTGGGCACCGGTGAAGGTGTCTTGCGCCTTGGTGTCGGGGCTCTGGACGCCGGGGCCGCGCTGCCAGGCGGGCATGGTCCACATCGTCGAGTTCCCGCCTCCGCCCGTACCGGTGAGCAGACCGGTGTTCCACACCGACTCGGTCGGGGCCGGGCCTATGGCCGAGATCGTGGTCCCTCCGGCCCCGGTCACCCACGGTTGGCTGGCGGGGTCGTCGACCTGCAGGCGCGTGTCGACGGAGCTCGGGAAGAGGTAGCAGTCCTCGGATCCTTCGTCACCGGCGGCGGCGACCACCGTCTGGCCCTGGGCCACCGCTTGCTGGAAGATCGATGACTCCGCCTGGATGTAGGCGGCCGGCAACTGCGCTTCGCACTGGCCCCAGCTGGTGGAGATCACCTGGGTGCTGTCATCGTCGACCATCCGCAGGTACGTGTCGAGTGGCCCCGTCCCGCCGTTGGGGCCCACGTAGACCTTGACGTTCACACTCGGAGCCATGCCGATGACCATCTCGATGTCGAGCGCCGCCTCGCCCCCTCCGGGCCCGCTGTTGGGGCTCACCCCCTGCACGCTCACCGAGCTCACCGAGGCGCCGATGGCCGGCGCGTAACAGTTCTTGAAGGTGGTGATGTCCGAGGGCAGGAACGGCTCCAACTCGTAAACGCCCACCGTCACGCCGGCGCCCTCATTGCCCGAGTACAGACTCGAGAACGAGTACGCCGACGCCAGCTGGTCGACCGTCAGTGCACCGCTGCTGGCGCCGTCGGACTGGATCGTGTCCTCGCACCCCGCCGTGGGGCTGGGACCCGCGGCCCGCGGCTCCGGTGCCGAGCCCGTCCCCGTGTTGCCGGACACCGTGTTGCCGGACACCGTGTTGCCGGACACCGTGTTGCCGGACACCGTGTTGCCGGACACCGTGTTGCCCGACACCGTGTTGCCGGACACCGGGGCCCGGTCCCCG
>Ga0208849_1001167_pt1 | contig 19511 bp, 20 predicted proteins | sample NGESurdeep072012_10_FD_184470 | JGI IMG/M metagenome (GOLD analysis project Ga0208849, IMG submission 184470) | Arctic peat soil microbial communities from Barrow, Alaska - NGEE Surface sample 53-3 deep-072012 (SPAdes) | ecosystem: Environmental > Terrestrial > Soil > Wetlands > Peat ... | reverse complement strand
GGCCGAGCACATGCTGATCTTGAAGCTGACCTCCCCGGAGGGTGAGGTCAAGTACATCACCGGGGCGTTCCCGAGCGCCTGCGGCAAGACGAACCTGGCGATGCTGATCCCCACGCTCGAGGGCTGGAAGGTCGAGACGATCGGCGACGACATCGCGTGGATGAAGTTCGGCCAGGACGGCCGCCTCTACGCGATCAACCCCGAGTACGGCTTCTTCGGCGTCGCGCCAGGGACGGGCGAGGACACCAACCCGAACGCGATCCGCACGATCGAGCGCAACTCGATCTTCACCAACTGCGCCAAGACCGACGACGGCGACGTGTGGTGGGAGGGCCTCACCAAGGAGCCGCCCGCACACCTGATCGACTGGCACGGCAACGACTGGACGCCCGACTCCGGCACGCCGTCGGCGCACCCGAACGCGCGCTTCACGACACCGGCCTCCCAGGACCCGGCGATCGCGCCGGAGTGGGAGGACCCCGCTGGCGTGCCGATCGACGCGATGCTGTTCGGCGGACGCCGTTCGACAGTCGTGCCGCTCGTGACCGAGGCGCTCGACTGGGAGCACGGCGTGTTCTTGGGCTCGGTGATGAGCTCGGAGAAGACGGCCGCGGCGGCCGGGACCGTCGGTGAGCTGCGCTTCGATCCGTTCGCGATGCTGCCGTTCTGCGGCTACAACATGGCCGACTACTTCGCCCACTGGCTGGAGATGGGCCGTCGCGACGGCGCGAGGCTTCCCAAGATCTTCTACGTCAACTGGTTCCGCAAGGACGCCGGCGGGCGCTTCCTGTGGCCAGGCTACGGCGAGAACTCACGCGTGCTGTCGTGGGTGTTCGCCCGCTGCGCCGGCCATGGGGCGGCTCAGGAGACCCCGATCGGGCTCGTGCCGCCGGTGGGCCCGGAGGGCATCGACACCCGCGGCGTGGACGTCTCCGACGAGGACATCGCCGAGCTGCTGCGCGTCGACGTCGAGGCGTGGCGAGCGCAGCTGCCCCAGTTGCACGAGCACTTCGCCAAGTTCGAGAACCTGCCCAGCGAGCTGCACGCGCAGCTCGAGGCGCTCGAGGAGCGGCTGGGGAGCTGAGCGATGCCGGGGGTGATCCCGCGCGTCGACCCCGACGCCGTGTCGAGCTCGCCCTTCAAGCGGTCGCTGTTCGCGTTCGCGCTGACCAAGGCCGGCACGTGGTACTCCTCGCAGCTGGGCGCGCGCATCGACCCGTGGCTGCTGCGCGCAACGCGGGGGAGGGTGGATCACGCCTTCGGGCAGATCCCGATCGTGCTGCTCACGGTTCGCGGCGCGCGCAGCGGCGTGGAGCGCACGGTGCCGCTGCTGTACTTCAGCGACGGCGATGACGTGATCCTGATCGCCTCGAGCTACGGCCGCCCCAAGTTCCCTGCGTGGTACTACAACCTCAAGGCAAACCCAGATGTGCGCCTGGAGGTCAAGGGTCGTACTGCTCCCTACGTGGCGCAGGAGGTCGAGGGTGAGGAGCACGATCGCCTGTTCGCGCAGGCGAAGAAGGTGTACCGCGGCTACAGCGCCTACGAGCAGCGCACCGATGGCATCCGCCGCATCCCGGTGATGCGCCTCTCACCCGCCTGACAGACACCCTCTGGTAGGCCGCCTATCGGCGCCCTAGTCGTGGCCGTGGTTCTCGCCGCCGGCCGCCGGGGGTCGCGACTCCTCGGCGAGCGAGGTGATCGTGAGCGCGCCGCGCGCCGATGACTCGAGCACGTCGGTGGCCTCCTCGAGCGAGCGCGCGTAAAGCTCGACCAGCAGGTGCACGATGATGCGCGCGTCGTCTTCGTGCTTGTGGAAGCGCACGTGCGTGAAGAACTCGCGCACGCCGTGCTCGCCGAACGCGGCGTAGGAGAGCGCGTCACCGGCCTCTGGCCCCGAGCAGCTCTCGACGTCTTCTGAGTCGACGGTCACCGTGCACGATGCCACCCACGGCGTGCCGGCGATCATCCGTTCCCAGCGGTCCTCGATCGGCTCGACGCGTCCGTTGTTGAAGCCGAGGTGCGGCTGGTCGTGCATGCAGTCCAGGCACTGCACGACCGCCTCCTGGAGCTCGTCGACGACTTCGGCGCGCTCACCGCTGTCGGGATCGATCTTGTGGATCCCCTCGTAGTGGACCTGGACCTCCAGATCCTGTGACCAGCAGCGGTAGCAACGCAGCCAACTGCGTGCACTGGTCTCGGCCATCGAGCCCTCCATCGGGGTCATTGTAGGCCCCTGCGCCGGCTATGCCTCGTGGGCGCGGTCGGCGGGTCCTCCTGGCAGCCCGATCCCGCCGCGCCGCAACGTGTAGATTCTCGGAGCACTGGGGGTTGGCGCCGTGGCGTCGGCCCGGCATCGACGAAGGGGGGTTGCAATGCGTCGGATCGGAGCTCTATTGATCGTCTCGACAGCGGTGTGCGCCGCCTGGCTGGCGCCGGCGGGTGCGAGCGCGGCCACCTATCCGCAATGTCCACCCGTCGACAAAGACACGGGCTGCCAGTTCCTGGTCACCGTGAGCAACGGCGGCGAGACGATCGCCGCAGACCCCAGCCAGGGCCCATACGAGGGCTCTGACGACGCGCTCGTCGGCGTCCAGAACAACTCCTCGAGCCCAGTCTCCTCGATCCATCTTTCAGCCGAAAACGAACTCTTCGGCTTCGAGCTCGACGGGATCTGCAGCCCCGGTGAAGCACCGATCGCGCCAGGGTGCCGGGTCCAGCCCGAAAGCCCCGAACATTTCAAACCGCTCCACGCCGCCGGGACCGAATGCGTCTACGCGGGCGAAGAACGAGGCGGTAAACCGGTGGCGGAAGAAGTGATCGAAGACTGCGCATTCAACCCGCCCACGGGCGAGCCGGCGGGCCTGACGTTCCCCGCGACCATCACACCGGTCGCTCTGGCCGCCAACGGCGACCAGGTCTCTGGCTACGAGGGCCCGACGTCGTGGTTCAGCAGCATTGGTGCACTCGGCTCCAACTCGACCGGTGCCGGCACCATCAACTTCTCTCCCGCGATCGCGCCGGGCGGCTCGTCGTACTTCTCGCTCGAGTCACCGCCGGCGGGAGGCTTCGGGAGCACCGCGTCGCTCACCACCACGCTCAGCGGCGGCGGGCAGACGGCGGCCTCGATCACGGTGCTGCAGGGCACGCCCGTGACCGACGCTGCGACACTCGGTGGCGTCAACGCATCGATCGCAACTGGCACGGTCGCCTACAACGTCTACAGCGACTCCGCCTGCACGCACCTCGTCACAGCGGCGGGCGCCGGAGCGCTCGCAGGCGGCGCGGCCGCGGCCTCGACCGCGGCGAACCTCGCACCGGGCGTGTACTACTGGCAGGCGAGCTACGGCGGCGACGCCAACAACAAAGCCATCTCGAGCACGTGCGGCTCGGAGGTCCTCACCGTGCAGGCCCCCACGACCACGACCACGATCCAGAGCGGCGGCGGCGTGACCGGCGCATCGATCCCGGTGCTGAAGGGCGCAGCCGTCACCGACCAGGCACACATCGCCGGAGCGCAGGCGGCGAGCGCGACGGGCACGGTCACCTACACGCTCTACAAGGACGCCAAATGCAAAACGGTGCTCACGTCGAGCGTCACCACTGTGGCCGGGGGTGTGGCAGGCGCCTCCGCGCCCGTCAAGCCAGGCGTCGGCACCTACTACTGGCTGGCGAGCTACAGCGGCGGCGGCCTCGATGCCCCATCCGCGAGCACCTGTGGAAGCGAGAAGCTGATCGTCTCGGTGAAGGCGAGCCTCGGCCTGCCGAGCGGCAAGAAGTGCTTCAGCAAACGGGCGTTCGCGATTCATCCACGCTTCCCGAAGGGCGCCAAGATCGTCTCCTACGAGGAGTTCATCGACGGCAAGCTCTCCAAGCAGGGCAAGCTCTCCAAAAACGCGACGTCGGTCAGCCTGATTGGCTTGCCGAAGGGGGCCTACAAAGTCGAGCTCGTGACGTTCACCGCGAGTGGCGCCAGCTACGAGGACACGCGCACGTTCCATACGTGCGTGGCGAAAAAACACAAAAAACACCACTGATCGCGACGGCGGCGCCAGCACCGTGGGCGCCGCCGTTTTGACCCAGGGCCGCGTGCAAAAAAGGAATACGGCCTGCGCGGCTACCCGAACGTGAACGCGTAGCCGGTGACGCCGCCGGCGAACCGCAGCGACAGGCGATGCTGCTCATCGCGCGGCAGTGAGACGAGCGAGTACAGGCGCTGGCGGCGGACGGTGACGACGCCGCCGTGGACATCGGCGCCGGCGTCCGCCTGGGAGATCGGACGTCCGTCCAGCAGCACGTGCACGGGCAGCGGACGTTCGCCGGGCGAGCTCAGCACGAGGTACACGTTCTTGGCCTCGAACTCGAGATCAAGGCCGGGTGCGCGGGTTCCGGATACTGCTTCGGCGGGCTGTCCGGCGATGTTCCACGCGCCGCTGTAGGCGAAGTCGTTGAGCGCGAGCCCGCCCGTGGGTGGAGCGCCGTAGTCGTGCAGACCCGACTTTGGGCCGTTGACCCAGCCCTGGGCGCGCTCGGTGCCGAGATAGGTCTCGGGCGTGGCGACTTCTGAGGGCGCGACCACGTCGGCCGGGTGGCTCTTGCTGCCGACCTGCTGGCCGGCTTGCGCGAGCAGCGCCCTGATCGCGGTTTCGGTCTTGTCGTAGTCGCCCTCGCCGATCGTCTTGTAGCGCACCTGGCCGTTCGCGTCGATCAGGTAGTCGGCGGGCCAGTACTCGTTGCCGTAGGCGTTCCACGTCCCCATGTTGTTGTCCTGGACGATCGGGTAGCGCAGGCCGAACTGCCCGATCGCATCGGCGACGTTGCTCGCCTCCTTCTCGAACGCGAACTCCGGCGTCTCGACGCCGACGATCGTGAGACCGTCCTTTGCGTAGGCCGCGTTCCAGGCCTTCAGGTAGGGCAGCGTGCGAATGCAGTTGATGCACGTGTAGGTCCAGAAGTCCACCAGCACCACGCGTCCATGCAGCGAGGAGAGCGTGAGCGGTGTGTGCGAGTGCCCGCCCACCCCGGTGTTGAACCAGTCCTCGGTTTCCGTGAATTCAGGCGCTGTCCCGAGGTCTTCCAGCCCGCGCGCGTCGGCGAGCAATGTCGCCTGGCTGGCGCCCGGCGCAGCGGCGTGGATCTTGCTCGTGCCTGAGCCTTCGCAGTCGGAGCCGCCGTTGGCGGCGACGAACTTGGCTTTGCGGCCTGTGATCTGGTCCAAGCGGCTGGTGAGCGTCTTCGAGCACTCGAGCGAGGCGGTGAGGTTGACGTTGGGGATGTGCTGGGCGACGAACTGGTCGAAGTTGACGTCGAGGTTGGTCACGATCGCGACGGCCGTGAGGATCATGATCGTGCCGAGCACGCGTTGCAGCATCGGCCCGCGCCCGGCCCTGCGCACTCGGTCGAACACGCGCCTGCCGCCGAGCGCCAGCGCGAGCAGCACGACCGCCGAGCCGGCGGCGTAGGCCAGGGCGATCGCGATCGTTTTGCCCGACGCAGCGCTCACCGAGATCACAGCGGCGAGGATCGGGCTCGCGCACGGGGTGTAGACGAAGCCGAGCGCGCCGCCTACGAGCAGTCCCGAAACGAAGCCGTCGCCCACGTTGCGCGGTCCGAAGCGCGCCAGGCGCGACAGCGGCGCCTCCAGGCGCGCCGCAACGTCGGGCACCAGCAGCGCGAGGCCGAAGACGAGCAGCACCGCGATCGCGACGTCGCGCAGCGGGTCGTTGCCGAGGCCCACGCCGTCGACGACGTTCGCGAGCCCCACGATCGTCACCGTGAAGGTGATCGACAGCCCGAGCACGACCCCCAACGGACGGCGCCGGCCGCCGACGCTGCCGGCGGACAGCAGCGCGGGCAGCACCGGTAGCGCGCACGGCGACAGCGCCGTACCGGCCCCGGCGAGCACAGCGAAGGTCACGAGAACGAGCATTCCTTGTCCTACAGTCTCGCTGGCGGCGATTTCGTTACGCGCCGATTCGCCGGCTCAGCGCCTGAGGAGCACGTACACGGTGGTCGCGGCGAACGCCATCTGACCGAACGCGAGCGCCGTGCCGAGGTTGACCGCGCCGAGCGCGCCCGCGAGCACGCTGGCGAGCACGAACGCGCCGAACATGCTCAGCAGGTTGCGCCTCATGCGACGTGCTGCTCGAGCGCGCTCACGAGCGCCGGCACGGCCATGCCCGGGTCCTGGCGGTCGAGCAGCGCCTGCGCGGCGCGCCGACCCCCGAGCGCCCTGACGCCGCCCTCGCCGTGCTCGACGACAAAGTCCGTCAAGGCCGCAGCGCGGCGCGCCTGCAGTCGCCGCGCGGCGACGTCGAGCGTGGCACGGTGCTCGTCGAGCGCGGCCACGAGCTCGTCGATACCGCTGGTGGGAGGCAGTGCCGAGACCGCCACGACGCTCGCATGACGCGAGCCGAGCGAGCGCAGCGCCGCGGACAGGTCGCGTCTGGTGCGTAGTGCGATCTGGCCGAGGTCGGCCTTGGTGACCACGAGCACGTCGGGGATCTCCATGATTCCCGACTTCAGGAACTGCAGCACGTCGCCGCTGCCGGGCTGGACGACGACGATGACCGTGTCGGCCACGTCCGCGACGTCCGTCTCGGCCTGCCCGACTCCGACTGTCTCGATCACGACGATGTCGAATGCCGCCGCGAGCGCCTCAGCTGCGCCGCGCGTCGCCTGAGCCAGGCCGCCGAGCCGCGCGCCGGCGGCGGTCGAGCGGATCAGCACGCCACGGTCGCCGGGATCGAAGTCGATGCGCGCGCGGTCGCCCAGGAGTGAGCCGCCGGAGCGGCGTGAGCTCGGATCGACCGCCAGCATCGCGACCGTGCGCTGCTGCGCCCGCCACGTGTGCAAGAGCGCCGACAGCAGCGTCGACTTGCCCGCGCCCGGCGGGCCCGTCACGCCGATCACGTGCGCCGGCGCCTCGCCGCCGAGGGCGGCCGGGGAGACCTCGCTGAGCAGCGCAGCCGCCTGCTCGCGCTCGGCGGGCGCGCTGCTCTCGAGCAGGTTCAGCGCCGCAGGCGTTGCGGTTAGGTCCCGTGCGCGCAGGCGCGCCCCCAGCTCGGCTCCGGCGGCGCTCACGCTGCGGCGCTCACGCTGCGCCGTTGGCGGAGGGCCCTCCCGCGGCGACGGTTCCTCGCTCGGCAGATTCGCCGACGATCGCCACGATGTCGCGCATGATGCGGGTTATGTCGAAGTCCTTCGGCGTGTAGACGGCGGCGACTCCCGCCTCGCGCAGCGCCGCGACGTCCTGCTCGGGGATGATCCCGCCGACGACGACCGGCGCGCTGACGCCGGCGTCATGCAGCGCGTCGAGCACCGCTGGAATCAGCTCGCGATGCGAGCCTGAGAGGATCGACAGGCCGATCACGTGTACGCCCTCCTGCAGGGCCGAGGCGGCGATCTGCGCGGGTGTGAGACGGATGCCTTCGTACACCACGTCCATGCCCGAGTCGCGAGCTCGCACCGCGATCTGCTCGGCGCCGTTGGAATGCCCGTCCAGGCCGGGCTTGCCGACGAGGATCTTGGGTCTGCGCCCGAGCTGCTCCTGCAGGCGCGCGACCTCGCCGCGCAGCTCGGTCAGCTCGCCGTCCGCCGTGAGCGCCGCCGCCTCACCCACTCCGGTCGGGGCTCGGTAGCTACCGAACACCTCTCGCAGCGTGCGCGCCCACTCGCCGGTGGTGGCGCCTGCGCGGGCGGCGGCGATCGTCGCAACCATCAGGTTCTCGCCGCCGCTCTCCTCACGGGCGAGCGCCGCGAGCTGTGCGAGCGCGTCATCGACCGCCGCCTGGTCGCGCTGCGAGCGCCAGCGCTGCAGCGCCTCGATCTGCTCGGCTTCCAGCGCAGGATCCACCACCAGGATCCCGCCCTCGGCGTCGGCGGTCAGCGGCGAGTCCTCGGTCTCGGTGAAGCGGTTCTGCCCGACGACCACCTGCTCGCCCTCCTCGATCCGCCGGATCCGCTCGCGATGGCTGTCTACGAGCGCGGCCTTCATGTAGGGGACGGCCTCGACCGCGCCGCCGTGCTCGGCGACGACCGCCATCTCCGCGCGCGCTCCCTCCAGCAGCTCGGCCACGAGCGCGTCCATCACCTTCGAGCCCTCGAAGATGTCCGGGTACTCGAGGATGTCCGTCTCGTATGCGAGCACCTGCTGAATGCGCAGCGACCACTGCTGATCCCATGGGCGCGGCAGGCCGAGCGCCTCGTTCCAGGCGGGCAGCTGGATCGCGCGTGCGCGCGCGTCGCGCCCGAGGGTGACCGCGAGCGCCTCGAGCACGATCCGCTGCACGTTGTTCTCCGGCTGTGCCTCGGTGAGGCCGAGCGAGTTGACCTGCACGCCGTAGCGAAAGCGCAGGTGGCGATCCTGCCTGACGTTGTAGCGCTCGCGCCCGAGCTCCTCCCACAGGATCGACATTGCGCGCAGCTTCGCGTGCTCCTCGACGAAGCGCACGCCGGCGTTCACGAAGAAAGAGATGCGCCCGAAGACCTGTTCCATCACGTCCGGACCCCGCCCGCCCACGCGCTCGCGCGCGGCGTCCAGGACCGCGATCGCGTTGCTCATCGCGTAGGCGATCTCCTGCACGGGCGTCGCGCCGGCCTCCTGCAGGTGATAGGAGCAGATGTTGATCGGGTTCCACTTCGGGACGTGCTCCACCGTGTAGGCGATCATGTCCGCGATCAGGCGCATCGAGGGCGCGGGCGGAAACGCATAGGTGCCGCGCGCGAGGAACTCCTTGATGATGTCGTTCTGCGTTGTGCCCTGGAGCTGCTCCTGGCCGATGCCCTGCTCCTCGGCGGCGACGATGTACAGGGCCAGCAGCCACGCCGCGGTGGCGTTGATGGTCATCGACGTATTCATCTCGCCGAGCGGGATGCCGTCCATCAACGCGGCCATGTCACCGCGATGGGAGATCGGCACGCCGACCTTGCCGACCTCGCCGCGGGCCAGCTCGTCGTCTGGGTCATATCCCGTCTGCGTCGGCAGGTCGAACGCCACCGAAAGGCCGGTCTGGCCCTTGGAAAGGTTGCGCCGGTACAGCTCGTTGGAGGCCTTTGCCGTGGAGTGCCCCGCGTACGTGCGCATCATCCAGGGCCGGTCGCGCTCGGGCAGCCGCGCGGAGTGCTCGCCGCTCATGAAGCCAATTGTACGGTTGGGGCGCGAGCTTTATCCTGCGGCCCATGGATCAAACGCTCGAGAGGCCCAGCACGCGCGGACCGGGAGACGGTCTGGGCGGCGGGTGGAGGGTGATCGTCCGCAACGACGACCACAACACGTTCGAGCACGTTGCCCGCACGCTCGCGCGCTTCATCCCCGGCATCTCCTACACGCGCGGCATGGAGATCGCCAACGTGATCCACGCATCCGGTCGCGCCGTCGTCTACACCGGCCAGCAGGAGCCGGCCGAGCACTACTGGGAGCAGCTGAAGGGCGCGGGGCTGACGATGGCCCCCTTGGAGAAGGGCTGATCTCGGCCCGAGAGGGCCGTGGACCAAGCCGGACACGGACGCAGGGAGCGTGGCGTGCGACGCACGGTTCTCTCAGGTGACGTCGCCGACTGCCGCGCCGTTGCCGTGGCCATTGCCGGCCGCGAGCGCGCCCTCGGTCACGACGCCGTGCGTCGTGCGGTCCCACCAGCCGTACAGCACGGGCACCTGATACCAGCTCGAGTGGCTGGCCCTGAAGAAGAGCATCTCCTCGCTCTCCCAATACCGTTCCCAATCGATGTACTCCTCGAACGCGGCGAGCTGCTGGAAGCGGTAGCGGTCCTCGCGCGAGCGATAGACCGCATACGAGCTCGCGCCGTAGCGCAGCGCGACGGCCGCGGCCTCGTTGAGCGCCGTCTCGAAGTCATCGCCGCGGAAGCCGGTGGCATACCACGGCACGATCACGGTGCCGGCCATCAGGCTCCCACCTCCGCGTGGATCGCGCCGGGGCCGTCGGCGGTCCTGCCCTGGCCCTCGGAGTCGGCGCCGACGAGGATCGAGATCTTGCCCAGGTGCTTGTTTTCGAGCATCAGCTGGTGTGCCTCTGCGACACCGTCGAAGCCGAGAGTGCGCCACAGAACCGGCCGGATCTGGCCGCTCTCGATCAGCTCGTTGGCCTTCATGCACTCATACGCGTTGGCGAAGTGCGAGCCGAGGATCTCCTTCTGCTTCATCCACAGGTAGCGCACGTCGAAGTCGAGGTTGTAGCCCGTCGTGCCTGCGCAGATCACGACCTTGCCGAACGGCTTGACCGTGAACACCGACGTCGGGAACGTGGCCTGCCCGACGTGCTCGAAGACGACGTCGGGCGCATCGCCGAGGATCTCCTTGACGCGCTTTGAGAATTCGCGCGAGACGCCGAAGCGCGCCTTCTCCTCCTCGGGTGTCTCTTTGCCGGTTCGCATCATCCCGGCAAACTCTCCGCGATCAATGAAGTCCACCGCGCCGAGTCGCTTGACGAGCTCGCCCTTCTCCGGCGAGGAGACCACGCCCACGCAACGGGCTCCCGCGGCGGCGCACAGCTGCGTGGCGAACACCCCGAGCCCGCCCGCCGCGCCCCAGATGAGGACCTTCTGACCGGCCTGCAGCTTGCAGCGCGTGATCAGCATGCGATACGCCGTGAAGTACACCAGTCCGTAGGAGGCAGACTCCTCCCAGGTCAGCGCCGCGGGCTTGTGCAGAAGCTGCTGGGCCTGGACCTTCGTGAACTGCGCGAAGGAGCCCCACGTCGTCTCATAGCCCCAGATCTTCTGCGAAGGCGCCGCCATCGGGTCGAGGCCGTGGACCTCGGGGTCCTCGTAGGAGGCCTGGTTGCAGTGCACGACGACCTCATCGCCGGGCTTCCAGCGCGTGACGCCGGCACCGACCTTCCACACGATGCCCGACGCATCCGAGCCGCCGATGTGGTGGCCGAACTCGGGGTGGTCGCCGTAGCGCATCACCGACACGGGCTTGCCCAGCGCCGCCCACACGTTGTTGTAGTTCACGCCGGCCGCCATCACGCGCACGATCACCTCGAACGCCCCCGGCTCGGGAACCTCGATCTCCTCGATCTGGAAAGCGTCCTTCGGTTCGCCGAAGCGCTCCTCGCGGATGACCCACGCTGCCATCGTCTTGGGCAGCTCGCCGGGCTCGGCGTCTACGGCGGAGACTTGTTGGAGATCGATCGCCACTTGCTCTGGAACCTCGTCGGTCGGGGGCAGGGAAACGGAGACCCAATCCTACCCGCGGTGACTGCGCGCGTGCGCGCCCGGCTCGCCCCCGCGGCCGAAGGTCACCGCTGGACAGCTGCGGCGCCCCTGGCGTCGCGCTACGCTCGGTGCCAAGTGCCCGATCCAGAGCCACCTGAGGATCCCGACCAGACGCCCGCCGAGCAGGGCCCGAACATCATGATGCCGCCGGAGGAGTTCGCCGGCAAATGGGCCAACGCGGCGGCGATCGCGCGCACGCCGCACGAGTTCACGCTCGACTTCATGCGCATCGGGCCGCAGGGGCAGCAGGGGATGGTCGTCTCGCGCGTGTCCTTCTCGCCGCTGCTCGCCAGTCAGCTGCTCGATCTGCTCGGCGAACAGTGGCAGGCCTACACTGAGGAATCGGGCATTCCCCCGGAGGGGGAGCGCGATGACTGAAGAGCAGCCGTTCAAGGATCCCGGTGACATGGAGCCGACGACGCTTCCTTTGGACGCTCCCAACGTCATCAGCACGCTCGACGCGCCGCCGCATCCCGATGCGGTCAGGGCGCACGACGCGACGATCCGCAAGCACCTGCAGGACCAAAAGCCCCCTGAGGATGGTGCCGGCGCCTAGCGGTGCCGGGCCGCTCAGCTCAGCCGGCCGGAAACGGCAGCTCGAGCACCTCGGCGCTCGCGCCGTGCTCGCCGACGCTCACCGTGCTTCCCGGCGCGGCCTCGCGGCGCACGAGCGCCAGCGCGATCGGGCCGAGCCTGGGGGAGAGGACCGCACTGCCCACGCGGCCGACCGGCCGCTCGCCCAAACGCAGCTCATCGCCCGGCGCCGCAGGCGCGGACAGGCGCAGCCCGCGCAGATGGCGGTTGGGCTTGCCCTTGTAGTGGAGGCGCGCGACCGTCTCCTGGCCGACGTAGCAACCCTTGGTGAAGCTCACCGCACGCTCGTTGAGCCCCGCCTCCTGGGGGATGACGGTGTCGTCGAGGTCGACCCCGTAGCGGGGACGTCCGCGCTCGACGCGCAGACACTCGGCGGCCTGCTCGGAGATGGCCGGCGCGCCGCGCGCGTCCAGCGCGGCGCTCAACGCCGGCGTGGACGCCGCGGCGCAGATCAGGTCGATGCCGACGTCGGTGCGCACCGCCAGCGCGGCGATCCCGTCGATCTCCATGGGCGCGTTCGCGTGCTCGGCCTCCGCGAGTGCCTGGGCGCCGGCGATCGCCGCCGCGTCGGGACCGACCAGCGACAGCAGCCCACGCTCGACCGTGCGCTTGTGGAGCTCTACGTCGTAGCCGACCTTGAAGCGGCGGATCATGTCGAACAGCCCCTGCAACGCCACGCGCTCGGTATCCAGCAGCAGCGCCGCCGGAGCGCCGGGCGCGTGCCCGCTCGCGTCCTCGTCGTCGCCCACGGCAAGGATCCGCAGGTCGCCGAGCATCTTGCCCTTGTGCGTCAGGAAGGCCGCGTAGCAGCCCGTGCCGGGGCGCAGTGGGTTCAGCTCGTTGGTGACCTGGCCGCCCAGGAACTCCAGCGCGCCCTCGCCGGTGAGCGCGAGCTTGCCCCGCTGCGAGCGATCCACCACGCCGCAGCCCTCGACGAGGACCCGGTATTCGCCCTCCAGCGCGTCCGCGCCGGCGCTTACGACGGTATCCGTGCGTGCACTTGCCATCTGGTTCGAGAATAGCCGCGCTAGGCTGCGCCCAATGGCTTTGGCGGAGGACTTCCAGCGGATCGTCGATTCGCTGCCCGAGGACTGGACCGATCTGGAGCTCGATCTGAGGATCGCGGACGAGTCGCGCTATGTCGAGGCGGCGCTGCTGCTGAGCACGTGCAATGCGCGTCCGTACTCCCATCACGACTGGCACTGGCGACTGCTGGTGGCGCACCGCTTCGGCCACGCCGCGGCCGCGCCGACCGTTCACGGTGCGTTGGGGCTGCTCGACGAGGCGGGCCTGGAGGGCGAGATGGTCGTGCGCGAGGAGCGCAGCGGGCGCGTGGAGGTCCGGGAGACGTGGGGGCGCCCGTACTCCGAGCGCGAGCAGTTTCGTCGCCTACGGGCTCAGTAGCGATGGCGCGCGTGCTCGCGCTCACACGCGACCTCCTGTTCGGCTCGCAGGTGCAGGGCGCACTCACTCTCGCTGGGTACGACGTCGAGCTGCTGGCCGATGAGGCGCGGCTCAAACGTCGAATCGCCGATTTCGCCGTCGCCGACGCCGACGCCGCGCCAGAGGATGTGCTCGTGGTGGACCTGACCGACGCGGATCTCGACGGTGCGTCGATCGTCGCAGGGCTCGTAGCCGCTGGCGAGCTCGGCTCGATGCGCACGCTGGGTTTCTACTCGCACGTCGATGTCGCCGCGCGCGAGCGCGCAGAGCGGGCGGGCTTCGACGTCATCGTCGCCCGCTCGCGGATGGCCCGCGAAGGCGTCGAGCTGGTGGCGGGCCTGCTCGCGGCCAGCCCGTAAGGCGGCTACGCCGGCTGGGCGTCCTGAACGCGCGCGGCGTGGCGGAACAGTGGGTGATCGGGCGCTGCGCCGGGACCGGGAACCGCGCGCACGTCGCGTACCGACAGCCTCGCCCCGCACGCCTCGCACAGGCGGTGCCCGTCGACGGCGCCGCCGCAGCCACGGTGTTCGAGCACAACCGCCGGCCCGCCACTGGAGGGTGTGTACCGGTCGCCCCATTGCATCAGTGCGACGACCGTCGGCCACAGGTCGAGGCCCTTCTCGGTGAGGCGGTATTCGTAGCGGGGCGGGCGCTCCTGGTAAAGGCGCTTCTCGAGTACGCCCTGCTCGAGAAGCGTGGTGAGGCGGGTTTGCAGGACGTTGCGAGCGATGCCCAGGTTCGACTGGATCTCATCGAAGCGGCGCAGGCCGAGGAACACGTTACGCGCGATCAGCAAGGACCAGCGCTCGCCGACCACCTCTAGCGCGCCGGCGATGCTGCACACCTGCCCATCGTAGTCACTTCCCAGCATTACCCGGCATCTTAGCTGAATGGGTTGCATGATGCAACCCTTATGCTATGGTCGGTCTCATCATGCAACGTAAGTGGCGCGTGTCGCTGATCGTGTGTGTCGGGGTGTTCATGTCGAGCCTCGACCTGTTCATCGTCAACATCGCCTTCCCGGCGATCAGCCGGCACTTCGGCGGGGCGTCGCTCGGCTCGCTGTCGTGGATCCTCAGCGGCTACGCGATCGTTTTCGCCGCACTGCTCGTCCCCGCGGGACGCTGGGCGGACGCGTTCGGACGCAAGCGGGCGTTCCTGCTGGGTCTCGGCATCTTCGTGGCGGCGAGCACGGCCTGCGCGCTCGCACCCTCGGTCGGCGCGCTGATCGTCGCTCGCGTCGTGCAGGCGGTCGGCGGCGCGCTGATGCTGCCGACGTCGCTCGGCTTGATGCTGCCGGAGTTCGCGCCGCACGAGCGCCACGTCGCGATCGGCGTGTGGGCGGCAACCGGCGGCATCGCAGCAGCAGCCGGGCCGCCGCTCGGCGGCCTGCTCGTGCAGGCCGACTGGCGCTGGGTGTTCCTCGTGAACGTGCCCATCGGGCTGCTCGGCCTCGGCTTCGGGCTGCGCACGCTGGCGGAGCGGCGCGAGCTGGGGGCCGGACGTCCGGACCTGCTCGGCGCCGCAGCGCTGATCGTGGCGATCGGCTCGTTGGTGGTGGCGATCGTCAAGGGCCAGGAATGGGGGTGGGGCTCGGCGCCGATCCTCGGCCTGCTGGCCGTGACAGTGGTGGGGCTGCCGGCGATCTGGTGGCGCTCAGCGCGCCACGACTCGCCGGTCGTCGAGCCGTCGATGCTGCGCGTTCGCAGCTTCGGGCTGGCGGTGGGGGCCTCGGTGCTGTTCTTCGCAGGCTTCGGCGCGATGCTGCTCGCCGGCGTGCTGTTCCTGACCGGGGTCTGGCACGAGCCCGTGCTGAGGGCCGGTCTGATGCTGTTTCCGGGCCCGGCGATGGCGACGGCGTTCAGCATCCCCTCTGCTCGGCTGGGCGCACGCGTCGGATATCGCCTGCCGGGCGTGATCGGCGCGCTGCTGTTCGTCGCCGGCCAGGTCTGGTACATCACGCAGACCGGGAACACGCCCGCATACCTGACGGAGTACCTGCCGGGGATCGCGATCGGCGGAGCGGGGGTGGGCCTGATGATCCCGACGCTCACCGGCGCCGGCGCCTCCTCGCTCGCGCCTGAGCGCTTCGCGACCGGCGCAGCGGTCCTGACGATGGGGCGCCAGATCGGCGCAGCGCTCGGTGTTGCGCTGCTCGTGGCGGTGCTCGGAGCGAGCACGGCGACGGCGGCGGACTTCCACGCGGCGTGGCTGATCAGCGTCGTCGGCGGGCTGACGGCGGGACTGGCGTTGCTGGCGATCGGACCGCCGCTACGCGTGCCGGTGGCGGCCGCGGTCCAGGACGGGTCGCTCGCCGCAGACGCTTCGCCGGTCGACGGTTCGCTTGCGGTGGAGCGTGCGGCATGAGCACAGTCGAGCGCCTGCGCACGCGCAGCTGCAGCTGGCAGGACCCGGCGGCCGCGGCAGCGGCGGCGCGGGAGCTGTCGGGCCTGCAGTGCATGCACGCGATCATGGACGGGACGCTGCCGCCACCGCCGATCGTGCACACGACGCTCGAGGCGGGCGTCGCCTACACGACGGGCGACCTGCACGTGCGCTACATCCGCGCGATGACCGCGACAACCGGCCGCGTGCTCGCCGAGGGTCGTGTCGTGCACCGCGGGCGACGCACCGCGACCGCCGAGGGCCGGCTGTTCGCGCAGGACGACGAGGCACTGATCGCCCACGCGAGCACCGGGTGCGTCATCCTGCGCTGGGCCGTCGGCCGGCGGCTCACAGCGACCCGCGAGGAGGGGCGATGCCGGCTGAGGCTCAGCTGGGCGTGGTGGCGGCGCCGCCACCGAGGTCGGCGACGGCGGCCTCAGTCGGGTCCAGGGGAACGATCGCTGCGTTGGGAACCCGCCGGAACGGAAGCTGACCGTCCTCGGCGCGGGTGTAGAGGGCCGCCCTGATGACCATCCCGTGGCAGACGACCAGCGCCGGCAGCGCGCCGGCCTGGACGCGCTCGAGGGCAGCGTTGACGCGCAGCTCCTGCTCGCTGAAGGACTCGCCACCGGGGAACGCGAAGCCGGGATCGGCGGCGGCGAACGCGTCGAACAGCTCTGGCGCTTCGGCCCGGACGTCGGCGAAGGAGCGGTCGGTCCACTCGCCCGCGTCGGTCTCCATCAGCCGCGAGTCCTCTTTTGGCTCGAGCCCGACGGCGGCGGCGACGATGTCGGCGGTTTCGCGGGCTCGCAGCAGCGGACTGCACCACAGCGCCCCAAAGCCGTAGGCGACGGCGCGCTCGGCCAGCTCCGCCGCCTGGGAGCGACCGGTGTCGTTGAGCGGTACCTGCTGCTGGCCCTGGAAGCGACCCTCGTGGTTGTAGGCGGTCTCGCCGTGGCGGGCGAGGTAGACGCCGGTGGCGGAGCGCTCGGTCAGGATCGCTCGAAGCGGTCGAGGTTCATGACCTTGCCCCATGCGGCGGCGAAGTCGCGCGCGAACTTCTCGCCGGCGTCGTCGGACGCGAACACCTCGGCGAGCGCGCGGAGCTCCGAGTTCGAGCCGAACACGAGGTCGACCGAGGTGGCGATCCACTTGACCTCGCCGGTCGCGCGGTCGCGGCCCTCGTAGACGTTCTCGGCCGAGTCCGACGGCTTCCACTCGGTGCCCATGTCGAGCAGGTTGACGAAGAAGTCGTTGCTCAGCGTCTGCGGGCGGCCGGTGAGGACGCCGTGCGGGGATTGCCCGAAGTTCGCATTCAGGGCACGCATGCCGCCGACCAGCACGGTCATCTCGGGGGCGGTCAGCCTGAGCATGTAGGCGCGCTCGAGCAGGCCGTGCTCGAGCGGAAGGGGCTCGTCCGGACGCGCGTAGTTGCGGAACCCTTCCACGGTCGGCTCGAGCACGGCGAAGGAGTCGACGTCGGTCTGCTCCTGCGAGGCGTCGGTCCGCCCGGGAGTGAACGGCACGGATATCTCGTACCCGGCGTTCTTCGCCGCCTGCTCGACGGCCGCGCATCCGCCGAGCACGATCAGGTCGGCCAGCGAGACGCTCTTGCCAGAGGACTGCGAATCGTTGAAGTCGCTCTGGATCTGTGCGAGCGCCTGCAGCGCGCTCGCCAGCTCGGCCGGTTCGTTGGCCTCCCAGTCCTTCTGCGGCGCGAGGCGAATGCGTGCGCCGTTCGCGCCGCCGCGCTTGTCGGTGCCGCGGAACGACGCCGCCGACGCCCACGCGGTCGAGACGAGTCGCGAGATCGACAGCCCGGACGCGAGCAGCTTCTGCTTGAGCGCGGCGACATCGTGGTCTCCGATCGGCTCGTAGTCGGCCGGCGGGAGCGGGTCCTGCCACAGCTGCGGCTCGGGAATCCATGGCCCGAGGTAGCGCGCGACGGGCCCCATGTCGCGGTGCAACAGCTTGTACCACGCCTTCGCGAAGGCTTCGGCGAGCTGGTCTGGGTTCTCGTAGAAGCGCTTCGCGATCGGCTCGTAGGCCGGATCGAACCTCAGCGCGAGATCGGTCGTGAGCATCATCGGCGCGTGGCGCTTGGAGGGGTCGTGGGCGTCCGGAACGGTGTCCTGCGCCTCGGGGTTCCTGGGCGTCCACTGCTTCGCCCCGGCCGGGCTCTGCGTCAGCTCCCAGTCGTACTCGAAGAGGTTCTCGAGGAAGCCGTTGTCCCACTTCGCCGGGTCCTTCGTCCATGCGCCCTCCAACCCGCTGGTGAGCGTCTGCGCGCCGTTGCCGCTGCCGACGCTGTTCTTCCAGCCGAGGCCCTGCTGCTCCAGGGGGGCGGCCTCGGGCTCGGGGCCGATGTTGCTCGGATCGACGGCGCCGTGGGTCTTGCCGAAGGTGTGGCCGCCGACGATCAGCGCGACCGTCTCTTCGTCGTTCATCGCCATCCGGGCGAACGTCTCGCGGATGTCCTTGGCGGCCGTCAGCGGGTCGGGGTCGCCGTTCGGGCCCTCCGGATTGACGTAGATCAGGCCCATCTGCACGGCGCCAAGGGGCCCCGCGAGCTTGCGCCCGTCGCTGTAGCGCTCGTCTCCGAGCCAGGTGTCCTCGGAGCCCCAGAAGATCTCCTCGGCCTCCCAGATGTCCTCTCGCCCGAAGCCGAAGCCGAACGTCTGAAAGCCCATCGACTCCATTGCGACGTTGCCGCTGTACACGAGCAGGTCGGCCCACGAGATCTTGCGGCCGTACTTCTGCTTGATCGGCCACAGCAGCCGGCGCGCCTTGTCGAGGCTCGCGTTGTCGGGCCAGCTGTTGAGCGGCGCGAAGCGCTGGGCGCCCTGGCCGCCGCCACCGCGGCCGTCGGCGATGCGGTAGGTGCCGGCGGCGTGCCAGCTCATGCGGATGAACAGCGGGCCGTAGTGGCCGTAGTCGGATGGCCACCAGTCCTGCGAGGTGCTCATCAGCTCGACCAGGTCGCGCTTCAGCGCCTCGAGGTCGAGGCCGGCGAACTCCTTCGCGTAGTCGAAGCCCTCGCCCATCGGGTCGGAGAGGGGCGAGTGGCGGTGCAGCACGCTGAGGTCGAGCTGGTTCGGCCACCAGTCGTGGTTCGTCCTCGGGCGGGGCACCTCGGAGGTCGGGCTCGGGATCGCCGGGTTCTCGCTCTCGCTCTCAGTCATTTCGTTCCTGTCCCTTTCTGCTCAACGGTGCCTCTGCTGGGCCGTGGCTCGCCGCGTTGGCTGCTGTGGGTCCAGAGAGGAGTGGATCGCTGCGCTACTCGTCTGCAGACGCGGCGCGCTCGGCGAGCACGAGGGTACCGATGCAAGCACGATCGAGTCGTATCCGGGGCTGCATGGGGCGCACGCGGGTTCGTGTGCGCAAGCTGTCAGCGGGGTAGTCCTATAACCAACGACGATGACGGAGGATTGACCGATGAGCGACACGCCACCCAAGACGACGACCGACGCGGGCATCCCGGCCGCAAGCGACGAGCACTCGCTGACGGTTGGCCCCGATGGACCGATCCTGCTGCAGGACCACTACGTGATCCAGAAGATGGCGCAGTTCAACCGCGAGCGCGTCCCAGAGCGCGTCGTCCACGCAAAGGGCGGCGCCGCACACGGCTTCTTCGAATTGACCGAGGACGTGACGCAGTGGACGAATGCGAAGTTCCTGTCTCAGGTCGGCAAGAAGACCGACACGTTCCTGCGCTTCTCGACCGTTGCCGGCGAGCTCGGCTCGGCGGACACGGTGCGCGACCCGCGCGGCTTCGCGCTGAAGTTCTACACCGAGGAGGGCAACTACGACCTGGTCGGCAACAACACGCCGATCTTCTTCATCAAGGACCCG
>Ga0208849_1001166_pt1 | contig 19530 bp, 24 predicted proteins | sample NGESurdeep072012_10_FD_184470 | JGI IMG/M metagenome (GOLD analysis project Ga0208849, IMG submission 184470) | Arctic peat soil microbial communities from Barrow, Alaska - NGEE Surface sample 53-3 deep-072012 (SPAdes) | ecosystem: Environmental > Terrestrial > Soil > Wetlands > Peat ... | reverse complement strand
TGGTGGTCCGTTATGAATACCACGCGGAGAATTTTCAAGGCTTTGTTCATTTGGCGGCGGTAATCATCCTCTTGCGGCATTTATGAGATACGCTCTAGGCTTATTGGCAATTTATTGAAATGGCGGCGTGTTTGGCGTGAACGGGTTGAAACGCAGATAATGAATCCGCCCCTTCCGATAAATGAAAGTTCTGGCTTCAGCCGCACCCAAAAATTGGAACTTTAATCCGGTCGCCCGTCCATTTTGAACGGCTTGGCTTTCCGCCAATTGTGTGTATAATGCAACCATGCTGGCCACGCCGGAAATCATCCGCGAAACGAGTCAACTGGCGCAACTGGAGAAACTGCTCCCGCGCTGGCGCGACGTGCCGCTTTATCGCGATTTGCTGGCCCGCGCCGATTGCCGGGGCGCGGACTTTGACTGTTTTCGCCGGCTGCCGTTGATGGCCAAGCCGGAGATGCGGAATAATTTTCCGCAAAACTTTCTTCCCGCCGGACTGTCGCTCGAAATGCTGCTGGAGAAAAATCTGGTCGAGTTGGAACACACCTCCGGCACTTCGTCGGAGCGGCTGCCGGTGATTTTCGGACGCGGCTGGTGGAACGCGCAGGAAGAACGCGCGCTGCGGCTGAACGTTTTCGTCGCCAAAATTCTTGATGAATTTCCGAACGCGCGCCGCGCCACGATCACTTCGCCTGCGTGCAACGGTCTGACCTGTCCAACGGTTTGGGCATCGCGCGAACAGCGCACGTTCGGCAACGCGCTGTTTGTGAACCTTGCACGCATTCCGTTTTTAATCAGTGAAGCGGATCTGTTGCACATGGCGGCGGAGATTTCCGGCTGGTCGCCGCAGTTTTTGGACGTTGACCCCGTTCACGGCGCGCGGTTCGCGCTTTACTGCGAGCAGCACGGGATAAAATTCCCCTCGCTGAAATTTATTCTGTGCAGCTACGAATTTGTCAGCGCGGTGCATCGCCGGATTTTGGAACGCGTCTTTGGTGTGCCGGCGTTCAACCTTTACGGCTCGACGGAAACCGGCCATCTGCTCATGGAAAACGAGCGCGGTGAAATGAAGCCGAGCTACGACACGGCGTTTCTCGAAATCGTGGACGCCGACGAAAGCGGTATCGGCGAACTCGTCGTCACGACTTTGACCAATGATTATATGCCATTGCTCCGCTATCGCATCGGTGACCTCGCGGAAAAACAGGTTCAACCCTACGGAAACCGTTTTGTGGTTCATGGCCGCGCGCGGGACGCGCTGGCGGCGGACGACGGGCAACGCGTGACGACCTGGCAGGTGGACCAGTGTTTTGCCGGCGTGAACGGCATCGCGCACTATGAGCTGCGCCAGGAAGAAGGCGGCGGCTGTGCCTTGCGCTTCATTCCCGACGGAGCCGGGCCGGGAGAAGCCGGGGTGCGCGGCTTGACCTCGCGGTTGGAAACGTTGTTGCAGCCGCCGGCGAAAATCTCCGCCGAAGCGATGACGACTCTCGTGCCGGCGGCTTCGGGAAAATTCCGGCTGACCTGTCCCGTTGGAAGAATTGGTTGAAGCGTGCCCGAAAATTCGTCCATCATGGCCGCGCCTGAAAACTCCCGCCGCATCCAGACAGGAACAGCTTGACTCGCTCACCGGCCTGCGCGGGTTCGCGGCGCTCTGGGTCGTGTCGCTGCATTTCGAAGAGACGACCAATCAATTGCTGCCCGCCAGTTCGCATCTCCACTGGTTCATCGGCGCGGGATCCAACGCCGTGCCGCTGTTCTTCATCTTGAGCGGTTTCATTCTGCTGCACACCTATCGTGACCGGTTTGAAATTTTTTCCTGGCGTGAATACTTCCGCTTTCTCGGCCTGCGGCTGGCGCGGATTTATCCGGCGTATCTGGCGGCGCTCATTGTGATGGTCATGATGGTTGTGGCTTCGTCCATGATCGGCGTGCCGCACAGCCACGACGCTTATCCGCTGAACTGGTTGCTGCCGGAGGCGCTGATGCTGCAAAGCTGGGTGCGGATGCCGCCGGATTTTTTCGGCTGGAATTATCCCGACTGGTCCGTCAGCGCCGAATGGTTCGCTTATCTGTTCATTTTTCCGCCGGCCGTCTGGCTCGTGAAAAAAATTTCCGGCGTGAAACTGCGGCTGGGGTTGGCGTTGATTTTTGCCTTCGGCCTGTGCGTGCTGGAACCCGCCGTCCGCACGGAATGGAAGCTGCCGACGGTCAGCCTGCTGTTTCTCGCCGGCGCGTTTCTATGGGAATGGCGTCGCCGGCAAATCCAGGAACACGGAAAAATTTCGCTGCATCTCGACACGCTTGGCTTCGCGCTGCTGTTTGTGGCGCTGGGCTGCGCCGCCAGAATTTCAAAATTTGAAACCGACACCACGATTCTGCTGGCCGTGCTGGTCTTGATTCTGGGCTTGAGCCGCGCGGACGGAATTTGTTCGCGGCTGCTGGCGACGCGCGTGTGCGTCTTCCTCGGCGAAATTTCCTATTCCATTTATCTCGTCCACGGCATTGTCCAGCGGCTGCTGAAAATCATTCTGCCGGCGGATAAATTCACCGCGTCGCCGTTGCCGGTGCGGGCGGGAATTGTCTGTGTGGATTTCGCCGCCGTTCTGCTGGCGGCCATGCTGCTATATTTTCTGATCGAACATCCCGCGCGCGGGTGGTTGCGGAAAAAATTTTCCAGTCGTCGGACGGAGAAATAAACGCTGGCCGCGAACGGCACTGCGTAATGCAGCGGATTTTCTCCGGCAGCTTGCAAGCAAAAATATTTTCCGCCAGCCGTCAAAATTTCAGCCGGCGCTTGAGCTTTGCGCGCATTTGGCCTATTTCTCAATCATGTTCATTGTCCACGTTCATGTTCAGGTAAAACCGGATTGCGTCGAGGCGTTCAAAACCGCCACGCTGCTCAACGCGCGCTTGAGTCTGTTGGAACCGGGCGTCCGGCGCTTCGATGTCGTTCAGCAGATTGAAGACCCGGCGCGTTTTTTGCTGGTCGAGGTCTATCGCGATGCCGCCGCCAACGCCGCGCACAAGGAGACGCAACACTACGCGGTCTGGCGCGACGGCGTGGCCGACATGATGGCCGAGCCGCGCTTCAGCGTGAAGTTCAACAATGTTTTTCCCGACGATCCAAACTGGTGAGCATGAACTTTGAATTCGCCACGGCCACGCGCATCGTTTTCGGTGCGGGTTCAATCAGTCACACCGGCGCCAATGTGAAAGACCTTGGCCGGCGCGCACTCGTCGTGACCGGACGCAATCCGCAGCGTGCGAAAAAATTGCTGGCCAGCCTTTCCGCCAGCGGCATCGCTTCAACCATTTTTTCCGTCGCGGGCGAGCCGGAAATTTCCACGGTTGAAAACGGCGTGGCGCTGGCGAAGAAAGATAATTGCGATTTCGTCATCAGCTTCGGCGGCGGCAGCGTGATTGACGCCGGCAAGGCCATTGCCGCGATGATGAGCAACGAAGGTGAACTGCTTGATTACCTTGAAATCATTGGGCGTGGCAAGGCGCTCGCCAAACCGTCCGCGCCCTTTATCGCTATTCCGACAACAGCGGGCACCGGCGCAGAAGTCACGCGCAATGCCGTCCTCGCCTCGCCCCAAAAAAAAGTCAAAGTCAGCCTGCGCAGCCCGCTCATGCTGCCGCGTATTGCGGTGATTGATCCCGAACTGACTTATGATTTGCCGCCCGCGCTCACCGCGACCACCGGCTTGGATGCGCTGACGCAGCTCATCGAACCGTATGTTTGTCTCCGCGCGAATCCGCTGACGGATGGTTTTTGCGAGCAGGGATTTTTCCGCGCCGCGCGTTCGCTGCGCGAAGCGGTTTTCAACGGGCAAAATAAATCTGCTCGCGAAGACATGGCGCTCGCCAGTTTGCTGGGCGGACTTGCGCTGGCGAACGCCGGACTCGGCGCGGTCCATGGATTCGCCGGGCCGATTGGCGGCAGCTTCCCCGCGCCGCACGGAGCCGTTTGCGCTGCGCTGCTCCCGCACGTCATGGCTGCGAACCTCCGCGCGCTGCGGGAGCGCGAGCCGCAAAATCCCGCGCTGCAACGCTTCCAAAAAATTGCCGCGTTGCTCACCGGTCAGCCGAAGGCCGCCGCTGATGAAGGCGTGGAATGGGTTCAAACGCTCGTCGCCGACTTGAAAATTCCACGGCTCGGCACTTACTGCATCCGCGAAGAACACGTCACCGACTTGGTGACGAAAGCGGCCAACGCCAGCAGCATGAAGGCAAATCCCATCGTGCTTACCACTGTCGAACTGGCGCAAACACTGCGGCTGGCTTTGTGATTTGATAATGAACGCTGTTTGGAAAAACGCCTCTGTCATCGCACAAACGCAACTCATGGCGCGCAGTTTTCGGCATTGGACGGGCCGTGATTTGCTGCCGGGAAATTTTCCGCCAGCAGAACTCGCGGAGAAAATTTTTAACGCGCCGTTCGTTCTCGTTTCACACGGAACCGAGAACGATCCGGTTTTGAATTACGGAAATCGGGCCGCGCTTTTGCTTTGGGAAATGTCGTGGGACGAACTCACGCACACGCCCTCGCGACTCACAGCGGAAGCGCCGAACCGCGAGGAACGCGCCCGGCTGCTCGCCGCCGTCACGCAACATGGTTTAATTGACGACTATTCCGGCGTCCGCATTTCCAAAACCGGCCGCCACTTCAAAATTTTCCGCGCGACCGTATGGAATCTGGTTTCCGAAAGCGGCCAGCCGTGCGGCCAGGCGGCGATGTTCGACCGCTGGGAATTTCTTTGAGCTTCGCGCGCGAAGAATTAAGCTAGGCAGAAAGTGGACGAACCCGCCAACAACTCTGCCGCCGCGCGCGAACGCAAAATCATTCTGCTCCTGTGCCTGCTCGCCGCCGTCCATGTTTTCATTTTTTCCGCCGCGTTTCCGTTCTTCAACGTCGTGGACGAGCAGGTGCATTTCGACCTCGCGGTGCGCTATTCGCAGGGCGACATTCCGCGTTCGCTCACGCCGCCGTGCGCCGAGGCGCTGCCGTTCATCGCCATTTACGGCACGCCGGAATACCTCTGGCCGCCGTCAACACAGCCCGGCGGAAAGATTGCACCGCCGCCGTGGACGCTGCCGATGAATGTCACCGCCCAGAATCTCGTCGCCAAGGAAGACATCTGGAAGGCAAAGGTGAAAAACCACGAAGCCGCGTCGCCGCCGCTTTACTATGTGGTCGCCGGTGCGTGGTGGCGGCTCGGAAAAATCCTCGGTCTCGACGGCGGACAGTTGCTTTACTGGCTGCGTTTTCTGAACGTTCCACTGGTCGTGATGCTTACCTGGCTGGGCTGGTTCGCCGCGCGGAAAATCTTTCCGGAAAACAATTTCATCCGTGTCGCCGTGCCCGCGCTCATCGCCTTCCTGCCGCAGACGACGTTTTACGCAATCAACAATGACATTCTTTCGCCGCTTACTTTTGGCGTCGTATTCATCCTGCTGCTGAAATTCTGGGACGCGGAAAACCTGTCGCCGCGTTTCGCCGCCGCCGTCGGCCTCGCGCTGGCCGCAACTTTTTTGACCAAAACCAGCAATCTGCCGCTGCTCGCTATCGCCGGAATTTTCCTCATGCTGAAAATTTTCCGGCTGTGGCGAAACGGAAAATGGCACGCCTCAATTCCGTCGCTGGCAATCTTGACCGCGTGCGCCGATTTGCCGATGGCCGCGTGGATGATCTGGTGCAAGATGAATTTCGGCGACTTCACCGGCTCGAATTTGAAAATCCATTTTCTCGGCTGGACCGACAAGCCGTTCGCCGAATGGTTTCATCACCCGATTTTCACCGCACACGGCTTCTGGTATTTTTTGAAGGGAAATCTGGCGACGTTCTGGCAGGGCGAACTTTTGTGGGATCGCAAACCGCTCGCCATCCCCGCCGTGGATTTGGTTTATGTCGTGCTGACGCTCGGCGCGCTGGCGTTCACGCTGGCCGCCTTGCTGCGCCGTCCGCCGCAATTTACCGCGTTGCAGCGCGCGGCGGTCTGGTTCAGCTTCGCTTGTCTCGCGGCGGCGTTCGCATTTTTCGCGCTGCTGTCGGTGAAATACGATTTTCAGGATTGTTTTTATCCGTCTCGCGAGCATCCGTTTTTCGTTTCGGGCCGGCTGATGCTGGGAATGTTGATCCCGTTCATGCTGCTGTTCGTGTGCGGCCTTGACCGGTTGATGAAAAAATTTCAGAGCAGCACGAAATTTCTGGTGCTGATCGCGCTGCTGGCGTTCATGCTCGCGTCGGAGATCACCATTGACTCGCCGATTTTCCCGAACGCCTACAACTGGTTTCATATGTAAAGAATCCTCCTGGTCGTCATGCTCATCCTCATTCTCAAATTTGAAAACTCACGAAGACGACGATGAGGACGAGCAAGCGAAGGAATTAAAACCACTTCCTCATTCTGAAATACAGATACGTCGCCACCGTGGACACGACCATGATGCCGCAGGCAATGGGATACGCGTGCGGTGTGTCTAGTTCCGGCATGTCCTTGAAGTTCATTCCATACCAGGTGCCGATCATCATCAGCGGCGTGGTGATGACCGTGATGAGCGTGAGGAGTTTCACCACTTCGCCGGTCTGGTTGGACGACATGTTGAGATACACCTGCAAAATGCCCGTGAGCGAATCGGTGTAGTTCTGCGCCAGTTCGCCGATGTGGAACAGCGCGTCATAAACGTCGCGGAAATACGGCACGAGCTGCGGACGCACCAGCTTGAATTCTCCCTGCGCGAACTTGGACAAGACTTCGCGCTGCGGCCCGATGATCTGGCGCAGATGCAGCACTTCTTTTTTGATCTGCAAAATCTGGTTCAACGTGTCCTTGCTCGGCTTTTGCAGCGCGAGCTGTTCCAGTTCCGCGATTTCCAGTCCGAGTTCGTCGAGCGCGGGCTTGTAATTGTCCACCAAGTTGTCAAGCAGCGAATGCGCCACGCGGTCGGGCGCGCGCGCGATGCCCATCGTGCCGTTGACGGCGCGCTCCACCACGGTCGAGACGCTGCGCAGCGGCAGTTGGTGGTAGGTGACGAGAAAATTTTTGCCGAGGAAAAAATCCAGCTCGCTCGTCGCAAAACAACCGTCCTTGCGGTCGAAATCCACCGCGTGAATCACCATGAACAGATACTGCGTGAATACGTCGCCTTCCTTCGGCGAATACTCCTCGACCTTCGGCGACGGGCTGGGCGTCATACAGTCTTCGATGGACAGCGGGTGAAAATGAAAGATCAACTCCAGCACCCCCCGCGTCTCCTCCGCCGTCGGCCTTTCCAGGTCCACCCAGAGAAACAGGTTCGTGTCCGCGAGCAGCGTGGGCATCAAAAAAATTTCGATGTCCTTGGTGTGCAGCTTGCCCTGCGTCGTGAATGCAAATGAGCGGATCATGTTGGTGATCTCCTGCCGTTTGCTCAAATGCTAGGCGCAACCGCGCTCAAGGCAAGTTTCGTTTGCTTCAGCTCACCGGCTTTCGCATTCCCGCCGCCGCCGGTTGCGGTCAAAAAAATTTTCATTTCACCCCTTGCGCTTTGCCCGGAGGAGCGTAGTGTGAAGCGGGCTGACATGGATGGGCGATGCGGTGAACCTCCACCGGTAAATCGTTCAGGCGATGCCAGCCCGTTTTTTTTTGGAGCGCGGATTGTCCCAATCCGCAGCGCGTGGACAGAGCGAACCCTCTTGAATTCACCGTTCACGTTCCCGTTGGCGGGGTGCTGCGGGTTGGGACAACTCGCGGTCCGTTTTGCTTCTTGGTTTTCACCCCGGTTTTGTGCTTCAATGTCCGCCGCCGTTTCTTATGGAAGACACCAATTCACTCATCAAACAGCGCCGCGAAAAACTCGACGCGCTGCGCGCCAAAGGCATTGACCCGTTCAAAAACAAGTTCACGCCCGGCATCGGCGCGGGCGAGGCGCGCGCGAAATTTGAAAGCGGCGAACTGGCCGAACACACCAAAGTCTCCGTCGCCGGCCGCATCACCGCGCACCGCGACATGGGCAAATCCATGTTCATTGACGTGCGCGACCAGAGCGGACGCATCCAGTGCTACGCGCAGAAAAACACGCTCGGCGATGATTTGTTCCACACGTTCACGCACCTGGACCTCGGCGATTTCATCGGCGCGACCGGCACGCTTTTTCGGACAAAGACAAACGAGCCGAGCGTCAAAATCGAATCCTTCACCATTCTCGCCAAAGCCTTGCGCCCGCCGCCCGCGAAATGGCACGGACTCGAAGACACCGAGATCCGCTACCGCCAGCGCTATCTCGACCTGATGGCGAATCCCGAGGTGAAGGACGTTTTTCTCAAGCGCAGCGAAATCATCCGCGAGATCCGGAATTTTCTGCACGCGCGCGGCTTTGTGGAAGTCGAGACGCCGATGATGCAGGCGATTCCCGGCGGCGCGGCGGCGCAACCTTTCAAGACCCATCACAACGCGCTCGGCTGCGATTTTTACCTGCGCATCGCGCTGGAACTTTATCTCAAGCGCCTGCTCGTCGGCGGCGTGGACAAAGTGTTCGAGATCGGCCGCAACTTCCGCAACGAAGGCCTCTCGCGCAAACACAATCCCGAATTCACGATGCTCGAAGCGTATCAGGCGTTCGGCGATTACGAGAGCATGATGGAACTCGTGGAATCAATGGTCAAACACGTCGCGCAAAAAGTTTTGGGAACTTTGAGCGTCAAGCGGTCGCGCCAAGCGAATGTAAAAAGCATAATTGATGAATTAATTCGACGACTTGAAGACCTGCAAAAAAATGCCGTTAATCTTTCGGCTGAACATGAAGTCCGCAAACTGGTTGCCAATGACCTTCGCAAAAATCTAGCGCCAATTGTTTCTCGTCTTTCTGAACTTCGCTTAAATCTCGTTGAAGATTCAATTGAAACAGATGGAGCAGAAATTAAAAAACTTCTGACGCAAGCCGAAATTCATGTTACGTCCGCCCTGGCAACCGCGCTTCCAATTGAAGACGAAGATGATTTTGGATCCGTGGAATCTATAATTTCTTTCACCAATAATTGGGATGATGGTTTTACAATCGTTAAAGACAGTTTGAAATTTGGTTTGAAGCGTTTGGAAGTTGAATTAACAAACCCTACCATTGAACTTGGTAATTGGAAGCGCGTTAAATACAAAGATTTGATTTGTGAAGTTGCCGGAAAAGATTGGTTTAATCTTGCGCCGTCGGGACGGCGCGAAAGAGGACATTTTCTCGGTGCAGAAATTACAAAAGATTACGCTGACTTTGAAGTAACTGGCGCTGTCTTTGAGAAATTGATTGAACCAACTTTAATTCAACCAACTTTTGTGACGCACTTGCCAAAAGAGCTTGTGCCGCTGGCAAAACTTTCTCCCGACGACCCAAGTTGCGTTGAAGTTTTTGAATGTTGCATCAACGGTCAGGAAATTTCACCCGGTTACACCGAGCAAAACGACCCGATTGAACAACGCGAGCGACTTGAGCATCAAGCTGGCGGTGAGCAACAGAAACTCGATGAGGATTTTTTAATTGCTCTCGAACATGGAATGCCTCCGGCTGGCGGAATTGGAATCGGAATTGACCGTCTTTGCATGATGTTGTTGGGACAAGAAAATATTCGTGACGTGATTTTGTTCCCGCAACTCAAGCCCAAATAAATTCGGAAGCTGACTAAAACCAAGTTGTTTATGACCGCTGAAGAATTAGAGATTGAACAAGAGAAAATTGATAACGAGGTTAAGATAATCGCGGAAGGATTGAATGCTGAAGCGGTTTATGATGGCGTAATCTCGCCAGAACATTATCTATTGAATCCAATGAAAACTTCATGGGTATTGAGAGAACCTCACGACTCTGGCGGCGATTACTGTTACAAAGAAGGAATAATTGATAGATTGGATAGAAACGACATTGGACGTAATAAATACTTCGATCCAATGAGATATTTGGAATATTCGTTGAAAAACAATCTGGTGCTTTACGACGATATTCCCGATTCAGACAAAGACGTTACAGTTTCAAAGTTGCTACTTCAGACTGCATTTACAAACATAAATAAAATCGTTGGTGGAGCCAGCGTCAATTGGGACATATTTCCGAATTATGTAGATAAGTTTAGCGGTTTAGTTAAAAGGCAATTAACAATCGCAAATCCGAAAATCATCATTGCATCTGGAACTATAGAATTCTTTAGAAAATATGACTATTTGACCAATGCTTCAGTTCATAACAAGAGTTACAAGGAATATTATGTCAACGAAGGTAAAATAATTTTGAATTGTTATCATTTGGGTCAGCGCACCATCAGCCAAGAAAATTTTTGCAATGATATAATAAATGCGTTGAAGGATGCGAAATTAAAAGGATTTCTAAACTAAACCGAAATGATCGAGCCGACACCGATTCAGCCCACGTTCGTCACGCATCTGCCCAAGGAACTCGTGCCGCTCGCCAAACTTTCGCCCGACGACCCGACGACCGTCGAAGTCTTCGAGTGCTGCATCAACGGCCAGGAAATCGCGCCCGCCTACACCGAGCAGAACGATCCCATCGAGCAGCGCGAACGCCTCGAACATCAGGCCGGCGGCGAGCAGCAAAAGCTGGACGAGGATTTTCTCGTCGCGCTCGAACACGGAATGCCGCCCGCCGGCGGCATGGGCATGGGAATTGACCGCCTGTGCATGATGCTCCTCGGCCAGGAAAGCATCCGCGACGTGATTTTGTTTCCGCAATTGAAACCAAAATAAAAAATGAAGCCGATTCGGATCACCGGCTATTGCGATGGCCGGATTGTTGCACGAAAACTGAAGCGCGAATTGGTGGAAAAAACAATCCGCTCGCCGGAACAAATCGTGCCGGACGCGGATGACCCGAACCGTCAAATCCACCAAAGCCGTTTTCGCGACGAAAAGGGCGTGGAAAAACTCCTGCGGATCGTCGTTGAAGAAAATGAGGATGAAATTGTCGCCGTGACAGTGTATCCTGTTTCGCAGTTCAAACGGTATTGGAAAGGCAAGCCATGAAACTGACATACGACAAAGAAACCGACACATTGCTGATCGTGCTGACAAAAAGAACGATTGACGAAACCGAGGAAATCCGCCCCGGCGTTCTGGCCGACCTCGATGAAACCGGCGCGCTCGTCAGCCTGGAAATTCTCAACGCCTCCAGCAAAGTGGATACTTTGAAAGAACTTCTTGCCAGCCACTTGCCGGTGGAACTGGAAATGGCGTGACGTGATTTTATTTCCGCAGTTAAAGCCGAAATAAAAAACAACTTTAACCGGCGGGTGGAGTTTGCTTTTGTGAACATGAAGATAATTACCGCCCTGCTGATGTTTGTGACGGCTGCGATTTCTGCCCGCTCCGAAGAACTCTTGTCTTCTAATGCAGTTGAGATGACTGCGTTGCGGAAGGCCGTGGATGATACCTACGCCTCCTACTACCATTCCACCAACGACGAAAGCGACAAGCTTTACAAGGCATGGAGGCAATCGGAGACGAAAAATTTGCCGCAAATACTTTTGCTCGCACAAAAAGAGCCTGAGTCGCAGACAGCATGTGAGGTGTTTTCTTGGATCACGATGACGGCAGCGGCGAATCGTGGACCATTTTTCACCAATCGGCTCCAGTCGCTGGATTTTCTCACGAGGTATCATTCAACGAACACAATATTAGGCCCGCTGTGCTGCTATCTGGGCCATGAATGGTCGTGGCAGTGGCGTCAACCGCCGGTTGCAGATTTTCTGAAGTCAGTGGTCAAAAACAATCCCGTCCGCGCCATCCGCGCCCAGGCGATTTTTGCACTTGGCTGCCTCTACGCCGACGAGTCCGAGGAGTTGGCGGACTTTGAGAATTGGAGTAAAGCCCCGTTTTACGCAAAAAATCTGACCACCAACGATATGGTTGAACTGCCGGCTTTCGGAGGTTCTCAACCGGCTGCGGCCAAAGCCGAACACGAATTCAACGAGATCATTACCAATTACTCCGACTGTCTGGATTTGCGTGAACTTCGCAGTCCGCAGGAGGAAGCGCCGCACTTGAAGAAACTGGCAGAAGAAAATTTATTCGCGCTGAAGCATCTTTCACTCGGCAACCCGGTTCCGGAAATCGAAGCCGAAGGCGTTGACGGCAAAAAATTCAAACTGAGCGATAGCCATGGAAAAATCTGTGTGCTCACTTTCTGGGCGTCGTGGTGTGGCCCATGCATGCAATTGGTGCCGGTGGAACGGGCGCTCGCCGAGCGGATGCACGAAAAATCTTTCGTCATGATCGGCGTCAACGGCGATGCGATTCTGCCGGATGCCAAACGCGTGATGGAGCGCGAGCAAATGACCTGGCCTTCGTTCTGGAATGGCAAAGAGGGACCGAAAGGGCCGATTGCCACCGCTTGGAATGTTCACGGATGGCCAACGGTTTTTTTCTTGGACGCCAAGGGCATCATCCGGTTCAAGTATGAGGGTTATGGCAGCGATTCGAGCAATGTGCTCAATGGATGCGTGGATGAACTGATGGAAAAACTGCAAGACAAAAAACCATGAATCCAGATTTTCTCGTCGCGCTCGAACACGGCATGCCGCCCGCCGGCGGCATGGGCATGGGCATTGACCGCTTGTGCATGATGCTCCTCGGCCAGGAAAGCATCCGCGACATGATCCTGTTCCCGCAATTGAAGCCGAAATGAGAATTGCATCCGGCTTGTCAGCGGAGCTAAATCGGGTTAATTTCAATTCATGCAAGCGAAAGCAATCGTCGGTGGCCGGCTCGTGAGCTTCAGGCTCTCGCCCGAACTCGCGCGCGCGCTTCGCGCCAACGCCGGCCGGACCATGACCGACGCGGAAGCGGTGGCCTGCGTGGAAAAGAAACGCCGTTCCCTCGCGCTGCGCCGCGCCAAGCCCTACCTTGAAAGTCGTCCTTGATACCTGCGTCCTCAAGCTCGCGACTTTGCCCAATCCGGTCAACCCGGCGGCTTTGATTGTGGAGCTTTGTCTGGCGCAAAAAATCTCCTTATGGGCTTCGCCCGCGATGATCGAGGAGTATCAGGAAGTCCTTGCCGAACATCCCGATTTGCTGCAACGAATCGTGTCCGCCGTTGAACCGTGCTATCCGCTGACGGAACTGGACGTCATCCGCCACAGGCCGGACAACCGATTTCTGGAATGTGCGCTGGCCGTGGCGGCGGATTTCATCATCACCGTCAACACGGCGCGTGGGCATTTCGATCAACGCGATTATCAAGGGGTGAAAGTGCTGACGCCCGGCGCGTTTGTAAATTTGCCCGCTGTGCAAAGGCTCGCGCAGAAATATTTCGGCGCGGTGTGAGGTTTTTCTCAAATTCAATCCCATGCTTACTGTAGCCGGACTTTCTAAATCATTTGGCGGGCGCGAACTGTTTGACGACGTTTCGTTGAACGTGATGGCGGGCGATCGCATCGCCATCGTCGGGCCGAACGGCGCGGGCAAATCCACGCTCATCAAAATTATTCTCGGCAAAGAGGAGCCGGATGCGGGCAGCGTGACGTTTATCCGCGGCACGCGCACCGGCTATCTGCCGCAGGAAAGCGAGCCGGCGGGCAACGAAACGGTTTTGGAGATCGCCGTGCCGCACGAGCACGAACATGACGGCCAGTTCGTCGCCAAGGCCAAGCAGGTCCTCAACAGCCTCGGTTTTAAGCTGACGGATTACGACCACCCGGCGCGCGAGATGTCCGGCGGCTGGATCATGCGCGCCCACCTCGCGCGGCTGCTCGCGGAAGAACCGGATTTGCTTTTGCTCGACGAGCCGACGAACCATCTCGACCTCGAAACGCTCATCTGGTTTCAGGATTACCTGAAATATTATCCCGGCGCGATTTTGCTCATCTCGCACGACCGCGAATTTTTGAACCAGCTTTGCACGCACATCGCGGAACTGCGCGCGTCAAAAATCATGCGCTACACCGGCAACTACGACGAGTATGTCGAGCAGCGCGCCGCCGCCGAGGCGACGTTGATCGCCACGGCGAAATCGCAGCAGCGCGAGATTGACCGGATGCAATTGTTCGTGGATCGCTTCCGCGCGAAGAACACAAAAGCCGCGCAGGCGCAGAGCAAAATGAAGCAGATCGAGCGCATCAAGGAAGACATGGTCGAGGTGCCCAGCGGGCCGGAGGCGACGATGGGCTTTCGTTTTCCGCAACCGCAACGCAGCGGCCAGCGCGTCGTCACGCTGGAGAAAATAAAATTCGGCTACGGTGAAAAATTGATCTACGACGGCATTGATCTGGAAGTGGAACGCGACCAACGCATCGTGCTCGTCGGCCCGAACGGCGCGGGAAAATCCACCTTGCTCAAGTTGCTCGCGGATGTTTTGCAGCCACAGGCCGGCGTGCGCAAGCTCGGTCACAACGCCAAGCACGGTTACTTCGCGCAGCATCGCGCGGCGATGTTGAATCCGAAGCACACGGTTTTTCAGGAGGCGCTCGACACACCGCAACGCATCACCGAGCAGGCCGTCCGCACGGTGCTGGGCAGTTTTCTGTTTCGCGGCGACGACATTTACAAACCGGTGAGCGTGTTGAGCGGGGGCGAAAAAAGCCGGCTTGCCCTGGTGAAACTGCTCCTCGACCCGCCGAACCTCCTGCTGATGGACGAGCCGACGACGCATCTCGATCTGGCGAGTGTGGACGCGCTGATCATCGCGTTGAAACAATTTCAAGGCACGCTGGTGTTCATCAGCCACGACGTGCATTTCATTCGCGCGTTGTCCACGCATGTCGTGCGCGTTGAGGCGGGGCAGCTCCGGCATTTCGGCGGCGGCTACCAGTATTACCTGGACAAGACGGCGCAGTCGGCGCGTGCGGCGCTGACGAGTTCGAGTCAGGCGATTCAATCAATGCAAAAAATTTCTGAACCGCAAGTTGACCGCAAAGAACAGAAGCGGATGGAGGCGGAGCAGCGCCAGGCGCGTTCGCAGAAAAAGCAGGGAATCCAGAAGCGCATTGCCGCTCTGGAAAAAGAAATCGCCGGCCTCGAAGCGCAGGAACGCGATCTGGCGGCGGAACTGGAAAAGCCCGAAACCTACCATTCCGGCGGACGCGCCACGCAGGTCAACCGCGAGCTGCTGCACGTTTCCGACCGGCTGCCGGAAGTGACGGCTCAATGGGAGGCGGCGGCGCGGGAACTGGAACTGTTTGAAGCGGCGTCAGCGGCGGAATAATCATCACAGCCAGCTTTTCAGCCGCTCGCGCAAAATGCCACGGGCGCGATAAAGTCTTGATTCCACAGCCTTCGGTGTCGTTTCCAAAATCGCTGCGGCCTTGGCGATGCTGCGTTCCTCCCATTCACAGAGCACAATCGCCTCGCGCAAATCCTCCGGCAAATTTCCGACGGCGGCGCGCACGGTGGCGGCGCGTTCGTTGGCGAGGGCCGCTTCTTTGGGCGTGGGTGAATTTGCGGGCAGCGTGCTGCCGAGAGATTGCCCGGTCTCGGGATTTTCCGCATCCAGCGAAAGATTCGGATGCCGCGAGCGCCAGCGGAAATGGTTCCGCGCCAGATTTGCTGCGATGGTGAACAGCCAGGTGGAAAATCTCTGCTCCACGCGGAAGGTGCCGTGCGATTTGAAAACGCGGACAAAAGTTTCCTGTGCGAGATCGTTGGCGTCGTCCTCGTTGCCGGTCATGCGGCAGAGAAAATGAAAGAGCGGCGTGGCGTGACGCTCCATCAAGCTGTTGAGCGCGGCATCGTGGCCGGCCTGCAGCCGTTCCATGTCGGCCCGGTCAAGGGCGTCCGGCGAAGGCTGGGCGTCAGTGCTGATGCTCATGGCCGGCGTCGCCCGACATGGACTGTTCCATCAGTTCGTTGGCGCCCAGCGTGAGCCGTTTCATCTCGGCAAGATAGCGGCCGCCCTGTTCCGGCGGCATCGCCTGGCTGACGGTGATGAAATGCCGGAGCATCTGCGCCTGGCATTGCGCGCGGAGTTCGCCGAGTTCGGTCAATTTGACTCGGGCGTCGGCGGTGACATTTGTTCCGCCGGCCAGCGCGGACTGCAGTTCCGTTTTCTTGGCGGCAATCCTGGCGCACATTTCGGCGCACTGCGGCAGGTAGCTTTCATGGAGCTGCCGGACACGCTGCATTTCCGCGTCGCTCAAATGAAATTCATCGCGCAGCCAGCTCAAATCATCCGCCGGTCTGGCGCAGCATAACTCGGCGGCGCGCTGGCTGACGAAATAGGAGCCGGCGAAAACCGCCACGCCCAGCGCCAGTGCGCCAAACAGGATGACGAGCGAACGGTTCATGTTCAACGCAGCGTTGCGGGGGCGACCTCCGCAAGATAGCGCGCTTGCGCTTCATGCCGCGCGGATTGCGAACCTTCGCGCACACCCAGCAAGATGCCGGCAAACAGCAGCACGGCGGCGGTCGCGAAGGCCAGCCGCGGACGCAGCACCCAGGCGGCGAGCGCGTCAAGCCACGATGCCGACCGCGCGGGCGCTTCCGCGTTTTCAATGCGCCGCCAGACATTTTGCTGGAAGCGCGGGGGCAGGGCAGGCGACACGCGCGCTTCGCGCAGGAGCGCGCTGATCTGCGGGTCGTCGGGATGGATGTCGTTTTTATTCATAGGCTGACAGGCGGCGGATTTTTAGCCGCCGCCCGTAGTTTAGCATTTTTATTGTGCCGGGACAACCCGGTTGATGATGGACACGGTTACTTCAGTGACGCCATTTTCATGCAGCCCGGCATGGTCGTGTGGGAGCTGCATTCAGCCACGGCTTTCGGGCTGCCGGTCATGGTTTTTTGGCATACCAGCGCCGGATTGACGTCGTTGTTCACACCCTTGACAGTCTTAATTTGGCTGGCTTGGGCGCGCGGCGAGAGCAGGGGTTCAGCGGCAAAAGACGTGACGGCAAACGCGGCAACAACCGCACCGAGGAGGAGGACTTGAGTTTTCATTTTTAATTTCTTTTTGTTCAGGCATCGCTTGATTGCGATGCCAGTGCTGGTAATACCCCGACAAATCGAAAACCCCTCAAATAACAATCCTGACCTGGGAATCGATCTGCCAGCCGGGACTGGAAAAATTTCCGCGTGATTTCGCCGGGAGCGGTGTAAAATAGGCAGCAGTGTCCAAGTTGGGCGCTCAATTTACAAATTGAACCGATAAAACCAAACCAGTCAACGCACCGATATGATTATGAAAATATTGAATTCCATTTCAGCCGTTCTTTTGATGGCGGCGGCCATGTGCCTTTCTTTCAGCACCCGCGCGGCTGACACGAATTTGGCCGGCACCACCAGCACCAATTCGGTGGCGGCGCCCAAGCCCGTTCCGTATCCGCTCGACATATGCATCGTCTCCGGCGACAAGCTGGGCGGCGACATGGGACCACCCATCGTGTTCATCTACCAGGACAAGGCGAAGGGCATTAACCAGGAGATCAAATTTTGCTGCCCGATGTGCAAACCGAAGTTTCTGGCCGACCCGGACAAATACATGAAGCTCATCCACGAGGCCGAGGCAAAGGCCAAAGCCAAATCCAAGAACACCAAAAATTGACAGGCATAAGCCAAAAACGGGTTGGGTGAAAATGCCGGGCCATATCACAGTCAAAGTAATGAAACTGGCGTTAGCCATTATTTGCAGCCTCATGCTGGCGGGAGTCCCGTTCCTGTCCGCACAAACGGCGTCAGCGGCGTGCCGCGCGAAGGCACCGGTTCCCGTGTGCTGCCAGCACGGCGGCAAGATGCCGTGTTGCGCGGCGAACCCGGTGCCGAATTCACAGCCCTCACCAGCGGTTCCGGCACCAGCCGCCGGCCAAAACCAGCTTTCTTTTCTCGCAGCCAATGTCGTGGCCTGGGTTTTGCCCGAGGCTGCAAGTTCACAAGTTTCATTCGTCGTTCCCGTCTCACTGATGACGAAGGCGAGTCCGCTTTTCGCGCGGAACTGCGCCTGGCTCATCTGATTTTTCTCCTTCCACGCCTGTAGTGTGCCCATCGCGGGCGCGCTGCTCCCCCATTTTTCTGTTTCCGTGGATTTGTTGTGTCCGTGAATTGTGTGTCGTTGTGAATTTATGAAGTCAGTTGCCATTTTAAGTGTGTTCGCCGCCGGCGGATTGTTGTTTGCCGGCTGCCGGGGTATTCCCGCGCCGGGCGAAAAACAGGCGCGCCACGATCTCGGTGCGGTGACGAAACAATTTCATTCCGGCAATCGCGCAGTGGCTTTGCCGGAACTGACGCCGGATTCAAGCTTGAGTAATTTCGTCGCGTTCGCGCTGTTGAATTCGCCGACCGTCGAAACGGCATTCCACGACTGGTCGGACTCGGTCGAGAACATCACGGTCGCCCGTTCGCTGCCGGACCCGCAAATCACGTTTCAATCGGACATCATGGACATTGTGAAAACCGTTATGCCCGGCTTCATGCAGGAATTTCCCGGCCCCGGCAAGCTCAAGGCGCGCGCCCGTGTGGCGGCGGCGGAAAGCCGGGGCAAATACTTCGCGTTTGAAAGTGCGGTGTTGCAGGCGGCTTTCAACCTTAAGCGCGCCTATTTTCAACTGGGTTTGCTGCAAGAACAGCTCCGGCTCAAGCATGAAACGCTCTCACTGCTGGAAAATCAGGAGCGGGTTTTGCGCGCGCAAAACGCAACGGGCGCGGCGTCGTTGCCGGAACTGCTGCGCGTCCAAAGCGAACGGGATCGTGTTCGCAATGAAATCGCCAACCTCGAAGATTCACACCGTCCGCTGCTGGAGAATTTCAAGGCCGCGCTGGGCTTGACGCCGGAACAATCCGCTCTGCCGGTGCCCGCACATTTTGAAACCGGCGGTGACAACCCGGACGCGGATGAACTGTTGCGTTCCGCCTTTGCGCGCAATCCGCAACTCAAGGCGATGGAGTCCGACGTGCGTTCCGCCGAAGCCGGGATTAGTGTTGCCTACAAATCGCGCGTGCCGGATTTCAGTCTTGGCTTGATGGCCGATGTCAAAGCGTCGCCGACGATGTTCCGTCCGTTGGCGGGCATGACCCTGCCCATCTGGCGCGATAAAACTGCCGCTGAAATCGCGCAGGCCAAAGCGAACGAACTGGCGGCAAAATCGCGGCTGAAGTCGGCGCAAATTGATCTCGCCGTGAACTTCGCGAAGAAATCATTCGCTTATCGTGAAACCAGCCGCAACCTCGCTCTGATCGAAGACAAGCTCCTGTCTCAAGCCCGCCAATTTGTCGAAACCATTCGCGCCGGTTACCGCACCGGCATGGTGGATTTTTCCGCTATGACCGGCGCGGAACGGATGCTCCTGGATTTGCAGCTCGAAGCCGCTGAAGTCCGCACGGCGCGCGAAATTGCGCTCGCCGATTTGTCTCTCATGGTCGCCGGCGTTCCGCCGGTGAACGCACCGTTTTTAACAAACACTCAACCTTGAAATGATTATGAACTCAAAACTGAAAATGATTTTAACCGGAACGCTGCTTGTCGCGGCGATCGGCTTGGTCGCTTTTGTCACCAGTTGCTCGCGTCAGCCGGCAGCTTCGTCCGAGAAAACACTCTACACCTGCGGCATGCATCCGCAGATCATCC
>Ga0208849_1001162_pt1 | contig 19566 bp, 13 predicted proteins | sample NGESurdeep072012_10_FD_184470 | JGI IMG/M metagenome (GOLD analysis project Ga0208849, IMG submission 184470) | Arctic peat soil microbial communities from Barrow, Alaska - NGEE Surface sample 53-3 deep-072012 (SPAdes) | ecosystem: Environmental > Terrestrial > Soil > Wetlands > Peat ... | reverse complement strand
GGCGGCGGTGGCGGCCAAGACGAATCCGCCCACCAGGGCCACGAGGAGGGCGATGGCCAGCCACGATCGCCACCGACGCCGCAGCTCGGCACGAAAGACCAGCCCGACGGCCCGCAACGTCACCTCCTCGACCCCCAGTGTCGCCCATCGGGGAGCGGGCACCAAGGTGGCCAGCCCGTTTCGGGGTCTCGTGCTAGCACCCCGTGTGGGCTGCTCCGATACCGGCCTCGACCGGGGTGGAACGGAGATGGGACCGGCATGCCCGAAGGCGAGGGCGACAGCGCCGATGTGATTGTGGCGAGGGGGACCGGGTAGACAGTCTCGATTCGACACGTGCTCACAGACGAGCGACCCAGGGAGAGGCGACGCAGCGAGACATGGTTAGCGACGAGGTCCCGGGAAGCTTCCACCCCGCCATCGCCGGCCGGGAACGATCGATGACCGAGCTGGCCGACACGGTCCGGCGCCTGATCGAGGTGGTAGTGACAAACACGGCCCCTCCCGACGTCCTCGATGGCGTGGTGACGCAGCTGCAGTCGGCCACCGACGTGCTCGCCGCCTACGTCCCCACCGAGCCCGTGCCGCGTTTCGTCGAACCCCCCGAAGGTCTCGAGTCCCACACACCGGGCACGTCGATGGATCGCTCGATGCCCTATGACCCCGTGGTGGGCCGGTTCAACCCCATCGCCCTGCCGGTGCGGATCTCGCTGGAGCCCCCACTCGCCATCGGCACCGCGGTGTTCACCACCCCCTACGAAGGGGGGCCGGGCTGGGTCCACGGGGCCGCCCTCGCCGCCACCTTCGACATCGTCCTCACCGCCGCCAACCACCTGAGCGGCGCCGCGGGACCGACGGTGTGGCTCACCATCCGCTTCCGCCGGCCCACCCTGGTGGGGGTGGAGGCCCGTTTCGAGGCGGAGGTGGTCGCCAACGACGGTCGGCGAGTGACGAGCAAGGGCCGCCTCGTCCAGGACGGACTGGTGTGTGTGGAGGCCGAGGGCGAGTTCGCCGTGCTCAGCCCGAAGAAGATCCGCACGGTGGCAGCACGTTCCCGACGCCCCCACTCCCCCGAAGCACACGGAGCCGGGGCGTAGAGAAGGGCGTAGACAACACGGCGCGGCCCGTGGTCAGGGAAGGGGCGGCGCGGCGATCCCCACCATGGGCTTCACCAGGCGGGCTCCGCCCTCGGACCCCTCGAAGGGTGCGTTGCCGAAGGCGAAGATCCCGCCGTCGCTGGCCACCATCCAATAGCCCTGTCCGGTCGACGTGGGAGTGATGCCCACCACGGGCTGGGCCAGCGGTTGCCCGCCCATGGAGCCGAAGAAACCGGCGCCGCCGAAGGAGAAGATCCCGCCGTCGCTCGCCACCAGCCAGTAGCCCCCGCCCGGGGCCGCGGCCGCCGCCACCACCGGTCGGGCGAGGCGACGCCCACCCATCGACCCGGCGTAGCGGGCGTCACCGAACGCGAACACCCCGCCGTCGGCCGCCACCAGCCAGTAGCCGCCGCCGTCGGCGGTGGCCGCCATGCCTACCACGGGCTGGGCCAGGGGCCGCCCACCCATCGACCCGAAATACCGGGCGCCGCCGAAAGAGAAGACCCCGCCATCGCTCGCCACGGTCCAGTACCCGTCACCGTTGGGCGCGGCCGCCATGCCCACCATCGGTTTCACCAGAGGTCGACCACCCATGGAGCCGAAGTAGCCGGCGTCACCGAAGGAGAAGATCCCGCCGTCGCTTGCCACCAGCCAGTAGCCGCCGCCGTCGGAGCTGGCGGTCATGCCCACCACCGGCGCCACCAGGTGCCGACCACCCATGGAGCCGGCGAATCCCGCACCACCGAAGCTGAACACCCCCCCGTCGGAAGCCGCCGTCCAGTACCCGGGCCGCGGCGGGGACAGCGGGGGTGCCGGCGGGAGCCCGCCGGGGCCGTCGAATGCGTGCACCTGGTTCGAAGACGGCGCCAGCAACAGCCCGTCGGCCACGGCCGGTGTCGGGAAGTGGTTGGCCTCCGAGCCGAGCGAGAAGCTCTGCACCATGCTCCCCGTGGAGGGGTCCAGGCCGTAGAGCGTGCTGCCGCCGATGGTCCACACGAACCCGCCCGCCACAATGGGGGGCCCGCCGGCGTTGGTGGGGGTGTGCCACAGCACGTTGACGGTGTTCGGTGCCGCCGTGGCCACGGCCACGACCCCGGACCCACAGGGCTCGTACACCGTCGTCCCCGAGACAGCGGAACCGCCGTCGACGTCTCCGCTGCAGAACGAGGGCACGCTCTGGAGTTGCCCGCCGATCCCACCCAGGTTCGACTGCGACAGCAGATACCCGATGTGCGACTTGCCGGCCGCGAAGACGAGCCCGTTGGCCGACACCAATGCCGGGGACGAGGAGAAATCGAGGTCACTGCCGTTGTCGCTGTACCACGTGGTGGGGGCGAAGGACTGCACGACCCGCAGTGTCGGGGAAAGCTCGACGACACTGTCGCTGTTGTCGTACGCGTCGCCCGACGATGTGAAGGAGCTGTTGCCGGTGGTGATCCAGATGTTGCCCTGGCCATCGACCTCGGGAGCGGCGCCACCCATCCACACCGCGCCCTGGCTGTCACCGGTGGCCGAGGCCACTTCGAAGGTCGACTCGGGCCCGCCCCCTTCGGGGACAGCGACGACCCAGCCGTGGTAGTTGCCGCAGTCTCCGTAGTTCCCCCCGAAGCCAACGACGACGTTGCCGTCATCGAGCGCCAATCCGTCGCGCTGGAGCTGGGCCAGCTGATCAGAGCCGGGCAACGTGATGGCCTGGTGCAATAACACTGCGCCCGTGTAGAGATCGAGGCCCACGAGGAAGTGCTGAGCGCTGGCACCGGCGACCTCGTCGGTGACGGCGAACACCTCGCCGCGGGCCACGTCGACCACGGGTGTGCCGGTGATCCCCACCGTCGGTGTGATGTCGCCACAGGGAAGGTGCCCCGAAGCAATGGCGGTGCCCACGTGCGTCGACCACAACACTGCCCCGGTGTTGGCGGCCAACTCGTCGATGGTGTCGTTCTCGGTGGCGACGACCACGCGGCCCGCGTCGACGAGGGGCTCCCCGTAGATCTCGCCGTCGACAGTCCCCGACGTCCATGCCGGTATGGCCGGGCTGAGGTTGGTGGCCGTGGGGTCCGCACCACTTCCGAGGCCGTCTTGGTGGTACACGGGCCAGCTCGTGCCGAACACGGTGCGGGGCTGCGCCACAACGGCACCGGCCACCGGCGACGACGACAGGGCGACCACGACCGTGCCGCAGGCGAGCAGGAGGGCGCAGCACACCGACAAGCCGGCACGCCGGCGCATCGTGGGGGTCATGGGGCTCGCCGGGGGCTCATCCCCTCATCTTGTCCGCGAATGCCGCGGGCCGCTCAGAATCTTCTCCGCGTCACGGACAATTGCTGCACAACCCAGCTCAGAGTTTGTTGCGACTCAGAGTTGCTGCGACTCAGAGTTTGTTGCGACTCGGGCCTTCTGATGGCTCAGAGCCTTTCGATGATGGTGCCGGTGGCGAGGGCCCCGCCGCAGCACATCGACACCAGGGCCAGGTTGGCGTCGCGGCGTTCGAGCTCGTGCAGCGCGGTGGTGATCAGCCGACTGCCGGTGCAGCCCACGGGGTGGCCGAGGGCGATGGCGCCGCCGTTCACGTTGACCTTGTCCCAGTCGATGTCGTGCACCTTCTGCCACGAGCACACCACCGACGCGAACGCCTCGTTGACCTCGAAGAGGTCGATGTCATCCGCGGTCATGCCCGCTTTGGCGAGCACCTTCTCGGTGGCGGCGATGGGGCCGTCGAGGTGGTAGTAGGGGTCCGATCCCACCAGCACCTGGGCCACGATGCGCGCCCGGGGACGCAGGCCGCTCCCCTTGGCGCGGTCCTCGGACATCCACAGCACCGCCGCGGCGCCGTCGGAGATCTGCGACGAGTTGCCGGCGGTATGCATCCCGTCGGGGAGCACGGGCTTCAACCCGGCCAGTCCCTCCGCCGTGGTGTCGCGCAGACCCTGGTCACGCGCCACGTGCTGATGCTCGCCGGTGGGCCCGTCGGGGCCCACCACGGGCGCCTCCAGCGCGAACACCTCGCGGTCGAACCGGCCCTCCTCCCAGGCGCGCGCCGCCTTGTGCTGCGAGGCCAGCCCCAGGGCGTCGACGTCGGCGCGGGTGATGCCGTACTTCTGGGCGATCCGCTCGGCCGCGCCGAACTGGTCGGGCATGTCCCAGGGGAAGTCGGGCGGGCGCGAGCTCCCCGGCCCGTTCATGGCGTTGGCGCCCAGACCCACCCGGCTCATGGCCTCGACCCCGCATCCGATGCCCACCTCGATGGCCCCCGCGCCCACGAGGTTGGCGACGAAGTGGTTGGCCTGCTGCGCCGAGCCGCACTGGCAGTCGATGGTGGTAGCGGCCGTCTCGTAGGGCAGGCCCATGCTGAGCCAGGCGGTCCGGGTGACGTTCGATGCCTGCTCCCCCGCCTGGGTAACACAGCCACCCACGATCTGCTCCACCTCGGAAGGCTCGATCCCGGCCCGCTTGACCACTTCCACCTGGGCCGTGGCCAGCAACTCGGCGGCGTGGAATCCCGACAGCCATCCATTGCGCCGGCCGATGGGCGTGCGCACCGCCTCGACGATCACGGGTCGTGCCATTGCCCTACCTCCGAGTGAATCGGAAATGTGTCCCGGTTGCGCGAGACGCCCGCCGTGAGCGAGATTCCCGCGTTGAGCGAACGCTCTCTGCGAAGGCCGAGTATAGAACCTGTTCTACGGAAGGTGCCCGGCCGCTCCGTCGTGGGAGGATGAAGACATGCAGGTCACAATCATCGGCGGGGGCAGCTACCAGTGGTCTCCCAAGCTCATCGCCGACCTCCTGAGCCTCCCCTCGCTGGCCGGGGTGCACCTGGTGCTGCAGGACATCGACCCGGTCCCCCTCGAGAAGATGGGGGCCATCGCCCGCATCGCCGACGACAAGCTGGGCGCCAAGTCGACGGTCACGACCACCACCAACCAGCGCCGTGCCCTCGAGGGTGCGGACTTCGTGGTGGTCACCATCTCCACCGGCGGTTTCACCAGCATGGCCGTCGACATCGACGTGCCCGCCCGCCACGGCATCCACCAGTCGGTCGGCGACAGCATCGGCCCGGGAGGAATCAGCCGGGCCCTGCGCAACATCCCCGTCCTGGCCGGCATCGGTCGCGACATGGAGGACCGGTGTCCCGACGCCTGGTTGCTCAACATCACCAATCCCATGACCACCCTCACGCGCACGGTGTGTCGCGAGACGCGCATCAAGACCGTCGGCCTGTGCCACGAGGTGGGCGGCTTCTGCATGGACCTCGCCATCGCCTTCCGCCAGCCCCACACCGCGGTGCGGCCCGTGATCATGGGGATCAACCACTTTCCCGTCATCACCGAGATCGACGTGGACGGACGGGACGGCTTCGAGATGGTGCGCGAGCTCGTCGACGAGCTCGGCGGCCTCGAAGCACTGTCCCCCGCACCGGGCCAAGAAGAAGCAGAGCCGTTCTCGAAGCTCGACTTCGGCCGTCGTCATCTGCTCAAGCTGACGCTGCTCGACCGCTGGGGGGCGCTGCTCGGCGCCAACGACCGCCATCTGGCCGAGTTCATGCCCTCGGTGCTCACCGAGGCGTCCGGCTGGGGCGCGAGTTGGGGCATCGAGCTCACTCCCATGGCAACCCGGGAGAAGCACCAGGCCGAGTACGTGGCCGAGGTCGACGGCGTGCTGGCCGGCAAGGAGGAGCTGGCCACCTGGGACTCGGGCGAGCTCGTGGCCCCGGTCATCGACTCGCTGATCACCGGGACCCGGCGCGAGCTCCCCCTCAACCGGCCCAACACCGGGCAGTGCCCCGACCTCCCCTCCGACGCCGTGGTGGAGTCCATGTGTGTGGTCGACGCCGACGGCATCCGGGGCCGGGACGCGGCGCGGGCGCCGGCGCCGTTCGCCGAGTTGGTGCGCCGGCACGTGGCCGTCCAGGAGATGACCGTCGAGGCGGCCCTGACCGGCAACCGGGGCTTGGCGCACCAGGCCTTCGCCCTCGACCCGCTGGCGGGGCGCGGCGACCTGGGCGACACCGAGGCCATGGTCGAGGAGTTGCTGGCCGGCACGGCCCAGTGGCTGCCACAGTTCAACTGACACACCCACTGCTCATCTGACAGGCATGCGGAGGTCTTCGTGAAACTGGGTTTCGTCGGCCTCGGAGCCATGGGCCTGCCCATGACCCGCAACCTCGTCGCGGCCGGTCACGAGGTCAGGGTGGTGTCGCGCAGCAGACCACCGGTCGACGAGGCCGTGGGGTTCGGCGCCATCGACGCAGGCACCTTCGCCGACGTGGCCACATCCAGCGAGGTCCTCGTCCTCTGCGTCCCCAATTCTCCCGACGTGGTCCAGGTCCTCGACGCCGTGGTCCCCGCCCTTGCACCCGGGACCATCGTGGTGGACTGCTCCACCATCGACCCCGACGTCGAGCGCGCCCAGCACCAACGGGTCACCGCCACCGGCGCCCGCTACCTCGACGCACCCGTGTCGGGCGGCACGGTGGGCGCCAAGAAGGGGACCTTGACCTTGATGGTGGGCGGCGACGCCGCCACCCTCGACGACGCCCGTCCCGCCCTCGACCCCATGGCGGGATTGATCGTCCACGTCGGCGGTCCGGGGATGGGCCAGGTCGTGAAGCTTTGCAACAACCTCATCTACGCCGCCCAGATGGTGGCCACGGCCGAGGCCACGGCCATGGCCATGGCCTCGGGTGTCGACATGACCAAGCTGCTCGAGGTGCTCGTGCACTCGACGGGCGACTGCACGGCGGTGCGCACGCGCCTGCCCGTGCCGGGTGTGATCGCCGACAGCCCCGCCTCGAACGGGTGGGAGCCCGGGTTCATGACCGACCTCATGGCCAAGGACCTCGACCTGGCGCTGTCCTACGCGGCGCGTTCCGGTGTGCCCATGAACAGCACCGCCACCGCCCGCCAGGCCCTCACCGCGGCGTCGACGGCGGGCTTCGGGCGCGAAGACTTCTCGGCGCTGGCCAAGGTGGTGCTCCGCCTGGCCGGGGTCACCGGGGCGGAGTGAGGGTGCCGCCCGACGCGACCGCCGCGCCCAGCGCGACCACCGGGTCGCTCCCGCTCCCGGCGGTCATCCTCGCCGCCGATCACCGCGCCCGCGGGGTGATCACCCTCGAGTCCTACGCCGCCTACGTGGCGGCCTTGCGCAGCGCCCTCGGGTTCTGCGACGGCATCCTGGCCAGCACCCAGCCCCTGCGTGATCTCGTGGCGTCGGGCGCGGTCGAGCCCCGGCACCGCACCTATCTCTCTATCAACCGCACCGGACTGGCCGGGAGCGCCTTCGAGCTCGACGACCGACTCGTGGCCAGCGTGGAAGAGGCAGCGACAGCGGGATGGACCGGCATCAAGCACATGACCCGCATCGACCTCACCGACCCCTCGACCGCACCGGCCCTGGAGCTGTTGGCGAAGGTGCTGGAGTCGTCCCGTTCCCTGGGGCTCGACGCCCTCATCGAGTGCCTCTCGTGGCGCGACGGTCGGGTGGCACGCGACACCGACTCGATCGTCTTCGCCGCCGTCGTGGCCCATGATCTCGGCGCGCCCGTACTCAAGGTGCCCGTTCCCGACGTCGCACCCGGTGCGGCGCGTGTCGATGCCGTGGCGCGCATCGTGGCCAGCGTGGGGGTCCCCGTGCTCTTCCTCGGTGGTCCGCGACGCAGCGACGATACCCGCCACGACGCCCTCGACGAGGTACGCGACGCCATGGCCGGCGGCGCCGCCGGACTGGCCGTGGGGCGCGTCGTGTACCAGGACCCCGATCCCGCCGCCATGGCACGTCTCGTCGCCGACGCGGTGCGCGAGGGAGAGCGTCGGGCTCCGGGCGCCGTCCCGGCGTGATCCTCACCGTCGACCTCGGCACCAGCGTCACCAAGGCGGTCGTGTGGGACGACAACGGCCGCGTCGCCGTCGGCCGCAGCCCCCTGCAGTGCACCTACAGCGCCGGGAACCGGGCCGAGCAGGATCCCGCCTCCTGGTGGCCCGCGGTGGTAGCCGCGTGCGAGTCGGCGCGGTCGTCGCTCGGCCCGTCCGGCCCGTCCGGCCCGTCGGCGTCGTCGGTGTTCGGCGCCATCGAGGCGCTCGGTTTCGCCGCCGCCCGCCAGACCTTCGTCCCGGTCACCGCGGACTTCAGGGCATTGGGGCCGGCACTGCTGTGGTCGGACCGGCGTGCCGCGGCCGAGGCCGCGGCACTGGGGGCGGCGTTCGGAGGCGACGGCGCCCGCTCGGTGCGACGACGGACCGGGGTGGTGCTCGACGGGGGTTCGGTGGCGGCCAAGGTGGCTTGGCTCGTGCGCCACGAGCCCGATCGGATCAACTCGGCGCGCTGGTTCCTCGCCCCTCGAGACCTCATGGCGTGGCGCCTCACGGGCGAGGTCTGCACCGATCACACCCTGGCGTCAGCCACGGGCCTGTTCGCGCTGACCGCCGATGACGCCGATAGCTCGGCCCCCCTCGGACTTCTCGTCCCTGGGCTCGTCGACGCCGTCGCCGATCGCCTTCCCCCGTCGCGCCCCTCGGACGCAGTGGCGGGAGGTCTGCTCGAAGGGCCCGCGGCTGAACTGGGCCTCCCCTCCGGCATCCCCGTGGTCATCGGTGCCGGGGACCGTGCCTGCGAGGCCCTCGGCACCCGCGCCTCGGAAACATGGCCGATGGTGTCGTGGGGCACCACCGCCAACGTGTCGGTGCCGGTGCCCCGCCTTCCTCACCCCATGGACGGAACGACGCCCGAAGCGATGATCGTGACCCGTGGTGCCCTCGGCGGTTGGCTGCTCGAGGGAGGGCTCTCCGCCGCGGGGTCCCTCCTCGACTGGCTGGGCCGCCTGGCCGGTCTCGACACCAGCTCGCTCATGCAGCGCGCCGGGACCAGCCCTCCGGGAGCGCGCGGGGTGATCGTGCTCCCCTGGCTCGGTGGTGCCCGCGCGCCGTGGTGGCGCGACTCGGCCCGGGGGGCGATGGTGGGCCTGTCGTTCGATCACGACCTCGGGGACATGGCCCGGGCCGTCGTCGAGTCCGTGGCCTGGGACGTCCAGCGCTGTCTGGAGTCGTCGACGGCGACCCGGAAGTCCGGCGCGCCGCAGGGCTTGGTGCTCGGGGGGGGCGGTGCCAATGTCGAAATGTGGACCCAGATCCTGGCGGCGGTCACCGGGCTCCCGCTCCGGCGCCAAGCCTCCGGTGAGGCGGCCTCGGCCGGCGCGGCCATGCTCGTCGCCCGGGGGGCGGGGCTCGAGCCCGGACCGGGTGTCGACGGGGCGGATCCCGTCGAGGAGATCGCCCCCGATGCGTCGATGGTGGCCTGCTACGCCTCGTTGCGCCCCACCGTCGACGCCGCCGCCCACGCCGTCATCGGGTTGGCCTCGCCCGGCGCCGGAACGATGAGCCCATGAAGGAGGTCCGGCTGGCCTATGGCCGCCACGGGATCCTGGCCCGGGTGCCCGACACCGCCGTGGTCGTGACCGCCACCGAGTTACCCGGCCTGCCCGACGAAGCCGGCGCCGTCCTCGACGCGCTGGGCGCGCCGGTGACAGGCCCACCTCTGTCCCAACTCGTGCGCGACGCCATGTCGCGCCCGCGGCGCGCGGCGCACGCAGCGAGCACGGCGCGCGCCACCAGTGCGGCGCGCGTGGCGGTGGTGTTCCCCGATCTCACGCGACCGATGCCCAACCGCACGGTGCTCCCCCCGTTGCTGGCCGAGCTCGAACGACTCGGGGCCGGCCCCGAGGAGGTCGTCCTGCTGTGTGCCACCGGCACCCACCGCCTGGCCACCGAAGCGGAGATGGTGGAGCTCGTGGGACCCGACATCGCCGAGCGCTACACCATCCATCAGCACCGGGCCGACGGTGCCCCCGACGACCACATCGAGGTGGGCGAGGTGGACGGGGCCCCGGTGCGCATCGACCGCCGCTACGTCGAGGCCGACCTCCGCATCCTGACCGGTTTCGTCGAGCCCCACTTCTTCGCCGGCTTCAGTGGCGGGCCCAAAGGGGCATGCCCGGGGCTGGCCGCGCTGGACACCATCCTCGAAGCCCACAGCCCCCGTCGCATCGCCGATCCCCGTGCCACGTGGCTCGTGACCGAGGGCAATCCGGTGCACGACTTCGTCCGCGCCGCGGTGGCCCTGGCGCCACCCACCTTGTCGCTCGACGTGGCCATCAACGGGCGCCGCCAACTCACCGCCGTCTTCGCGGGACCACTCCCCGATGCGCACGCCGCGGCGTGCCGGTTCGTCCACCGGACATCGGTCCAGTCGGTGGGGGCGCCTTTCGACGTGGTGCTGAGCACCAACGGGGGGTATCCCCTGGACCGCAACCTGTACCAGGCGGTCAAAGGGATGGCGGCCGCCGAACGGGTCCTCCGCCCGGGCGGGACCATCGTCATGGCGGCGGAGTGCGCCGACGGCACCCCCCACGGGGGCGCCTTCGACCGGCTGCTGGCCCAGGCCCCTGATCACGGCGCGCTCGACGCCGTGGACGGTCCCTCGGAGACCGACCGTTGGCAGACCCAGGTCCTGGGCCGGGTCCTGCACCACGCCCAGGTGTGGCTGCACTCCGGCGGCCTCACCGACGACCAGGTCCGCGCCGCCTTCCTCCGCCCAGTGGCCGACGTGACCGATGCGGTCGCTGAGGCACTCGAGGCCACGGGTCTCGACGAGCGGGCTCGCTTGGGCGTGCTCCCCTACGGACCCCTCACTGTGGCATCGGCCTCCTGACCGGCGTCCGACGCGGCTCGGAACCCGGCTCCGGACCCGGCTCGGACCAGTGCCTCCGCCTGCGGCGAAGTCTCTGACGAATGCGTCAGGGATTAGCGTGTCGCAGCTATGGGGGACCCGCTTGTAGGTGAGCAGGCCATGTTCGAGGGTGAGCAGCCTCTGTTCAACTTCGTCGTCCCCGACGAGCTGCTGGCGGCGGCGGTCAGCAAGAGCCGCGACAAGGCCGCTGTCGCCGACGTCGCCCTCATGCCGGGCACGGGCGAAGGGAAGCCTCCCCCCCTCATCGGCATCCTGCGCGAGCACGGATACGCACCCCTGGTCCTGCTGACGGTGGCCGCCATGGTGACCGACACCGTCGTCAACGGCATCGGCATCCTCGGCCCCGAGATCAAACGGGCCTTCCACCTGAGCGACACCGGCCTGGGTGCGGTGATCTTCGTGGGGGCCGTGGCCCAGATCGCGTGGGGGATGCCGGTGGCGGTGTTCGCCGACCGGGGGAGCCGCAAGGTCGTGGCGGCCATCACCCTGCTCATCTTCTCCGCCACCGTGCCTCTCATGGCCCTGGTCCACAACGTGTGGCCTTTCGTCTTCCTCTACCTCATCGCCGCCATCGGCCTGGGCTCGAGCGACACCGTCCACAACGCCTATCTGGCCGACGCCTACCCCACCCACGGCCGCGCCCGCATCTTCACCTGGCACAACATGAACGACCCGGTGTCGCAGACCATCGGCATCCTCCTGGTGGGCTACATCGCGGCGGCCACCCACAACTGGCGCTGGGCCCTGGGATTGGCCGTCGTGGGCGTGCCCGTGGCGCTGGGCATCTTCTTCATCCGGGAGCCCGAGAAGGGGGCCAACGAGTCGAGCCACATCCTGAAGGCCGCCGGCATGGACATCGAGACCGAGCAGGAGCACGCCCCCAAGGTCCTCTTGGGCTCCGCCGTCACCCGCCTCCTGCGCATCCGGTCGCTCTACTACGAGCTCGTGGCGGTGGCCATCCTCGGCTTCGCCGGCACCGGCATCCCGTTGTTCGGTTCCCTGTACTTCCAGCGCGTGTGGCATTTGGGAGTGGCGCACCGGGCCGACGTGTTCTCGATCATCGGCCTGTCCTCGTTCCTGGGGCTGCCCGTGGTGTTCGTGGTCGGGGACCGGCTCTTCCGGCGCGCCCCAGAGAAGCCCCTGGTGGTGGCCGGCATCTGCATCGCCGTCTTCGGTGGCCTCTACAGCCTGTCGCTGTACATGCCGCACCTGTGGATGGTCGTGGTGCTGCAATTCCTGGCTCAGTCGGCCGTGGCCCCCCTGTCGATCTGCATCTTCCAGACCCTGGCCGCCACGGCGCCGCCGGAGATGCGGGCCATCTGCTTCGGGTTGTTCGGTGTCTACGCCCTGGTGTTCGGGGGATTCGCGGGCGGGGTGCTGCTCGGCGCCATCAGTGACTCCACCAACGTCACCACCGCCCTCACCCTCATCGGCCCCGTGTGCGCCGTGGGGGGTGTCCTCCTCCTGGTCGGCTCGCGCTTCGTCCGGGGCGACATCACTCTCGTCATCGAAGACGTCCTCGAGCGCTACGCCGAGGGCAAGCGCCGCAAGTCGGGCGGGGCCATCCCGGCGCTGCAGATCCACAACATGGACTTCTTCTACGGGAACCAGCAGGTCCTGTTCGACGTGAACCTCGAGGTTCCCGACGGGGACATCGTGGCCCTGCTGGGCACCAACGGAGCGGGCAAGAGCACCTTGCTGCGCGCCGTGGCGGGGCTCGACCACCCCCATCGCGGAGTCATCCGCATCTTCGGCACCAACTGCACCTATCTCGAGCCCGAGCAGATCATCGACCTCGGCGCCGCCCTGCTGGTGGGAGGGAAGATGACCTTCCCGGGGCTCACCGTGCGGGAGAACCTGCGCGTGGGAGGGCACTCTTTCCGCCGCGAGACCCCGAGGGCCCGCAGCGCGCTGGACGACGCCGTCGGCCTCTTCCCCGAGCTCGAGCCCCGGCTGGACCAGGCCGCGGGCACCTTGTCGGGCGGCGAGCAGCAGATGCTGGCCCTGGCCCGGGTCATGATGAGCAAACCCCGCCTGCTCATGATCGACGAGCTCGCCTTCGGCCTGGCGCCCATGACCGTGGAACGCCTCATGGACATCGTCCGGCGGGTGAACGCCGAGGGGGCCACGGTGATCCTGGTGGAGCAGAGCGTCAACCGCGCCATGAGCCTGGCCGAGCACGCCTTCTTCCTCGAACGGGGCGAGGTCCGCTTCGACGGCGCCATCACCGACCTCCTCTCCCGTGACGATCTCCTGCGCCCCGTCTTCCTCGCCAGCGTGGGCGCTGCCCTCGGCAACGGCGCCACCGCGCACAACGGTGCCGAACACACCGCACCCAACGGTGCCGGGCAGAGCCCGGTCGCGACATCCGACGCGCCCCACGCCGATGGTCTGTGGCTGGGCGGGAGCGGCGACGACGGCGACGGCGAGCGCGACGGCGAGGGCGGGGCAACGCCGTGATGGCGGTGTCGATCCCGTCCTCGGTGGTCCTCGAGGGCGCCATCCTGGGCCTCAACTACGGCTTGCTGGCCACGGGCCTGGTGCTGATCTACCGCACCAACCGGGTCATCAACTTCGCCCAGGGCCAACTCGGGGTCGTGGCCGCGGTGTTCCTGGTGAAGCTGTACTACGACTACGGGATCAACTACTGGGCCGCCCTGGCCGCCGCCCTCCTGCTGGCCGCCGCGGTGGGGGCGTTGTCGGAGCTGTTGCTGCGGCGTCTGTTCAACCGGCCCCGGGTCATGGTCATGGTCGCCACCATCGGTCTGTCCCAGGTCCTGTTCCTGTTCACGCTCTTCCCCTTCATCCGGCCCAAGAAGCTGTTCCGGAGCTTTCCCGTTCCCGTCGACTGGTCGTTCCACATCGGGACCTTCCTCTTCGGGCCGGGTGACGTCGTGACCCTCATCGTGGCGCCGGTGGTGGCCCTCGGTCTGGCCGCCTTCATCCGTTTCTCCCCCTGGGGACTGGCCATGCGGGCCTCGGCCGAGAATTCCGAGTCGGCCCGACTGTCGGGCGTCTGGGTTCGGCGCACGTCCACCGTGGCCTGGACCCTGGCTGGAGCGTTGTCCGCCTTCACGGCCATCCTCACCTCGCCCAGCACCCAGACGAGCACCCTCACCGAGGTCCTCAGCCCCGGCCTCCTCCTCCTGGCGCTGCTGGCCGCGCTGCTCGGCGGCATGGTGAGCTTGCCCGTGGCCTTCGTGGCCGGCATCGGCCTGGGCATCGTCCAGGACCTACTCATATGGAACTTCATCAACCCGTCGACGGGATCGGCCCAGGTCGAGCTGGTCCTCTTCGTGTTGTTGCAACTGGCCCTGCTGGTGCGGGCCGCCTCGCTTCAGAAGGGCTCGCGCACCGCCGAGCGCACGTCGTGGATGACGGGGACCCTGGGATTCCGCTACACCGGCGACGCGCTGCGAAAACGGGTGGGCACCACCGGCGTGGTGGCCACGGTGGTGGTGGCCGCGCTCTTGCCTCTGGTGCTGGACGTGGGTCGCTCGTTCCTCATGTCCCAGATCTGCATCTACGGCGTCATCGCCCTGTCGCTCACCGTGCTCACCGGATGGGCGGGCCAGGTGTCGCTGGGCCAGTTCGCGCTGGTGGGGGTGGGCGCGGACATGACCGCGCATCTGGGAGGGGGCGTCCCCCTCATCCTGCTGCTCCCCTTCGCCGGTGTGGTCACCGGCCTGGTGTCGGTGCTCGTGGGCCTCACCGCCCTGCGCATCCGCGGCCTCTATCTGGCTGTGAGCACCCTGGGCTTCGCCCTGTTCATGCAGACCTCGGTGTTGGCCACGTCGTGTTGGACGGTGCCCCTGGTGCACAAGACCATCTGCTCGGGGCTGCCCGACCCCCAGTCCACCTTGATCTCGCGACCCACGTTGTTCGGCCTGGGGCTGTCCTCGGAACGCGCCTTCGCCTGGTTCTCCCTGGGCGTGTTGATCGTGTCGGTCCTCATGGTGCGGGTGTGGCGCGACCGCGGCATCGCCCGGCGGCTCATCTCGGTGCGGGACAACGAGGTGGCGGCGGGCTCGGCCGGCATTCCCGTGATCCGCACCAAGCTCATGGCCTTCGCCCTGTCGGGCTTCATGGCGGGCTACGCCGGGGTGTGCCTGGCCTTCGCCACCGAGCGCTTCAGCACCGACACCTTCGACCCCACAGTGTCCATCCTGGTGGTCTCGATGGTCGTGATCGGCGGTCTCGACGCCATCCCCGGGGCGATACTCGGGGCGCTGTACCTGAAGGGCGTGCCCGCCATCTTCGGCTCGTCGACCACCGTCGAGTTCCTTACCAGTGGCTTCGGGCTCATGGCCTTCATCCTCTACCTCCCCGGCGGCATGGCCGAGGTCATGCACCGCTTGGGCGACCTCGCCACCGCCGGGGTCGTGCACCTGCGCACCCGCGGTCACGATGCCGCCCCGCCCGGCGACGCGCCGCCCACCGCCATCGACCCCGCCACGGGGAAGTTGACCGCGGCGGGCGCCGGTGCCGTGGCCGAGGTGATCTCGTGAGCTCCACCGACCCTGCGCCCTTCACCGACCCGGACGGAGACGCCGGGCCCTCCGACAGGAAGACCAGACGGGAAGGGCCCGCCCGCCTGGACATCACCGACCTGGTGGTGTCGTTCGGGGGGCTGCGGGCGGTGGACACCGTCACGGTGTCGGTCGAGCCGGGAACGATCGTGGGGCTCATCGGGCCCAACGGGTCGGGCAAGACCACCCTCCTCGACACGGTGTCGGGGCTGGTGACACCGGCGGAAGGGTCCATCGCCCTCGACGGCGAGGACCTGGCCGACTACATCCCCGAGGAACGGGCCGCCCTCGGGTTGGTCCGCTCCTTCCAGGACTGCCGCCTCTACCCCGAGCTCACCGTGCAGGACACGCTCATGCTGTGTGAGGACGCCCGCCATCGCGTCAGTGTGCTGTCCACCACCCTGCAACTGCCATGGGCCCGTCGCGCCGAAACCGACAAGCGCGTGGCCGTGGACCGCGTCATCGCGTCGTTCGGCCTGGAGCGGTTCCGCCACCACCTCACCGGGCATCTCTCGACCGGCACCCGCCGCGTGGTCGACCTGGCCTCGATCGTGCTGGCCGGCCCCCGGCTCCTTCTGCTGGACGAGCCCACGGCGGGCATCGCCCAGCGCGAGGCCGAGGCCTTCATCCCCCTCCTGCGCCAGCTGCAGGAGGTCACGGGGTCCACCATCCTTCTGGTGGAGCACGACGTCCCCCTGGTCTTCGAATTGTGCTCCACCGTGATCGTCATGCAGACGGGGTCCGTGGTGATCTCGGGCAGCCCCGACGTGGTGCGCGAGGATCCGCGCGCCCTGGCCGCCTACCTCGGTGCCAGTGACGCCGCGCTGCAGGTGACGGGCCCGGTGCGAAGCGACACCGGCGCGCCCGGCTGAGTGCCCGGCTAAGTACTGGGCTGGAGGGGACGGGCCGGTCCGTAGGGCCGGTCCCCGCGCAGGGTGACCCGGTGGGCGATGCGCAAGGCGTCGCCGTAGTCGTCCAGCGCGTAGTGCAGCGTGGCCCGGTTGTCCCAGAACGCCACGGCACCCGCCTCCCAGCGATACCGGCAGCTGAACTCGGGCCGCTGGCAGTGCCGGTAGAGCAAGTCGAGCAGGCAGTCGCTCTCAACCTTGGAGACCCCCTCGAGGAAACGGGTGAACTGCGAGTTCACGAACAGCCCGTGGCGCCCGGTCTCGGGGTGGGTGCGCACCACGGGATGCGACACGGGGAAGAGCCGGTCGTGATGACGGCCGTCCCACTCATAGCCACCCCGGGCCTCGACGTCGGCCGCGAACCAGGGGTCGTGATGCCAGGCGATCAACGCGTCGCACAGCGAACGCACCGGCTCCGCCAGCGCGTCGTAGGCGGCTTGGAGGCTCACCCACATGGTGTCGCCCCCCACCGAGGGGGCTTCGCGCATGTGCAGGATGGACCCCAGCGGGGGTGTCTGGAGGAAGGTGACGTCGGTGTGCCACCACGAGGCGCGGTCCTCGCGCCCGTCGATGTTCAGGACCTCGGGGTTCCCCTCCAGTGACGGGAGGACGGGGTGCGCCGGTGTCACCTCGCCGAATTGACGGGCGAAGTCGGCCTGGACGTCGGGGGCGAGGTCCTGGTCGGGGAAGAACAGCACCAGGTGCCGGCACAGCGCGTCGCGCACCTCGGCCACCACGGCGTCGCCCAGCGGGCGGGCGAGGTCGAGGCCCCGCACCTCCGCCCCGATGTGGGGGGAGATCGCCCTGATGTCGAGGCCCGTCGCCAAGGTCATGCGGTCCATGGTGCCCCTTGGGGGGCGCGGCCACAACCCCTCCCACCCTGCCTCCATCCCTCGTGCCGGGCGGGTCGGCGACGCCCAAGCCGCATATCGTGTGGCCACTGCGGGGTGGGCGGGGCGGACACAGGCGGTGTCGACAAGACGGGGCCCGCAGGCGAAGAGGGGAAGAGCGACATGGCGAGTTCGGGTCCGGCGGCACTCAGGCGGTCGTGGCGGCGCTTTCGGCGCCGGCCCGCCGGCGTCCAGGTCGTGGCCCTCGTAATGGTGATCGCGGTGGTGGCGGGCGCGGTGTACGGGGCCACGGCCTCGTCGTCTCCGAAGAAGACGGCCACGACCGGTGCGGGGGCGGGGGGATCGGGCGCCGCCAGCGGGCTGGGGCTGGGCAAGCCGAGCGGGGTGGGCGTGGACCAGGCGTCCACCAGTACCCGGGGCGTCACGGCCACCTCGATCAACGTGGCCTTCCCCGTCTCGAACCTCACCTCCCTGGCGTCGAACTTCGGCTTCGCCGGTGACACCGAGTTCGGGGCCCAGAAGGCCGCCATCCACACCTACGTCAATGCCATCAACGACGCGGGCGGGATCAACGGCCGCAAGATCAATCCCATCATCGTGAATTTCGACCCCACCAACGAGTCGGCCATGCGGGCCCTGTGCAAGCAGTGGACGGAGGGCAATCCCCCCGTCTTCGCCGTGCTGGACGGGATCGGGTCGTGGACGGGTGACAACGAGCTGTGCATCACCCAGGAGGGCCACACGCCGTTCATCGGGCAGTGGACCACGGTGACCAACTGGACCCAGGAGGGAGCCCCGTACCTGTGGTGGACGGGACCCGACCAGGCCCAGATCCTGGCCACGGTGGTGTCGTGGGGCAAGAGCTCGGGCTTGCTCAGCTCGACCAGCCGCATCGGCATCGTGGCCGGGGACCGCACCAGCGACCAGGTGGCGCTCAACCAGTACCTGCTGCCGGACCTGCGCCGGGCGGGATTCGCCGACCCTCTGGTGGAGACCCTGCCGTCGAATCCCTCCGACACCGCCGCCACCAGCTCGGCGGCCCCCCTGGTGGTGCAGCGGCTGAAGGCGGCGGGCGTGAAGTCGGTGATCCCGCTCATCCCGTTCAACTCGTTCTTCCCCTTCCTGTCCCAGGAGAACGGGCAGAACTACTTCCCCAAGCTGCTGCTGTCGGACTACGAGTCCTCCATCACCGTCACCCTGGGGCTCATCCCCATCCCCTATGAGAAAGGCCTGGACCATCAAGAGGGTGTGACGGTGGAGACCCTGGGCGGGACCGACGCCCCGGTGAGCGTGACCCCCGGTGGCGGCGGGTACAACGCCGCCGTCCAGAATTGCTACGACACGTGGAGCGCCCACAACAAGCCCACCTCGTCGGTCTCCCCCTACATCGAGGAGCAGGGGCCCATCGTGGGGTGGTGCCAGGCCATCCGCCTGTTCGCCGCCGCCGCGCTGGCGGCGGGCCCGCACCTCGACCGCCGCACCTTCGTGCAGTCCATGTCGCGCATCTCGAACTTCTCGGGGACCTACACGCCGACGTTGACCTTTGGCCCCGACAGGTACGCGGGGCCGACCCAGTACCAGGTGGTGGAGCTCTACAACAACGATCCCCCCTCGCCCCTGTGCGTGCCGACCTACACCGGCAAGCCCCAGGGGACGTGCTGGCACACCGTGCAGAGCTGGGCTCCTCTTGCCGGCTGACCAACCCGTCGACGCGCCCGTGAACGCGCCCGTGGACGCGCCGTTGGTGCTGCCCGTTCCCGATCGGAATTACTCGCCCTGGTACTCGTGGATGGTGCGGCTGGGCGAGACGCGCCACGTCGACCCGTTGCCCACCTTGGACACCGCCGATGCACGCGTGCTGGCCCAGTGGCGCCAACGGTGCCGGGCCCGGCTGGACACGCTGCTGGGGCCGATGCCCGAGCGCGTCCCGCTGCGGCTCGAGACCCTGGAGTCGGTGCCGTGCGACGGGTACCGGCGCGACAAGGTGGTGTTCGACACCGAAGTGATGATGTCGGTGCCGGCGTACCTCTTGGTGCCCGAGGGCCGCGTGGGACCCGGCCCGGCGATGCTGGCCGTCCACGGCCACGGGCCGGGGAAGTCCGAGGCATGCGGGCTGGAGCGCACCGGGACCCCCAACGCCGACTACGCGCACCAACTGGCTCGGCGCGGGTACGTGGTGCTGGCACCGGACCTGCGGTGCTTCGGGGAGCGTCTGGACTGGAACCCCGACGACCACTACGCCTGTGACACCAACCTCGTCCACGCCGTGATGGCGGGCATCAATCCGCTGACACAGAACCTGTGGGACCTGGCCCGGGGGCTCGACGTTCTCGAGGCCCATCCGCTGGTCGACCCGGCGCGCATGGGCATGGCGGGGCTCTCCTACGGGGGCACCGTCACGCTGTTCCTCGCCGCGCTGGACCGGCGGGTGGCCGCGGCGGTG
>Ga0208849_1001160_pt1 | contig 19597 bp, 20 predicted proteins | sample NGESurdeep072012_10_FD_184470 | JGI IMG/M metagenome (GOLD analysis project Ga0208849, IMG submission 184470) | Arctic peat soil microbial communities from Barrow, Alaska - NGEE Surface sample 53-3 deep-072012 (SPAdes) | ecosystem: Environmental > Terrestrial > Soil > Wetlands > Peat ... | reverse complement strand
TACTGCGCCTGCTGCACCCTCCGTCGCGGCCCCGGTCACACCCGCGCCGCCGCCGCTCACCGCACCGCTGTCGGCCCCGCTCTTCCCGCCGCAGCAGGCCCGGGTCGCCGAGCACATGCCGACGGCCGCGCCGCCGCTCACCTCGCCGCCGATCTCCGCCAGCCGGTAGGCCCGCTCCGCGCCGCGCGGCTGTGCGACGATGCCGTCGTGCTCGCCGTTGCACTCGCAGCCGCCGTGGGCGTCTCGAAGCCGGATCCGCGCCGGTTCGTCAAGGTCGACGCCCGGGCCCACGTCGTGTCGCTGACCCTCGTCGCCGGCTACGACTCGTCCAACAACGGCTTCAACTTCGACGGCTACGGGCGCGGCGAGCTGATGCTGACCGTGCCCCTGCGCTGGCGCGTGCGGGTCACCTGCACGAACCGTGGCGGACTGCGGCACTCGTGCGCGGTGGTGCAGGGGCCGATGACGGCCACGCTCGCGTTCAAGGGCGCCTCGTCGCCGCAGCCGATCCTCGGCCTGTCTCCGGGGCGGACGGCGACCTTCTCGTTCGTGGCGAGCAAAGCCGGGTCATACCGCTTCGCGTGTCTGGTCCCCGGGCATGAGGAGGCGCGCATGTGGGACGTCCTCAGCGTCGTGCGCGGCGGGAAGCCGTCGATCTCGGCCCGTCCCGGACCGTAGTGCAGCGCCGGCTCAGGCGTCGCCGGAGCGGCGCTTGAGCACGACGGCCCAGCAGATGCAGACTGCGGTGAGCAGGGCGATCGGCATGCCCCAGCTGAGCAGCGAGCCGGCGAGGAACGAGGCGGTCAGGTCCATGAGAGCTCCTCGGTTCGGGGCTCGAGCGGGGACTGAGGCTCGAGCCAGCGGTAGACGGAGACGAAACCGGCGATGAGGAAGGCCAGCGATCCCGGAACCCACATCACGCCGGCCGCCAGCTGCTGATCGGTGAGGGCGCTGAAGCCGCCCGGCCGTTGTGGGAGGGCCGCGTAGGCGTGGTAGAGCGGGGTGGACGCGTAGGCGAGCACGATCGCGAGAATCCAGCCGGGCACGAGCCCGGCGGCGAACCAGGCGGCACGGCGCAGGTGGTCGATGCGGGCGCGGACGGGCGGCGCCTCCAGCAGCGGCCCCCAGTAGAGGAGCGCGGTGAGGACGAAGCTGACGTGCTCGGCGATGTGGATGCTCTCGTGCTCAACGGCGGCATCGTAGAACGCCGGCACGTGCCAGATCCCGAGCGTCGCCGCCATCACCGCCAGCGCGACCGGCGGGCGGGTCAGCGTCCGGCCGACCACGCGGAAGGCGGCCGAGCCGGCGAGGCCGCGAGCGACCGCACGGCGCACGCGTAGCGGGAACGGGAGCCAGAGACGCGGCCATGGCCGTCCGAGCACGATCAGGGGCGGCGCGATCGTCAGGAGCACGACGTGCTGGGTCATGTGGAGCGTGAACGACGTGTCTGCCCAGCCGTCGAACGGCGGCTCGAGCACGGCGAGCACGGAGACGACGCCGCAGTAGAAGGCGACCTCGCGGCCGATGCGTGTCCGTCCCCGGCCCCCGAGCGCGTACAGCGCCACCGCCACGAGACAGACGACGAGTGGCCCTGCTGCGCTCATCGTCTAGACGAGATAGAGCACGACCCAGGTGAGGACCGCGATCCCCGCCAGGAACGTCCAGTAGAAGCTCAACGCGACGAGCTCCGCACGGACGAGCGACACGGGGTCGCGGATGTCGTCCGCTTCACGCCCCGGGTCGCCGGAGGCCTCGCCCGGCGCGACGGTTCGTGTCCCATCGGTCCAGCCGCGATAGCGGATCGACGTCGCGAGCACCGTCTCGAGCCAGAACATCGTGCCGAGCACGAACAGGAACAGGAACGCCGTCCAGCCGAAGTAGACGCTTGCGAAGCCGCCGTCCGACGGGCCGAAGTCCTGCTGCGTCCACGCCACGACCTGGATCACGAGCGACGCGATGCCGAGTACCAACGCGAGTCCGCCCTTGAGCCGCCACTGTGAGCGCCGTTCCGCCCGATGATCCTGGAGCCCGAGCCGCACGAGCAGCGCGCTCGCCACCGCGAGCGCCATCACGATCGTCCCCCACGTGATCGAAGTGTCGACGTGTTTCGGCCGCCACATGCCCGCGTTGTTGAGAGAGCGGAGGTAGAAGTACGCGAAGAGGAAGGCGAGGAAGAAGAACGCCGTCGCGCTCGCGAGCAGCTGCCCGGCCGAGACGAGGTTTCGTCCGAGGATCTCCGGCGGCTCGCCCTCGACGACGTCGTACTCGGCGACGGGCTGCGCGAGGCCGCTCATCATTCGCTCCCTGCGGGGGCCCCGGCGGGCACCGCGACGGGCCCGGACGGCTCACCGTAGCCGTACGGGTCGCTCGAGAAGACGGGGATCCGGTCGAAGTTGTGCACCGGTATCGGCGACGGCAGCTGCCACTCGATCGACTTCGAGCCCCAGGGGTCGGCCGGTGCAGGAATGCGGTCGAACACGAGCGACTTCACGAAGTTGTAGAGGAAGATGAGCATCGACCCGCCGAGCAGGAACGCGCAGATCGACACCCAGTCGTTGAGGAACTGGAGGTTGTGCGCATACGTGACGACGCGGCGCGGCTGGCCGAGGAAGCCGGCGATGAACAGCGGGAAGAACGTGAGGTTGAAGAGGAGGAACATCGACCAGAAGTGGATCTTGCCGAGCCGCTCGTTGATCTGGAAGCCTGTCATCTTCGGCACCCAGTAGTAGATGCCTGCGAAGAACGTGAAGACGAGGCCGCCCATGATCGTGTAGTGGAAGTGAGCCATGGAGAAGAAGCTGCCGTGCGTCGTCGTGTCGCTCGGCGTGTCGGAGAGGAAGACGCCCGAGAGGCCGCCGATCAGGAAGTTGAAGAACCACGCGAGGCAGAACAGCATCGGCACCGTGTAGCGGATCTGCCCGCGCCAGAGCGTCATCATTCCGCAGAGGAACGTGAACCCGGTCGGGATCGAGATCATCTCGGTCGAGAACATGTAGAACGGGCGCAGGTCGGCGTTGATGCCGCTGACGAACAGATGGTGCTGCCAGACGAAGAAGGACAGCAGCGACACGCCCAACAATCCTGCAACCGCGAGCCGGTAGCCCCACAGCGGCTTGCGCGCGAACACGGGCAGCAGCTCGAGCACGATTGCGAAGCCGGGGAGTGCGAGGACGTACACCTCCGGATGGCCGAAGACCCAGAACAGGTTCTGGTACAGGTAGGCGCTGCCGCCGCCTGCGGCAATGAAGAAGCTCGTCTGCGCGGTGCGGTCGAGCATCGCCATCAGCAGGGTCGCGATCAGCACCGGCGCGGCGAGCACCATCAGCGCCGACGTCGAGAGGACGCCCCAGACGAAGATCGGAAGGCGCGTCCACGTCAGCCCGGGCGCGCGCATGGTCACGATCGTCACGATCATGTTCAGACCGAGCAGCGTCATCGAGATGCCGACGAGGGCGAAGAACAGGATGTAGCAGTCCATCCCCGCGTTGGCCTGGATGTTGAGCGGCGCGTAGCCCGTCCAGCCGGTCGGGAAGCCGCCGAAGAAGATCGTCGACTCCAGGATCACGCCGCCGGCCATGAGGAGCCAGAACGTGAGCGCCTCGATGCGCGGGAACGCCATGCGACGGGCGCCGATGAGGATCGGGATGAGGTAGTTGCCGAACGGGCCGAGGATCCCGCTCGTCATCATCCCCATCATCATCGTCCCGTGGATGCCGACGATCGTCAGGTACGTTCCCGCGGGCCACACCTGGTGGTCGGGCCGCAGCAGCTCGACGCGGATCAGCATCGCGTTGAGGCCGCCGACGAAGAAGAACACGCCGATTCCGATCAGGTACTGGATGCCGACGACCTTGTGGTCGGTGCAGAGGCCGAGGTAGCGGCCCATGCCGCCGGTCTCCTTCTCGCGCAGCGACGGCGGGTAGCCGCGGAGTCGCGCGAACGGGTAGTTGGCGAAGCCGAGCCCGATCAGGAAGCCCAGTACGCCGCAGACGTACGCCATGAAGATCGACAGCTCGTTGTAGTCGATGGCGGCGAAGTAGGCGATGCTCGGTCCGACGACGCCGTGCGCGGCGAACCAGCCGACGTACCAGCCGCCGATCCCGAGCAGGATCGCCGTCAAGAGGTTGAAGCCGATCAGCCGGCGCCAGAGCGGCGGACGCACCTCGACCGCGATCGTGCTCATCCGGCCCTCCTCTGCGGATCGGGGTAGTAGGTCGTCGCGTAGTTCGGCATGTACTTGTGCACCGCGGCGAACGTGTGCTGCTGCTGTTTCACCCACGCGGCGAACTGCGTCGCCGGCATGACGCGGCCGGTCGAGAACATGTAGCCGTGCCAGAGCCCGCAAAGCTCGGCGCAGCGGACGCTGAAGGTGTTAGGCCCCTTCGTATGGACGAAGGCAATGTTGTCGTTGCCCGGGTTCGCGTCGGCCTTGACGCCGAGCTGGTACGCCCAGAAGGAGTGGATGGCGTCGAGCGACGTGACGTGGATCTCGACGTCGGTGTCGGCCGGAAGCACGAGCTGCGACGTCTCGAGCCCGCCGTACGACGGATAGCGGTAGGTGAACTCCCACTGCTGTGCGATCACCTGTACCTGGAGCTTCGGGCCGGACGGGACGGCGATCGGGTTTGGCCCCTGGCCGCCGCCGGAGCCGTTCTGGAGCAGCTCGTACGTGCCGAAGGCGGCGAGGAAGAGCACCGTCACCGACGTGAGCACGATCCATGACATCTGCACCGTGTTGTGGTTGCGCAGCGGGGGCCCGTCGACGATCGCGCCGCCCTTCGCCTTGCGGAACTTCATCAGCGCGTACCCGAAGAAGACTGCCAACAGGCAGATCACCGGCGTGACGATCGCGGTGATCACCGTGTTGTCGAGCACCTGCTCGCTCGCCTGCTGGCTCGCGTGGCCGGGGGGAAGGATCGGGCCGAGGAAGATGACGACGAGCGGCGTCGTGATCACGCTCAGGACGATCCATGCGACGATCACCCGCCTGCCGTGATCGGTTCCTCCGCCTGCTGTCGCCGGTGCGCTGCTCATCGACTCAGACGACGTCCAGGAACCCGTCCATGTACCCGATCGTCTGCATCGGGCCGCCGAAGCCGTCGATCCAGCCGGCCGCGCACGGGACGAAGCACTGCCAGCGGTAGTGGCCCTTGGCGCCCGTGTGGAACGTGAACGTGATCGTGCGGTGCGCCATCGAGAGCGAGCACGGGGCGTAGCCGCACTGGTTCTTGGCGTTGTCGCCGACGCCCGGCAGCGGCACGATCAGCCCGAGCTGCGGCACCGCGAACGTGTGCGAGGTGTCGTTCGGGTTGATCACGTCCGCGGACTTGCCGTCGATCATCTCGGTGTTGCCGTCGATGCCCTCGGGCCGCGCGAGGTACGCGTTGCGGAGGCCGCTCGCGCCGTCGAAGTTGTAGATCGTCACATGCACGGTCGCGTTGGCGGGGAGCCGCCAGACGGTATCGCGGCGCCACTTGTCGTGCGTGTCGCGCACGAGATACGAGACGAAGTCCGGGTGGCCCGGGCTCAGCGACGGTCCGACCGCCGCAACGGTCTCGATCGTCAGGTCGACGACCGGGTGGGCGCCGCCCGTCAGCACCGGCACCGTGTAGGCCGGGGAGCCGGCGTCCCGGGTGAGCTTCGTGACGTAGAAGCCGATGAGCACGCCCGTGATTGCCACGAACAGGGCTACGCCGAGCAGCTTTATCGTCGTCGGGCGCACGCAGCTGCGATCTCTATCGCCTCACGATGCGGCGGGCGTGAAGATGACGAACTTGTCATCCCCGCGTCATGTGCGCGTCATGCGCGACCGCGATAGAGTCGCACCGGCGGTCGGATCGAGACACGATGCGAATCCTTGTCATCGAGGACGAAGCGCGGATCCAGGCATTCCTGGCCCGCGGCCTAGAAGCAGAGGGCTACACCGTGGTCGCCGCCGACGACGGCCGCGACGGGCTCGCGCTCGCGACCGCGGGCGAGTGGAATCTCGTCGTGCTCGACCTGCTGCTGCCCGGGCTGAGCGGGCTCCAGGTGCTCCAGGCGCTGCACCGCTCGCGGCCGCAGCTGCCGGTGCTCATTCTCTCCGCGCGCTCCGACCTCAAGACGAAGCTCAAGGGCTTCGAGCTGGGGGCGACGGACTATATGCCGAAGCCGTTCTCGCTCGACGAGCTGCTCGCGCGGGTGCGCGTCCAGCTCCGCGTGCCTCCGGACGGGGACGAGCACGTGCTCCGCGCAGGACGCGTCGTGCTCGACCTCGCGCGCCGGCAGGCGCAGATCGGCGCGCTCGTCACCGACCTCTCCGACCGCGAGTTCCGCCTGCTCCACCAGCTCCTGCTCCACCCCGGCGAGGTGATCAGCCGCGAGCGGCTGCTTGCCGACGTCTGGGGCTACGGCTTCGACCCGGGCTCGAACGTCGTCGACGTCTGCGTGCGCAGGCTGCGGCAGAAGCTCGGCCCCGAGGCTCCCATCGAGACGGTCCGGCATGCGGGCTATCGCCTGGCTGCGGCGTAACCGCCTCGAGGCGTTGTGGGTCGCGTTCGCGGTCGCGAACCTCGGCGCGATCCTTCTATGGCCGGGCTGGATGCGCCTGCCCTTCTACCTGATCTGGATCAGCCTCGCGGCCGTCTACGGCTTCCGGCTCTGGCCGATCGCGGCGACGGGCGTGGTCGTGCTCGGCCTGTCGGCGGCAGTGATCTCGGTCGTGCTGATGGACGGCTTCAGCGGCAACGAGCTGTCGAGCAAGCTCGTCACGATCCCGTTCCTCGCGGCGATGTTCGCGACGATGGTTTGGCACGCCCAGCGGCGTGCGACGGCGCTGCGCGAGGTCGAGGCGATGGCGGAGACGCGCGCCGTCCTGCTCGAGCAGCAGCGGCAGTTCCTCCACGACGCCTCGCACGAGCTCCGGACGCCGGTGACGATCGCCCGCGGCCATCTCGAGCTGCTGCGCCGTCAGGATCCGGACGCGCCCGAGCTCGACGTCGCCCTGGACGAGCTCGCGCGCATCGAGCGGATCATCGACCGGCTGCTCCTGCTCGCGCAGGCCGAGCAGCCGCAGTTCCTCGTGTATGGCGACGTACAGGTCGACCGCTTTCTCGAGGACGTGTTCATGCGCTGGTCGGAGGTCGCTCCGCGCGCGTGGCGGCTCGCGGTGGACGTCGCCGGGGTGATCCGCGCCGACGAGGAGGCGCTGCGCTTCGCGCTCGACGCCATGCTCGAGAATGCGGTCAAGTACACGGAGCCGCATGACGCGGTGGAGCTGCGCGCGTGGGCGGCGGGCGGCGAGATCGTGATCGAGGTCGCCGACGAGGGCTGCGGCGTTCCCGACGACGCGCGCGACCGCATCTTCGACCGGTTCGCCCGGGCGGACAACGCGCGCACGCGCGCCCAGGGCGGGGTCGGCCTCGGCCTCGCGATCGCCGATGCGACCGCGAAGGCGCACGGCGGCCGCTGCAGCGTCGAGCCCCGCGAGCAGGGAACGATCTTCGCGCTGCACCTGCCGGTAGGCCCCGGGGTTCCGGCCGAGCCGGCCGCCGAGCTCGGCCGCGTCTACGCGGCGTCGATCGCGGTGCGGAGCGAGGCGACGTAGTCGCGCAGCGCCTCGGGGCCCTGCTCCGCGACCTCGAGCGCCCGTGAGCCGACCACGATCCCGTCGGCGAGCGCCGCGACCGTGCGCGCGTGTTCGGGCGTCGAGATCCCGAAGCCGGCGTAGAGCGGGACGCCGACGAGGCGTCGCGCGCGCTCCACGAGGCCGGGCAGCGCAGGGGAGACCTCGCCGCGCGCGCCGGTGGTCCCGGTCACCGTGACGAGGTAGAGCCAGCCGTCCGTCTGCTCTCCGGCGAGCCGGAGCCGGTCGTCGGTCGACGTCGGCGCGACCATCTGGACGCGGCGCACCTCGGGCCGCTCGCCTGCGGGGAGGTCGGCGACGATCATGCTCGCGCCGCCGGCTCCGCGCACGTCCTCGGCGAAGCGCTCCCAGCCGTAGGCCTCGAGCAGCGACGAGTACGTCATCGGCACGAGCGGCGTCTCGGGGACGAGCGCGTGAGTCTGCGCGAGCACGTCGAGGCAGGCGCGCGTGCGCATTCCCCGGGCGAGCGCACGCTCGGCCGCACGCCGGACCACCGGCCCGTCCGCGAGCGGGTCGGAGAACGGGAAGCCGAACTCGACGATGTCGGCGCCGCCCTCGACGGCTGCGCGGGCGAGCTCCGGCGTCTCCGGCTCCGACATCAGGTAGATGACGAGCGTCTTCATTGCCGCTCCAGCGCGGCAAGTGCCTCGTCGAGGTCCTTGTCGCCGCGGCCGGAGAGGCAGACGAGGATCAGTTCCGCGTCGAGGTGGCGCGCACGCGCAAGGGCATGGGCGGGCTCGAGGGCCGGGATGATCCCCTCGCTCTGCGCGAGATCCCTGAACGCCGCGAGTGCCTCGGCGTCCGTGGCCGGGACGTAGACGGCGCGCCCGGTGTCGCGCAGGAACGCGTGCTCCGGGCCGACGCCGGGGTAGTCGAGGCCGGCGGAGATCGAGTGCGCGTCCGCGATCTGTCCGTCCTCGTCGGCGAGGATCGACGAGCGCGCACCGTGCAAGACGCCGGGGCGGCCCGTGCCGAGCGAAGCTGCCCCCGCAGCCTCGACGCCGATCAGCCGCACGTCGGCGTCGTCGAGGAAGCCGTGGAAGATCCCGATCGCGTTCGAGCCGCCCCCCACGGCGGCGACGACAGCCTCGGGCAGCCGGCCCTCGGCGTGGAGGAACTGCCCGCGCGCCTCGCGCCCGATCACCGACTGGAGCTCCGCGACGAGCTCGGGGTACGGCGCCGGGCCGACACACGAGCCGATCAGGTAGTGCGTCGTCTCGACGTTCGTGATCCAGTCGCGGATCGCCTCGCTCGTCGCCTCCTTCAGCGTCTTCGTGCCGAAGTCGACGGAGTGCACCTCCGCGCCCAGCAGGTGCATGCGCTCGACGTTGGGCCGCTGGCGGCGCATGTCCTCCTCGCCCATGTAGACGACGCACTCGAGGCCGAAGCGCGCGCACACGGTCGCGGTCGCGACGCCGTGCTGGCCGGCGCCCGTCTCGGCGACGATCCGGTGCTTGCCGAGCCGGCGCGCGAGCACGGCCTGGCCGAGCGCGTTGTTGAGCTTGTGCGCACCCGTGTGGAGCAGATCCTCGCGCTTGAGATAGATGCGCTTGCCCGGCGCAAACCGCTCGGCCAGCGTGAGCGGCGTCGGCCGGCCGGCGTACGAGGCGAGCAGGCCGTTCAGCTCTGCGTGGAACGCGTCGTCGGCGAGCGCCTCGCGCCAGCCGCACTCCAGCTCGTCGAGCGCCGGGATCAGCGTCTCCGGCACATAGCGGCCGCCGTACGTTCCGAATGTCGTCGTGCTCATCGGTGTGCCTCCTCGACATAGGCGCGAACGCGTGCGTGATCCTTGATCCCCGGCGCCGACTCGAGCGACGACGACGCGTCGACGCCCCACGGATCGACCGCGTCGATTGCCGCCCGCACGTTCTCCGGACCGAGCCCGCCGGCGAGGACGATCCGCCCTTCCACGGCGGCCGCGGTCGTCCAGTGGCCGGGGTCGACGGCTTCCCACGGCTGGTCGAGCAGGCGTGCGACCGGCTCGCCGTCCCGCAGCAGCACGGCGTGGCGGCCGCGGACGGTGCCGGCGTCGTCGGGGTAGAGCTGGACGAGATCCGCGCCGGTCTCCTCGGGCTCGCCGACGAAGACGGCGACGCCGAGCGCCGTGTCGGGAACGTCGAGGACGGCCGGCGCGCGGCGAGGGCTCTTCTCGACGAGGATGAAGCCGAGCAGGTCGGCGCCCGCCTCGACGGCGGCGTCCACATCCTCCTGCCGCGTCAGCCCGCACACCTTGGCAAGCGGGCGCGAAAGCAGCCCGTGCAGCTTCGCCGCCGGATCGGGCGCCCGCATGAGCGCCGTGCCGACGAGAATCGTGTCGGCGCCTGCGAGTTCGGCCGCCGCGCCTTGCGCACGGGTGTGGATCGCGCTCTCCGCGACGATCACGCGGTCACGGGGCGCTGCGGCGACGAGGCGGAGCTGCGCGCCGCGGTCGATCGCGAACGTCGAGAGGTCGCGCGCGTTGATGCCGATCACGGGCGCACCCAGCGCCTCGGCACGGCGCAGCTCGTCGAGGTCGTGCACCTCGACGAGCGTTTCGAGGCCGAACGCCGCGGCCTGGAGCATCAGCCGCGCGGCCTGCTCGTCGTCGAGGTCGCGCAGGATGAGCAGCGCCGCGTCGGCCCCGGCCGCCCCGACATCGAGCAGATGCTCCTCCGTCGTGAAGAACCCCTTCGCGAGCAGTGGCGTGCGGACCGCGGCCCGGGCGGCGCGCAGGTCGTCGAGCGAGCCGGCGAAGCGATCGTCGACGAGCACGGAGATCGCGGCCGCGCCCGCCTTCGCGTACGCCGGGACGATCTCCTCGACGAGCGCGCCGGGGCTGATGTCGCCGGCGGACGGTGAGCGGCGCTTGAACTCGGCGATCGCCGTCAGCCCGGGAGCGGCGAGCGCGTCGCGGAAGCGGCCCATCAGGCCGCAATCTCCTGCGTGAACGCGACGAGCTGCTCGAGCCGCTCGCCCGCTGCGCCGGAGTCGACCGCTGCGCGTGCGAGCGCGAGACCTTCGCGGAGATTGGCGGCATGCCCTGCGGCTGCGATCCCGCCGGCCGCGTTGAGCAGCACCGCCGAGCGGTGGGCCCCGTCGGCGCCCGCGAGGACGTCGCGGAGCGCCTGCGCGTTCGCCTGCGGGTCGCCCCCGCGGAGCCCCGCCGGGTCGCAGCGATCGACGCCGAGGTCGATCGGGTCGAGCTGGTATTCGCGCACCGCTCCGTCCTCGACCTCGCAGACGAGATTGGGGCCGCACGGCGAGAGCTCGTCGATCCCGCCCGCGCCGTGGACGACATACGCGCGGTTCGCGCCGAGCTGGACGAGCGCCGCGGCGAGCGTGCGCGTCAGCTCCGGCGAGTAGACGCCGAGCATCAGCGCGCGTGCGCCGGCTGGGTTGGTGAGCGGGCCGAGCACGTTGAAGACCGTCCGCGTCGCCAGCTCGCGCCGTACCGGTGCCGCGTGCTTCATCGCCGGATGATGCGCCTGGGCGAACAGGAAGCCAAACCCGAGCTCGTCGATCGAGTGCTCGATTCGTTGGGGCGGAAGGTCGAGCCGGAAGCCGAGCGCCTCGAGGACGTCGGCGGACCCGCTCGTGGACGAGGCCGCGCGGTTGCCGTGCTTTGCGATCGCGGCGCCCGCCGCCGCGGCGACGAGCGCCGCCGCAGTGGAGATGTTGTACGTGTTCGCCCCGTCGCCGCCGGTGCCGACGATGTCGACGAGGTCGGTGCGCTGTGGGCGCACGTGCAGCACGTGCTCGCGCATCGCCTCGGCGCAGCCCGCGATCTCGTCCGCCGTCTCGCCCTTCGCACGCAACGCGACGAGGAAGCCGGCGATCTGCGCCTGCGTTGCGTCGCCCCGCATGATCTCGTTCATCGCCTCATGCGCGTCGCTGCGCGAGAGATCGCGTCCGTCGAGGAGGCGTGAGACGGTCTGCTGGATCACAGCCGCCCCTCCAGGAAGTTCCGGGCGAGCGCCGGCCCGTCCGGCGTCAGCACCGACTCCGGGTGGAACTGCACGCCTGCGATCGGCAGCGAGCGGTGGCGCACCGCCATCACCTCGCCGTCGTCGGCGTACGCCGTCGGGAGCAGCTCGTCGGGCAGGCGGGTCGCAGCGAGCGAGTGGTAGCGGCCCGCGTCGAACGGTTCGGGCAGGCCGGCGAAGAGTCCGGTGCCGTCGTGGCGCACCGGGCTTGCCTTTCCGTGCAGCAGTTCGCGCGCATAGCCGACCTCGCCGCCGAACGCCTCGACGATCGCCTGGTGGCCGAGGCAGACGCCGAGCGTCGGCGTTGTCGCGCTGAGCCGGCGCACGATCTCGATCGAGGCGCCTGCGTCTCCGGGTCGGCCGGGTCCCGGGGAGACTACGAGGTGTGACGGCGCGAGCCGCTCCGCCTCGTCCGCGTCGAGCTCGTCGTTGCGCAGCACTGTCACCTCGACACCGAGCGCTCCGAACAGATGCGCGAGGTTGTAGGTGAAGGAGTCGTAGTTGTCGATGAGGAGCATCATGCGCGCTGCTCCTGCTCGGCGAGGTCGATCGCGGCTTCGAGCGCGCCGAGCTTGTTCAGGCATTCCTGGTGCTCCTCGGCCGGGTCGGAGTCGGCCACGATGCCGCCGCCGGCCTGGAGGTACGCGACGCCGTCGTGCAGGACGAGCGTGCGGATCGCGATGCACGTGTCGAGCTCCCCTTGCTCGGGGAAGACGTAGCCGACTGCGCCGGCGTAGATGCCGCGGCGATATCCCTCGAGCTCGCCGATGATCTGCATCGCTCGCACCTTCGGCGCTCCCGACACCGTGCCTGCGGGGAAGCACGCGCGCAGCAGCTCGAACGGGGTGCAGCCTTCGCGCAGCTCGCCGACGACCTCGGAGACGAGATGCGTGACGTGCGAGTAGCGCTCGGGCGTCATGAACCGCTCGACGCGGACGGTTCCCGGAACGCACACGCGCGAGAGGTCGTTGCGGCCGAGGTCGACGAGCATCACGTGCTCCGCGCGGTCCTTCTCCGACGAGAGCAGTGCTTCCGCGTCTCCTTCGCCGGGCGCGATCGTGCCGGCGATCGGGTTGAGCGCCGCGCGCGAGCCCTCGCATTTCACCACGGTCTCCGGCGAGCTGCCGACGAGCGCGAGGTCGTCGAGCTCGAGCAGGAAGAGGTACGGCGACGGGTTCACGCGGCGGAGCGCGCGGTACAACTCGGCGGCGGACGCAGACGTTGGGCGCTCCGCTCGCTGCGCCACGACGACCTGGAAGACGTCGCCCTCGCGGATGTGCTCCTTCGCCCGCTCGACGCGCCGGAGATGCTCGGCGCGGTCGGGGAAGCGCACGAGTGGGCCGCGGGTGCCGGCGCCGCGCAGCAGCTCCGGCTGCGGGCCGTCGAGGATCGCGGCGAGCTCGGCCGGGTCTCCGGCGAGCACCTGCGCGACGCCGCGCGCGTGGTCGAAGCGGATGAGATGCTCGGGCACAACGAAAAGGCTCTCGGGAACGTCCGGCCCGTCTTCCGGCAGCTGCACGGTCGGCTCGAACGTCGAGACGACGTCGTAGCCGAGATAGCCGACGACGGGCTCGCCGAGCGTCTCCGCCTCCGCGAAGTCGACGAGCCGGGAGCCGCAGCCGACGAACGAGTAGCGGCCGAGGCGCCCTCGCTCCACGGACTCGAGCAGGAAGGTGCCGCGCGTGCCGGCGCGCCCGCGCAGGCGCAGGTACGCCCCGAGTGGGGTGAGGAGGTCGGTGGCGATGTCGGTGGTCACGGTCATGTGTGCAAACGAAAAGAGGCCTCCGTGGAGACCTCTCGAGAGCGAAACGGGCTGTGCAAGCGCGTCAGGCTACGCGCAGGCTCCCGCTCCGCTCGTGGCGCCAGGCCCAGCCGCTGAGGGAGACAGGAGTCATCGCCTTCAGGGTATGTGCAGCCCGCGCGGGCGTCAAGGCGCGGCGACCTCGTGCCCGGCCTCCCGGAGTGCCGCCGAGTCCCGTTCCAGGTCATGCTCCCGGACGAGCAGGTAGTCCGTTTCGAAGGTCGAGAGTGCGAACAGCGTCACGCCCGCGTCCGCGAGCGGGGTCGCGAGCGAGGAGAGCACACCCGTGAGCGTCGAGGCGAGCGGGCCGGCCACCTCGAGCACCCGCCAGCCGCGCTCGGCGCTCGCACCGGCGGGGACGACGTCCTCAAGGCAGACGATCGACAGCTCCGCCGCCGTGCGGGTGAACGAGGAGATGGGGCCGACGATCGCCCACGCAGGCAGCTCCGCGTCCGGCTCGAGGCGCACGACCGCATAGCGTTCCGCGTGCACGGTCAGCCGCACGCCGGAACGATAGACGCCGGGTAGAGTGCGCCGCCGATGAGCCGCACGGTGATCGTCTCGGCGGTGCGCACGCCCTTCGGCCGCCTCGGCGGCGGGCTCAAGCAGCACGTGGCGACCGAGCTCGGCGCGGTCGTGATCCGCGCCGCGCTCGAGCGGGCTGGCCTCGACGGTGCGCAGGTCGACTACGTGATCATGGGCCAGGTGCTCCAGGGCGGCGCCGGGCAGGCCCCGGCGCGCCAGGCCGCGGTCGGCGCCGGGATTCCCGTCGACGTGCCGGCGGACACGATCAACAAGGTCTGCGCGTCCTCGATCCGCGCCGTCGAGATCGCCGACTCGATGATCCGCGCCGGTGACGCCGAGCTCGTCGTCACCGGCGGCATGGAGTCGATGTCGAATGCGCCGTACATCCTCCAGCAGGCCCGCTTCGGCTACCGGCTCGGCGACGGGACGCTCATCGACCTGATGACGCACGACGGGCTCACGTCGACGTTCGACGGGCGGCACATGGTGGAGCAGGCGTCGTTCGTCTCCCGCGAGCTCGGGATCTCGCGCGAGGACCAGGATCGCTGGGCGCTGCGCTCGCAGGAGCGTGCGGCCGCCGCGCAGGACGCGGGGCGCTTCGACGACGAGATCGTGCCGGTCGGCGAGGTCGCGGCCGACGAGGCGATCCGCCGCGAGACGTCGTACGAGAAGCTGGCCGCGCTACCGCCCGTCCTCGATCCCGAGGGGACGACGACGGCCGGCAACGCGCCGGGCGTCAACGACGGCGCCTCCTGCGTCGTCGTCTGCTCCGAGGAGTTCGCACGCGCGCGCGGCCTCGAGCCGCTCGCCACCATCGTCGCGCAGGGATACGTCGCAGACACGTTCGCCTACCTTGCGCGCACGCCCGCGAAGGCCGGGGCGATCGCGCTCGAGAAGGCGGGCAAGACGATCGGGGACGTGAAGCGCGTCGAGCTGAACGAGGCGTTCGCGTCGGTCGTCGTCAACTCGGCGCGGCTGCTCGGCGCCGACCCGGACACGGTGAACGTTAACGGCGGCGCGGTGGCGCTCGGCCACCCGCTCGGCGCCAGCGGCGGCCGTATCCTCGCCACGCTCGTCCAGGAGCTGCGCCGGGAGGGTGGCGGCCTCGGCCTCGCCGCGATCTGCTCCGGCGGCGGCCAGGGCGATGCGTTGCTGATCGAGGTATAGGGACCCATCCCGGCCCCAGGGGCGTACTAGATACGTCCGCGACCAGGAGGGATCCGTGTATCGCCGTATCGCAGCGCTCTCGCTCTTCGCTCTGTTCGCGTCCGCGCCGGCCGCGCTCGCCGACGGGCCGATGCCGGCCGCCATGCAGGGATCTGCCGGCGTGGTCGCCCCCGATGGGAAGCTCCGCTACGTTGCGCTCGGAGTCGGGTCGAAGACCGAGATCGAGACGGTCAGCACCGCCGACGGCTCGCTCCAGGGCTGGACGACGCTCGCCGGTTCGTTCGGCATCCCCACGATCACGTTCGACGCCGACGGCGGCACCGGGCTTTCGTCCGACGGCAAGACGCTCGTGGTCACGACGCTCGGCCTGGGCGCCGACACCAGGGTCGCGCTGCTCACCACGAGGACGTTGCGGCTCCGCGACGCATTCACGCTGAAGGGCCGCTTCACGTACGACGCGATCTCGCCGGACGGGTCGAGGCTCTACTTCATCCAGTGGGTCGACATGACGAACCTGAACAAGTACGTCGTGCGCGCGTACGACCTGCGCACCCATGCGCTGCTGCCCGGCTCGATCGCCGACCGGACGCAGAAGAGCTGGGTGATGGAGGGCTCGCCGCTGACCCGCACGACGAGTGCGAGCGGACGCTGGGTCTACACGCTGTACCAGAACCCCGGCGGCTATCCGTTCATCCACGCGCTCGACACGGTGCGCGGCGTCGCGCACTGCATCGGACTGCCGTACAACGGCGACCAGATCGGGCTGTTCAACCTCGTTCTCGGCCTCGGCGGGGGCGACAGGACGCTGACCGTGCACTGGAAGAGCGGCCGGCCGTGGCTCGCCGTGGACACGGCGTCGTTCCGGATCACGTACGTTCGTGCCGGCGGCTTCCCGTGGCGCTGGGCGGGCGCCGGCGCCGGCGGGGCTGTCGTGCTTGCCGCGGCCGGGCTGCTGCTCCTCCCGCGCCGCCGCCGCGAGCGCGCGGCGGGACCCGTTTCGGCGCCGGCGGTATAACACCCCGTCAGCGGCCGAGGACGACCGGCGACCGACAAAGCGCCGTCTACAACGTCACGCTCGCGCTCAAGGGGGTTCTCGCGGTGAAGTGACAGGACGGACGCACGTGGCGGCGCGTCGACTGGACAAACTGGCGGGTGGCCACGACGTAGCGTCGGCGCCGGGGAGCCGGCACGAAGTTGCGCGGAAGGACATCTGTTGCACAGACCCCGGCGCAATTAGGCTGAGGCCTGAGCAGGGGGAGGGTCGGGACCCGGAGTAAGACGCGTGTACCTCTTACCTGAGGTGGAGCTACGAGGCTGCGGAGAGGAACTCGCCCAGGAGTGCGCTCACCTGCTCCGGCTCGCGCAGCGTCAGGTAGTGATCCGAGTCGACCTCGACGCGGCGTGCGCCCGGGACCAGGCGGGCGACCAGCTCGCCGCGCTCGCGCAGGTCGGGTGGGTCGTGCTTCGCGACGATCACGAGCGTGGGCGCGGTGATCTCGCCGAGGCGGTCCTGCGCCGGAGGCTGCGGCAGCTGGCGCGCGCCCTCCGGCACCCCGCGCGCGTCGGGGGTCGCGCGCCAGAGCGTTCGGAGCAGATCGTCGGCGCCGAGGGGCGCCCAGATCGCGAAGTCGATCTCCATCGCGGACTCGAAGTCGCCGCGCTCGATCGCGTCGTCGTACGCCTCCTCCTGCTCCGCCGTGTACGGATCGATACCGAGGCCGGAGACGCCCCCGGCGACGTGCGCGAGCGCCCACACCCGCTCCGGGTGGGCGATGGCGGCGTCGAGCGCGAGCGCGCCGCCCAGTGACAGGCCCACGATCGCAGCGCGCTCGACAGCGAGCTTGTCGAGGACGCCGATCAGGTCCGCGACCGGCGACCACTCGGCGCCGGGCCCGCTCGACCGGCCGTAGAAGCGCAGATCGGTGCGGATGCAGCGAAAGCGGCCGGCCAGCGCATCGGCCTGGGGTTCCCAGAGTCGTAGGTCGCCCAATCCGCCGTGCACGAACAGCACAGCCGGTCCCTCGCCTGCCTCCTCGACCCAGAGTTTCGCTCCGTTGACGTCAACGTGCGGCACGAGGCGACGATAGCCTCCGGACGTGGACTTCGAGCACGTTCTCGTCGTCGGCGCCGGGCAGATGGGCGGCGGCATCGCGCAGGTCGTCGCCGGCTCCGGCCGGCGCGTCTCCCTTTACGACGCGGCCCCCGGCGCCGTCGAGCGCGGGCTCGAGGCGATGCGCAAGAGCCTGGCAAAGCTCGCTGCGAAGGGCGGCGACGACCCGGACGAGGTGCTCGCCCGTGTGCTCGCGGTCGACGACCTCGTCCCGGCCGACCTGCTGATCGAGGCGATCGTCGAGGATGCGCGCGTGAAGGAGGAGCTCTTCCGGCGCGCCGACGCGGTGCTGCCGCCGGAGGCCGTACTCGCGTCCAACACGTCCTCGATCCCGATCACGTCGCTCGGTGCGGCGACGGCGAGGCCCGATCGTGTGATCGGCATGCACTTCTTCAATCCGGTGCCGGTGCTGAAGCTCGTCGAGGTGATCCGCGGCCTCGACACCTCCGACGAGACCGCGCAGGCGATTGTCCGGCTCGCCGTCGATCTCGGCAAGACCCCCGCGGAGGCGCGCGACTTCCCCGGTTTCGTTTCGAACCGGATCCTGATGCCGTTCATCAACGAGGCCGCGTACGCGCTGCTCGAGGGAGTGGCGGAGGCGGAGGCGATCGATACGATCGCGACGCTCGGCTTCGCGCACCCGATCGGCCCGCTCGCACTCGCCGACCTGATCGGCCTCGACACATGTGTCGCGATCATGGAGGTGCTCCACGACGGTCTCGGCGACCCGAAGTTCGCGGCGTGCCCGCTTCTGCGCCAGTACGTGCAGGCGGGGCGGCTCGGCCGCAAGTCGGGGCGCGGTTTTTACACGTACTAGGTGGTCGCCCCGCCCGGCGGCTTGGGCGCCTTCGGCACCGCCACCTGCTCCCAGAGCACGATCTTCCCCTTCCGAACGACGAACAGCGCGGCCGCCTGCTGGCCGGGCGCGTCGCAGGTGTGCTTGGGCCGTCGCCCGAGCACGAAGGTCGCGACGACGGTGTCCCCCTTCATCGCCATGCGCACGATCCGGCCCGCGCACGGGAGGGAGTCGTTGAAGGCCGTCGCGAGCGCGGACGTCGCGAGCAGGCCGTCGACGACGGGGGGCTGGATGATGTGGGCGTTCTTCGCGAACAGCCGGCCCGCCGCCGCATTGTCGTTCGCGTCCAGCGCCTTGCTCCATGCGCGTACGACGACCGTCGGCGACGGTGCCCCCGTCGTCGCCTGCCCTGCGCCGGAGCCCGCCGCCGCCACGACGAGCGCGGCTCCGAAAGCGGCCAGCCGCTTCACCTGCCGTCACTATAGTCGGGCCGTGGACTTCGAGCTCACGCCCGAGCAGAAGGAGATCCAGGGCCTCGCGCGGGAGTTCGCACGTCAGGAGATCGAGCCGCACGCGGCCGCGTGGGACCGGGAACGGCGCTTCCCGCTCGAGGTGTTCGCCCAACTCGCCGAGCTCGGACTGATGGGCACATGCGTGCCCGAGGAGTACGGCGGCGCAGGCGCGGACTTCCTCTCGTACATCCTCGTGCTCGAGGAGCTCTCGCGCGCCGACGCAGGCGTCGGCGTCACCGTCGCCGTGCACACGAGTGCGGTGACGCTGCCGCTGCTCGCGTTCGGCACAGACGAGCAGCGCTCCCTCTTCGTGCCGCCGCTCGCCCGCGGTGCGCACCTAGGCGCGTTTGCGCTCACCGAGCCGGAGGCGGGATCCGACGCCGGCGCGCTCCGCACGCGCGCAGACCCGGACGGCGCCGGCTGGCGGATCACCGGAGCGAAGCAGTGGATCACGAACGGGAGCCACGCTGGCACGTTCCTGCTCTTCGCGCGCACCGATAAGTCGACGCCGGGGCCCGCCGGAGTGAGCGCCTTCGTCCTCGACGCCGAGCACGTCCGGATCACGAATCACGCCGAGAAGCTGGGACTCAACTCCTCCGTCACGAACGACCTCGTCGTCGAGGGCGCGCACGTCGGGCGCGACCGGCTGCTGCACGAGGAAGGCAAAGGCTTCGAGGTGGCGATGAAGACCCTCGACGGCGGCCGGATCGGGATCGCGGCGCAGGCGGTCGGGATCGCGCAGGCGGCCTACGACGTCGCGCGCGAATACGCGAAGGAACGGCACGCGTTCGGAAAGGCGATCGCCCAGTTCCAGGCGATCCAGCACAAGCTCGCAGACATGTCGACCGAGATCGACGCGGCGCGGCTGCTCGTCTACCGGGCGGCCTGGCTGAAGGAGCAAGGCCTGCCGCACACGGAAGCGGGCGCGAAGGCGAAGCTGTTCGCATCGGAGATGGCGCGTCGCCAGACGGGCGAGGCGATCCAGATCCTCGGCGGCTACGGCTACACGAAGGAGTTCCCCGTCGAGCGGTACTACCGCGACGCGAAGATCACCGAGATCTACGAGGGCACGAGCGAGATCCAGCGGCTCGTGATCGCGC
>Ga0208849_1001159_pt1 | contig 19608 bp, 20 predicted proteins | sample NGESurdeep072012_10_FD_184470 | JGI IMG/M metagenome (GOLD analysis project Ga0208849, IMG submission 184470) | Arctic peat soil microbial communities from Barrow, Alaska - NGEE Surface sample 53-3 deep-072012 (SPAdes) | ecosystem: Environmental > Terrestrial > Soil > Wetlands > Peat ... | reverse complement strand
CGCCGATAGCGAAGAGCGATTCGCTTCCGCTTAACTTATGGATCTCTCCAAAGCGATTTCGGAGCGTCTCGAGGATTCCGATTTTGTGGAGATTTGGCACCTCTGCGAAAGTCTAACAGTCTCGCCTGGTAGTGGGGCCTAGACCACCACCTTCCGAACAGGATTGATGGTAAATTTGCCACTCCCTGGAGGCCAATCGCATTTCTTCACAGCCTCATGGATCGCTGCCTTCGTCTCTGCCCAATGGGCGGAGTTCGCATAAGAGCCGCAACTCAGCACGGTCTCGACGTGTACGATCTTCATTGCGTCTCCCGGTAGAACGTGTCGAGCAACTTCGCTGGATCGACACTGAGCGCCTTTGCCACTTCACCGAATTCGATGACATCCAGACGGCGCTCGCCACGCTCATATTTCGAGACGAAAGACTGCGGCCGGCTGAGCTTTTGAGACAATTCCGCTTGGGTGAGGCCAGCGGCTTTCCGCACCCCAACTAAAAGTTCACGGAATTTCTTGTACGCCCCGTCATCCATCTTGTTTGATCGCTGGGGGCGAGTATAAAACCGATTATCGGATAATCCCAAAACGGGTTTTATTGGGCAGTCTGCCGACGTTCGCGCATCGCCGGTGGGATTGCACCGGCTGCGTTTGTCGGATTAGTACAAGATGTCGACTTCCCGGAACTTTCTCGGCCGCATCTGCAAGGCCGCCTGCGCCGCTCCGGTCATTTCCCGATGTCAAGCCCCCGCACCAAAAATAAATCCGCCGCCGCCCGTAAGTCGTCTGTTCCCTGTTCCCTAATCCCTGGTCCCTGTCTTCGCCAAGTTTGCCGATAATTACCCCGAAAGGCGCACACTGGAACCATGTCGAAACAGAAAGGTCATACCGCAGCCCGAATGAAATCCCGAGCGGCCAGTCTCAATCCGCCGCAACCGCGAAAAATAAATAACTATTTTTTTAATTTCGCCTGAGGCGTACGTTTTGCGCATAAGTTTTTTAGAATCGCCCATCGTTGCACTAGATTATGTGCAATATTACTAGAAAATAACTGTTAATTCTCTAGTAAACATTCACCACTGCCGTCTTATTTTGGCCCCGCCGCCTCACCCCATCCGCTCGCCAAGCTGGTTGATCACCCGATAAAAATCCTCAAAAAATACTTGACATAACACACTGTTTGTCATACAGTGTGTTATGTACAGTGTATGGAGTACAGCATGACATTGACCGAAAACCTCTTCGAAAACCTTCGCCTGGAGCTGAGGCGCGGCTGTCTCACGCTGGCGGTCCTGGCCCAACTAAAGCAGGAGCACTACGGATACACGCTGCGCAAGGCGCTGGCCAGTCGCGGCATGGAGATCGAGGAGAGCACTCTCTATCCGTTGCTGCGCCGCCTTGAATCGCAGGGGCTGCTCACGAGCGAGTGGCGCGAGGAAGAGAAGCGCAACAAGCGGTTCTACAAGCTATCGAGCGACGGCGAACAGATTTTTGCGCGACTGCTGGAAGAGTGGAACCAGATCAACACGTCAATAACGAACCTCTTGTAGCACCAACCTTTTGTAAGGAACCAACGAAATCTGCAAGGAACTGAGGTATGCCATGGAACTTCTCGATCGTTATCTTCAAGCCGTAAGAAAACATCTGCCCTGGCAACGGCAGGACGACATTATCGCCGAACTGCGCGCCAATCTTGAGGCGCAGCTCGAAGACAAAGAGGCGGAGCTAGGCCGGCCGCTAACCCAGCAGGAAACAGAAGACTGGCTCAAGCAGATTGGCTCTCCCATTCAGGTGGCCGCGCGCTACCAACGCCAGCAGTATCTGATCGGGCCGGCGATTTTCCCGACATACTGGTACGTGCTGAAGCTGGCATTTTTCTGGATCACGGTGGTTTATGTCATTGCGAGGGGGGTCACCGTCGCGGCGCAGGGATCGAGCGTGGGGGCCTACGCGGGAATCGCGCTGGGACTGCCGTGGATCTGGCTGGTGAATGCGGCGATCATCACCCTCGTTTTTGCGGTGATCGAGTTGTCGGGCAAGCCATTGGGGGGGAAGATCACGCCGATTGGGGCTGGTTGGTCGCCACTTGACCTGCCCCCGGTGGGCGCGGGCGATGGAGAGAACAAGCCGTGGAGCTTTGCCAAGGCGATGGCCGAAGTGATCTTTGGATGCTTGTTTTTTGCGTGGCTGCTTCTGGTGCCGCACTACCCATTTCTGTTGTTCGGTCCCGGCGCATGGTATCTGGCTTCGCTGCCCTACCAGCTTGCGCACGCGTGGTGGCCGTTTTACTGGTGCGTCGTAGCCATCAACGGCTTCGAGCTGATGTGGAAGATCGCGGACCTGTCGGGAGGCGCGTGGCACAAGCGGAAGCTGTGGCGGCATTGGGCGATGCATTTCCTGTCGCTGCTTCCGCTGGGAATATTGCTGGCCGCGCCGGGGCAACAACTATTTCTGGCCAAGAATGCAGCGGCGAATGCAAAGGCGTTGGCCGACGCGAACAAGGGACTGCACACGGGCCTGATGATCGCGGTTGCGGTGGTGGCGCTGCAGATTGTATGGCACGCAGGAAAGATGGGAGTGGAAGCTTACCGGAAGCGCGTGGCGGCGTAATAGTCGCCACGCATCACACCTGCATCACTTCGGCTTCTTTCTTCTGCGAGAGCTCTTCCATGCGGCGAATTTCACCGTCGGTCATCTTCTGCACTTCTTCAAGCGCGCGCTTTTCGTCGTCCTCGCTGATCTTCTTATCCTTGGCAAGCTTCTTCAGGGCATCATTACCGTCGCGGCGAACATTGCGCACCGCTGTGCGATGCTCTTCAAGCACCTTATTAATGTGCTTGCATACGTCTCGGCGACGTTCCTCGGTCATGGGCGGAATGGGAACGCGGATAACTTTTCCGTCGGAGATGGGATTGAAACCGAGGCTCGCGGTTTGGATGGCTTTTTCGACCTCTTTCAATACGGTCGGGTCCCACGGCGAGATCACGATGAGCTGCGGCTCGGGCGCGGATAGCTGCGCCATTTGATTGAGCGGCGTTGGCGTTCCGTAATAGTCCACCTTGATCTGGTCAAGCATATGTACGCTGGCGCGGCCGGTGCGCGTGGCAGCCAGATTGGCCTGAAAATCGGCCACGGATTGATCCATGCGGCGTTTCAAGTCACTGTAGAGGCCCTTGAGTGCCGGATTGCCTTCCATGAATGATGCCATTCGAGCTTTTCCTCGCTGCGCAAAATCGTCAACGGCTTATTCTACAACTCCGACGGTGGTCGGATGCGCCAAGGAAGGCTGCAAGAGCCGGCGTCAGCCCTGGCCTTCGTTGGATTTGTCTGATGGTTCCTCCCAGATGAAACGGCTGAATGACGGGCCTGCGAAATAGGCGGCGACGACCCCAGCGAACGCGAAGACCTGCAGCCCTACGAAAAAAAAGATAAAGGTTATCCCTACGTTTCGCTGATGGCCAAAGGCAATAAGAATCAAGCTGGCGAGGATCATCAGAGCCGCCGAAACCGCAACAGCTATCGCCAACACTGACGCGGCAGCCGAGAAAAGCGCAGCCAGAAAGCTCCCGAGCGTGGGGTCGCGTAGGTCCTGAATCCGCTTGTGAGTGATGCGGGCTATTACAACGACTAACAGGATGCAATCGATCAGCCCGAACCGGCCTGCTATCAGAAAGTTCATCTGGCCCTCCTGCAACTCGGTCTACGCCAGAGCAGCCAAGCCAGTTGCCGCGGCCTGCTCATGCGCGTGATAGCTTGATCGCACCAGCGGCCCCGACTCGACATGGCGAAAACCCATCTTGAGCGCTTCAGTTTTAAGCTCGGCAAATTCGCGCGGCGTATAAAGCCGCGCCATCGGCAGGTGGTCGCGCGACGGGCGAAGGTACTGTCCTATTGTCAGAATGTCGCAGCCCACACGGGCGAGGTCGCGAAAAACCTCGAGCAGCTCGTGCGTTTCTTCGCCGAGGCCAACCATCACGCTGGATTTTGTAATGCAGCTTGGTCGCAGCTCCTTCGCGTAGCGCAGTAATTCCAGAGTTCGTTCATAACGCGCGCCGGAGCGAACAACACGATAAAGCCGCGGCACACTCTCCGTGTTGTGATTGAGGACCTCCGGCCGGGCCTCGACCACTGTACGAATGGCTTCTTTGTCGCCCTGAAAGTCGGGGATCAAAACTTCAACACGGCAGCCGGGCGCCTGCCGGCGAATCTCCGCGATCACAAGAGCGAAGGCGCGCGCGCCACCGAGATTATCGTCGTCGCGATTCACGCTGGTGATCACGGCGTGTTCGAGTCCAAGCGTGGCCACGGCCTGCGCTACGCGGCGCGGCTCGTCGAAGTCGATCGGCTCGGGCTTGCCTTTGGGCACAGCGCAGAATCCGCAGCGGCGCGTGCAAAGATTGCCCAGCATCATAAAGGTCGCAGTTTTGTGGTGCCAGCACTCGCCGATGTTGGGGCAATGGGCGCTTTCGCACACCGTATGCAGGCCGAGCGAGCGCGCCAGCCGCTTGAGGCTGTGGTAGTTCTCGCCCACTGGCGCGCGGGCCTTCAGCCACGCCGGCTTGGGGGCGGCCACGCGGCGCGCGGGTTCAATCTGCACCAGCTCCATTCTGCTTATTGTAGCCAGCGCGCCCACTTCGCGACGTGCTACTCTGGGCACAATTGCCAGAGCACTCACGCGAAGAACTATGCAAAGCATTTCAGTGGCCATCGTCGCATGCAATGAAGCGGAAAACATCCGCCGCACGCTGGCCAGCGTCGCCTGGGCCAACGAGATCAACCTCGTCGATTCGGGTTCCACCGACCGGACGGTCGAAATCGCGAAGAGCTTTGGAGCGCGGATTTTCTACGAGAGCTGGAAGGGCTACGGTCCTCAGGTCAACTCCGCGCTGGATAAATGCACCTGTGACTGGATCCTGAATCTCGATGCTGACGAATGGTTGACGCCGGAACTGGCCAGCGAAATTCAAGCTCTGCTCGGCGGTGAGCCCATTTACGCCGCCTACATGATTCCCCGGCTCAATTTCATCTTCGGCCGCTGGATGCGCCACGGCGGCCTCTACCCAGACCACAAATTGCGCCTATTTCGCCGCGGTGTTGCGCGCCTGTGCGAAGATACCGAGCCTCACGCCACGCCCAAGACGCAAGGGGCAACCGGCAAGCTGAAAAACCACATGCTTCACCTGCAGTACCCGACGGTGCAGTATTACATCGAGCACATGCAGCGCTACAGCACCGCGACTGTTCCGCTTTTCCTGCGCACGGGCAGGACAAGCGATTCGATTTTCACCTTCGTGATAAACACGGTTCTCAATCCAGCTCTCACGTTTGTCAAGAACTACATCTTTCGCGGCGGATTTCTCGACGGCAGGGAAGGGCTGATCTTTCACTTGAATCATTCCGCCTACGTCAACTGGAAGTTCGTAAAAGCGTGGGAAGCGCATCGCGCCGCTGATGCGAAAACCATTCAACCCGTCAAATCTATCGATCCGGCTAGCGACTCCAGCACGCAAAAATCTTCTGAATGAACTCGTCGTCCCAGTTCGCCACGCCCACTTATCTACTGGTCATGACGGCCACGATCGCGCCGGCACTAACTCAGGTCAAGCGCTCCTCGCCGCAGGTCCGTCTTGAGGATTACAAACGCGCACTGCGATTCTGGCTGAGCTACTCCCATCCAGCCGCAGCGAGAATCCTGATTCTCGAAAACTCCGGCGCGGACCTGAGCGAATTGCGCGCGATAGCGCAGACGGAAAACCCATTCAACCGCGAGGTTGAGTTTCTATCGCTGCCGGTTCACGAAATTCCCGTCGGCGCCAACTACGGCTACGCCGAAATGCAGACGCTCGACGAAGGCGTGGCCCTAAGCAAACTCCGCAGCGTTACCACGCACATGATCAAAACAACAGGTCGCCTCACGTTTCCCGCGCTGGGCAAGGCCCTCGACCGCATCGAAAACTCCTGCCCCGCTCCGCTCGAGTTAATGATCGATTGCCGCAGGCTCGGCCTCTTCCGTCGTGGATACGACGCCCGTGTGCAACTCTTTGTCTGTTCGCATTCTTTTTATGACCGCGTGCTGCGCCAATCGAATCGCGAGATGAATTCGACCGACGTTCGCCTTCTGGAACATCTGATCTACCGCAAGGTAATTCCATTCAAAGGCCAGCCGGGCTGCTATCTGCGCTTCCCGTGCAACATTGACCCCGTGGGCCACTTCGGCTTCAAAGACCGGCGCTACGATTCGCCGCTCACCGCTCTTACGCGAAGCACGCGCGCGCTTCTGCGCGTCATTGCGCATGGCTACTGGTCCTAGATTCTGATGGGAAGATTTGAGCGGATTAGAATTGGCTCGCGTTGGCTGGCGCGTCGCGGCCTTTCTCGTGCCTATTTCAGTTTGTCCCGAACATCGCCACGCACCAGATAAAGAAAAATGATCAGATTGAGCAAGCCCTGAACTAGCGCCGGAGCGGCGTGTTGGCTCGTGAAGGACCACAGAGACCAACCGGACAGAATCGCTACAGCGGCAAGTGTAAGCGCCCACGCCCAGCGCAAAAGCAGCAGCAAGCCCAGCGCGCCGGTGATGAATAGCGCAGCAAAAATAAGATAGATGGGCGGGTATTTCCCTTCGACTACGGCGATGATCGCGCGGCCGGAGAGCAGCAGCATGTAAAGGCTGATCGCAATCAGGCCCGGGAGCTTGAGCAACGAAGGCTGCTGCCACTTCCCCCTTGCATGCAGCGGCGAAGTGTTGCGATCAGTGGGGCCCGGGTTGGCATTGGTGTTCATAGTGTGTGCAAGTAAGCGAGCAAGTCAGCGAGTTGTTCGTCGCTCACCTGCGCAGGCGGCATCATTCCTCGACCGTCGAGAATCGTAGCCGTAAGTCTTTCGTCAGTGGGTGGTGCTCCGGAGGGCATGGCTTTCACCTTGGTGATCGCCTGCAATCCGGGCCCGTGCAGCGGCTTAGTTGAAGTGGGATTGTGGCAGCGCGCGCACTTCGCCTGGAACACTGCCGCGCCGCGAGCCTCCTGGGGCGTCCACTCTGACGAGGGCATCGACGGCGGAAGTTTGCGGCAGCCGGCTAAACCGAAGGCGAATGTGGTTAAAGCAGCAGCCATCAGGAGATTCCACATCCGCATTACCTTCCATGATACCGCCGCTTAATCCGCGCTCAGCATTCAGAAAGAACGAATGTTACCCCCTTTGCCACTCCAAACCCGAACCAATCCATTCCTGCAAGGAATTGGCGGCGCCGAGAGAAAATACTTTGCTGCGCTGGATCTTCACTCCGCCGCGGCGATGGCTTCGGCGATGCGGTCGATGGCCTGCTCTTCAGCGTTACCGCCGGGGTAGCGGCCGTTGACCAGAATCGAGAATGCCACGGTGCGGCCGCTCGCGGCATTCACATAACCGGAGAGCGCATTCACTTCGCTCAGCGTGCCGGTCTTGGCCCACATCTTTCCCTTCAGCGGCGAATTCGTAAAGCGGTGATCGAGCGTACCGTCCACGCCGGCCACGGGCAATGTCACGCGCCATTCCTCGCCCCATGATTGCTTCGATGCATAGGCCAGCAACCTCGTGAACGCGCGCGGCGTCATCTTGTCTTCGTTGCTCAGGCCGCAGCCGTCAACAAGGTAGAAGTCCGCATCGTCCACGCCCGCGTTGACCATGAACTGGCGCACCACGCGCGCGCCCTCTTCAAAGCTGCCGTCGGTTCCGTAGAGCTTGCCTAGCAGGCGAAGAAGAAGCTCGGCGTGCAAATTCTGGCTGGTCTTGTTGGTCACAGTAATGTCTTCGGCGATGGGCACCGACATATGCGCGCCCAAAATGCGGCGGCCCTCGGCGGGAGCTGCGATGGAGGTGAAGTTGCCGGGCGCGAGCTTGAGCGGCTTTTCGCGCTCGCCGGCAAAGTCGCCCGTGCCAGTCTGTTCTTCGTGGCGCGACTCAGCATCTCCGGTCACCTTGATGCCGCGCAGCAGCAACGCCTGCTTGAACGCAGCTGCCGTGAACTGCGCCGGGTCGTCGACGGCCATCGCAACGCGCAGTCCACCGGCGGGCGCCGTGCCCCAGGCGCGCACGAGCGTGGAGCCGGGACGCCGTTCCAGGCCCGGTTGGGCTTCCTGGCCGGCCTCCACGGGAGTCATGCGATTGTCGATCGTGTAGTAGTCCACATCCGGCGTCCAGTCCGCTTGGGTTGCGCCCGGCATGGTGGGGTCCGCCGTAATGGTGAGCTCGTCCGTGTTGTCGTTGAAGGTGAGCGCGGAGACGGGTGCGCCGAAGCTCCATTGCAGATGGTCCCAGCTCCAGCCCAGCGGATAAGGCTCGCTCAAAAAGAAAGTGTCGTCGCCGATCACTTCGCCATCCACCGTGCGTACGCCTGTCTGCTCCACCTGCTCGGCAAGCAGGCCCAGAACATCCATGGCTGTCTTCGGGGCAGAAGTTGGCAAATTTTCTGCGGAGGCCGGAGGAGTCGTTCCTGGTTCGACGTACGGGTAGTGACGCGCGTTGATCGTCGGATCGCCGACACCTAGCAGTATCAGGTTGCCGTGCAACGTACCCGTGGCATCGATATCGCCGTCGGCAGCTGCAAATGTAGTCCAGGTCAGCGTGTCCACAGGCAGCAGGGCAAAAGCCGCGGCCGTAGTGGTGAGTTTGGCGTCGGAAGCAGGCGCAAAAAGGCGCCCATCGTTAAGCCCGAAGAGGGTTTGCCCGTCCAAGGTGGTCACGCTGATGCCGAAGTCCGCGTGGCTCAGCACCGGATCGGCGAGTATAGCCGCGATGCGATCAGCAAGTGGACCGGTTGTGGGCACGCGCGACGAGGTGTGGCGGGCACTACTGCCGGTCTGGGCTGGGGCTTGCAGATTTAGCGCTGCGACGGAAGTCAGCAGGCAGATCGCGAGCCCCGGAATGCGCCCGAGAGAGACCATGGCCGGAGTGTATCAGGCCCGCAGTGGGCAGCGTCCGAGAGGATTGCTAGTGTAGATCGCAGACGCTTGGTTTAGGGTTTTCCCAGCTTGAAATCATCTGGAACGTTCACAGAGATGCTGGTGGGATGCGAGTCGATCTCCAGCTGTGTATACGCCCCGTCCAGACTGATGCAGTTCCCTTTCATTGTTGTAGTCAGGAGCCGTTGATACCACCATGCGCTCACTCTGGCAGGTTCCTTTCGGAGGCGGTCTAGGCAATCGTTGGGATCCGCGAGGCGGCAAACGACATCAGCTTTGAGAATCACGTTGATCCATTGACCGGTATCCAGCTTGATTGACTGCTCCGTGTTTGCTGGCTGCATCCAAAGAGCTGCTTCTCCAGCAAGCGACATCATCGGGTCAGTAGTGTGGGCGTCCCCGAAAAACAAATCGACCGTTGCAAGGATGTAGGCGAATTTCTGGAAATTTCCTTCAGAGGATATCGCTGCCGAAGGTATTCTGTGATCAGTCCACGGAATCAATATTGGACCGATACCGTGATTCTTCAGCTGCAAGGTGGTTGTGAGGCTGAGCCCTTTCCGATCTGTGTTCAGCTCAGCCTTTGTTATTGAAATCGTGAGAGCAGGAAGGTCTGGATTGACCTCGACGCCATCTGCGACGCCCTGATACGAGTCGCAAAAACTCTCATTCTTGATCGCAACATCTGCCTTTGATCCAGCCTCCTCCGGTATTTGATTGCCTAGCTTCGTGAGGTCTTTCGTGCCAACGATCTGGCCCATCGCCGACGGTAAAACGCACGCAAAAACTAAGACTATGGCAGGAAACGCCGCTCTGCGATGCGGTTGATCGAACATAACTCGCTCCGGGCCAAGTTTACTGTTTCCTTCAGCGCAATGGCGAAGTTTCTTGTATAGCCCCAAAATCCCGCAGGATAATTCAAGTGTGAACAACGGAGTGCATATCCGGAGGATGATGTACCATTGGCGGCTGCGGTCGCGCACCCTCGAGCTGGGACGGCGCACGCTCGTGATGGGCGTTGTGAACATTACTCCCGACTCGTTCAGCGACGGCGGCCTGTTTCTCTCGGTTGATGCGGCAATTGCACAGGGGCTCAAGCTCATCGACGAAGGCGCGGACATTCTCGATCTCGGCGCGGAGAGCACTCGCCCCGGCTCCCGCGCAGGCGCGCTTGGCGCAGCGGGCGGTCCCAATGCGGCAATCAGCGCCGATGAAGAGCAGGCGCGGATGCTGCCCGTGCTCGAAGGAATTTTGTGCGCTCGGCCTGACGCAGTGGTTTCTGTCGACACGTACAAAGCTGTGACAGCGCGCGCAGCTCTCGCGGCGGGCGCGGAGATCGTGAACGACGTCAGCGGATTCACATGGGATCCTGCAATCGCCGAGGTCTGCGCGGAGTTTGGCGCGGGAGTGGTGCTCTCGCACTCGCGCGGCCGACCCGAAGACTGGCGCTCGCAACCGCGGCTTGAGCCCGATTCGTTGCTGGCCACGATGCACGAGGGGCTGGCCGCGAGCCTAGCCGTTGCCCATCTTGCCGGAATTTCGACGAACTCGATCGTGCTCGACCCCGGCTACGGATTCGGCAAGCGTTTCGGCGAAAATTACGTGCTGCTGGCGCGACAGGCGGAACTACTCGCACTGGGGCGACCGCTGCTTGCCGGGCTGAGCCGGAAGTCGTTTCTCGGCCACACACTGGCCCCGCTCTTCGGCGGCGTGTCCGCGCCCACGGGCGCGCGCGAGAACGCAAGTCTGGCTGCGATGACCGCAGCGATTCTCAACGGGGCGTCGATTGTGCGCGTGCACGCAGTTCGTCCAGCGGTAGAAGCCGCTCGGATCGCCGACGCCGTTCTCGCGGCAGAGTGAATCCGCGCACAACTACACGCTGATGCCAACGTTGTGCCGCGGCCACAGCGGGCGCAGGGCAGTGTGGTCGGTCACCGGCTCGCCGTCGCACTCCACCGCGATCACCGTTGCCGGCTGGTCAGGTGCGGTCAGCGGCAGCCCCGTCAATCTCAACGTGAATTCATCCTGCGTAAAGTCGACTTTCTGCCCGGTCTTGAGCAGGCGCGCCGATAGCGCCTTCGGCTTCAGGCCGGCGAAGGCCACCACTACCTCGGGCTTATAAAAGTCGAGCCACTCCGCCGCCGGAGTGTGTCCCGGCCAGAAATTCACATGCACATAGAGCGTGTTGCTGCGACGCGTAAAGTTCAGGTTCGTGTACCACTCGGCGTCCATGCGCTCCGCAGCGTAAATCGCGTTGCCATTCGTGTCGAGCCATTTTCCCACCGTCTCCAGAATCTCCACCGACTCCGGAGGCACCGAACCATCCGGCTCCGGCCCGATATTCAGCAGATAATTTCCGCCGTCGCCCGCGCAGGTGATCAGGTTGTCCACAATCGCCTTTGGCGTCTTCCATGCGTCGTCCCCGCGGTTGAAGCCCCAGCTGTCGTTCAGCGTCATACACGTTTCCCATGCGCGGCCGGCCTCGGCAGCCTGTATGTGCTGTTCCGGCGTGGTGAAGTCGCCCGGCAGCAGGTTGCGGTTATTCACGATGATGTCGGGCTGCAACGAGAAGACCATCTCGTTCATCCGCTCTGACTCCCACTGTTCAGCGGTTAACGGCCACGCCACGTCGTACCAGAGAATGTCGATCTTACCGTAGTTGGTCAGCAACTCGCGGATCAGCCCGTGCGTGTAGTCGACGAAGCGCCGCCGCGCTGCCTCATCGGTCTTGCAGATGGCGCCGTCGGGGTGGTGCCAATCCATCAGTGAATAGTAGAAACCCACGCGCAGCCCTTCGGCACGCGCCGCATCAACGAACTCGCGCACCAGGTCGCGCCCCGGCCCCTGGTCCATCGCGTTGTAGTCGGTCAGTTGCGTGTCCCACTGGCAAAAACCCTCGTGATGCTTGGTCGTCATCACCATATATTTCTGGCCGGCGCGCTTGGCCAGCCGCGCCCAATCGCGTGCGGCATTGGGCTTGGGATGAAAATGCTTGGCCAGCAACTCGTACTGCAACAGCGGAACACCCTCGTTTTCCTTGGCCCACTCATGCTGCCCGATCACGCTGTAGAGGCCCCAGTGGATGAACATGCCGAACCGGGCCTCGTGCCACCATGCCATGCGCGCGTCGCGCGTCACGGCTTGCTTCAGGTCGGCCGGCGTTGGAGCGGGTAGGGGCGCTGCCTGCGCGCTGGCGCTCTGGGCCAATCCCAATCCGTCGGCATTCGCAACGGTCAACGCCGCGGCGCCAGCAGCGCCAAACTGCTTCAGGAACGATCGTCTCGTCCTCTCGCTCAAGTCCATTGTGGTCTCCTTGTCGCCATCGCAGCGTCCGCGGCGCGCCTGTCTTCGCGTAGCGAAATAGAACGGGGCGGCGCGTCGGGGTTTCGCCCGGCAGGATTTCGTCCCCGCGGGCGCACGAATAATCCTAGACCAACCCGCGGCGAGCGCTCCAGCGCCCCCTACTCATAAAGCCGGTCAATCTCATTTAGCTCATTTAGAATCGAAGTGGCTGCGGAGAAGCCGACCGCATCCAAATCTATAACCGCGCGCAGCGGCTCTCAAAATGCATGCTACGGCGGGAACAGCGGTTCTCCAATTGGTGTAGAGCGGAGCCTGGGATCTCGAGCGGCATTTTCCTCAACCGGGGTCCCCGCAGACGGGTCCTCGTCTGTGGGGTGGAAGAAAATGCCGCCTCGCACGCCGCTCAAAACTCCGCAGTAATTGGAGAACCGCTCTATTCGTGTGGAATCGGGACGGCGATGCGAGCGAAAACAGCTGTAGTATTGGGTGCCCAGTGGGGCGACGAGGGCAAGGGAAAGATCGTAGACGTGCTCAGCGAGCGGTTTTCCGCCGTGGCGCGCTACGCCGGCGGTCATAACGCCGGGCACACCGTCATCATTGGCGAGCACAAGTTCGTCTTGCAGCTTATTCCCTGCGGCGTGCTCCGTCCGGGGTGCAAGGGCGTCATCGGCAACGGAGTGGTCCTCGATCCCATCGCGTTCCTCAGCGAAGTCGGCCGCATTCGCGAGCTTGGTGTTGCAGTCGATGGAAATCTCTTCGTCTCCAACCGCGCGCAGGTCATTCTGCCCTACCACCGCATGATCGAGCTGGCGGCTGAAAGCGCGCCAGGGCGCAAAAAGATCGGCACCACCAGCCGCGGTATTGGGCCCGCTTACGAAGACAAAATGGCCCGTAGCGGCCTCCGCGTAGTCGATCTGCTGCACACCCCGCTACTCAAAACGCATATTGAGGCTGCGTGCTCGGAGAAGAACGCGATCGCCCATGCGCTCTTCGGCACCGACCCCCTCGACCCGGAAAAAATGTATCAGGAGTACGCGGCGGCGGCGGAGCAAGTACGGCCGTTTGTCACCGATACTGGCCGAATGCTCAACGGCATTCTGGCCAAGGGCGGCAGCATCATGTTCGAGGGCGCGCAGGGAACGATGCTCGACATTGACCACGGCACCTATCCTTTCGTCACCTCGTCGTCGGCTACAGCAGGTGGCGCGTCCACCGGAACCGGCGTGGGACCCACCAACATTGGCACTGTCATTTCCGTCACCAAGGCCTACGTTACGCGCGTTGGCGGGGGGCCATTTCCCACCGAGATTCACGATGCAGCCGGCGATCTGCTCCGCAAGCGCGGCAACGAGTACGGCGCGGTAACGGGGCGTCCGCGGCGCTGCGGCTGGCTCGACATTCCAATGCTGCGCTATTCCAACCAGGTCAACGGCGCTGAGTGGCTGGTGGTCACCAAGCTCGATGTTCTCGACGAGCTCGAAGAGATCCCCATCTGCGTTGGCTACGAGCTCGATGGCAAGGTGACTGATGAAATTCCCGCCGACGTGCATGGGCTTGAAGCGATCAAGCCGCGCTATACCACGCTCAAGGGCTGGCGTCAGTCCACCGAGGGCATCACCGAATTCGACAAGCTGCCCAAGGTGGCCCAGGAATATCTTCGCTTCCAGGAGCGTGAGAGCGGCGCCAAGATTGGTATGGTCTCGACAGGCCCCGACCGTGGCCAGACCATGGTGCTGCCGGAGTTCGCCGCGGCGCTCAACGCCATTACTTCCTAGCCCGGCTTTCTTCCGTCTAGTCCTCGATCCGGTCTCTCACGCACAGAAGAGTGGCATTGCACCGAACCCGGCAGGGCACACCAAACCGGAACTCAATCGGCGGCCGACAGGCCTTTATGAGAAATCCATTTGACCAGTGCACCGTTTCCAGACTACCGTGGACGCGTATGCCGGGAACTGTAAACGTCTCCCATTTCCTCGCCAAGGCCGTCGCCCTGACCCTCGCCTGCTCAAAGCCGCGTGCTGCATGGGCTGTCTGCGCGGCGCTCGCACTGGCCGTATGCGTTTTCCCCCCCTCCGCAACGGCAATGGGCCAGAAGCACGAGAGCCGCCACGATGTCGATCAGCTTGAGGATGAATGGCGCGATGCAGTGCTCTCTTCAAACACCAAAGTAATGGACTCGCTTCTCGCCGTCGATTACATGGGCATCACCGCGTCGGGCACGCTGCAATCCCGCGATGAAACGCTGCAAAGCCTGAGCTCCGGCAAGACGCACTTCACTCTTCTCAATATTTCCGACCAGAAGGTGCGCTTCTACGCAACCACGGCTGTGGTCACTTCTCTGGCCAATATTCAGGCCACCACCCCTGAGGGAAAGGTGATCGGCAACTACCGCTATACCCACGTCTACGTGCGCGACGCGCACGGGGATTGGAAGATCGTCAGTTTTGAGGCCAGCCGCGTCCGCGAGCCGGGACCGCACAAGAGGAACGAGCTTCACTGAGCTCGATTCCTGCCATCATCTTCATTAGAATCATCCATATAAAGAATCTTCACTCGCCTCACTCTCGGTGGCTGATCCGCACCGTCTCTAAGAAGTCTCTCAGGCCTTGAAAACCTCGGTCTATCGGGGTACACTAAACATAATATAGGACTAAACAAGTCCTATATTGCAGGACAGCGGAGGACGCGTGCCCGCCTGGCCCAGGCAGCCCTCAAAAGTCTGATTCTGGACCCAATCCCCGCGCCGAGTCTTTTGCCGAGTCCGTTGGAGGACGAATGAGTTCAAGTGTCGATACAATTCGCGGTCTTGCCGAGCAGGACTACAAGTGGGGCTTCATCACAGACGTCGCCGAGGACCGCGTCCCCAAGGGGCTGAACGAAGACATCGTCCGCTTGATCTCCGCGCGCAAGGGTGAACCTGAGTTCATGCTGGAGTGGCGGCTCAACGCGCTGCGCCACTGGTTCACGATGAAGCGTGAAGAGGGCGAACCCAAGTGGGCGAACCTGACCATCTCTCCTATCGACTACCAGAACATCTCCTACTACTCGGCGCCGGTGAAGAAGCCGCAGCTCGACAACCTCGATCAAGTGGACCCGGAGATTCTGCGCACGTATGAAAAGCTCGGCATTCCGCTCCTCGAGCAGCAGCGCCTGGCCGGCGTGGCCGTCGACGCGGTCTTTGACTCGGTCTCAGTAGCCACCACCTTCAAGGGCAAGCTGGCGGAAATGGGCGTGATCTTCTGCTCGTTCTCTGAGGCGGTCCAAAAGCATCCCGAGCTGATCAAGAGGTACCTCGGCTCGGTAGTTCCCCAGACCGACAACTTCTATGCAGCGCTCAACGCCGCTGTGTTCACCGACGGCTCGTTCGTATACGTGCCCAAGGGTGTTCGCTGCCCCATGGAACTGTCCACTTACTTCCGCATCAACGCCGCGGAGACAGGCCAGTTCGAGCGCACGCTGATCATTGCCGACGAAGGCGCGCAAGTGAGCTATCTCGAGGGCTGCACGGCGCCAATCCGCGACGAAAACCAGCTGCACGCCGCGGTGGTGGAGTTGATCGCTCTCGACAATGCGCAGATCAAATACTCGACGGTGCAGAACTGGTACCCCGGCGACAAAGAAGGCCGCGGCGGCATCTACAACTTCGTGACCAAGCGCGGTAAGTGCCTCGGCGTGAACTCCAAAATCTCCTGGACGCAGGTAGAGACCGGTTCAGCGATCACATGGAAGTATCCGAGTTGCATTCTGCAGGGCGACAATTCCGTGGGCGAGTTCTACTCAGTCGCGCTCACCAACAATCGCCAGCAGGCCGACACGGGCACCAAGATGATTCACATCGGCAAGAACACGCGCTCCACGATTGTGTCCAAGGGCATCTCCGCCGGCTACGGCCAGAACACTTATCGCGGCCAGGTGAAGATTCTCAAGAGCGCGACGGGCGCGCGCAACTATACGCAGTGCGACTCGCTGCTTATCGGCGACCGCTGTGGGGCGCACACCTTTCCCTACATCGAAGTTAGAAATGCGACGGCACGCATGGAACACGAAGCGTCCACGTCAAAAATTGGTGAGAACCAGCTTTTCTATCTGCGCCAACGTGGGCTGACTGCGGAAGATGCCGTTTCGATGATCGTGAATGGATTCTGCAAAACTGTATTCAAAGAGCTGCCCATGGAGTTTGCCGTGGAAGCGCAGAAGCTGCTGGGAGTGAGCCTTGAAGGCAGCGTCGGCTGAGATTCTAGCGCCTTGTATCAGGGCACGACTTTAGTCGTGCCGCAAGCGAAACAAAAATCGACAGGGCTTTAGCCCTTGAGCGATTTGGGCTCAAAAAAGAAGTAAACCAACGGAGAGAAGAATGGCCTTGTTAGAAATTCAAGATTTGCATGCCAGCGTGGATGGCCACGAGATTCTGAAGGGCGTGAATCTGACCATCAATGCGGGAGAAGTGCACTCCATCATGGGTCCCAACGGCTCAGGCAAGAGCACCCTCGCGGCAGTGCTGGCCCGGCGTGAAACCTACGAGGTTACTGGCGGAAGAGTCCTGCTTGACGGCAAGGATCTGGTCGAGATGAAGCCCGAAGAAGCGGCGCGCGAAGGCGTGTTTCTGGCATTCCAGTATCCGGTCGAAATTCCCGGCATTGGCAACGCGTATTTTCTGCGCTCCGCGTTAAACGCGATCCGCAAGCAGCGCGGTCAGGACGAGCTGGATGCCATGGATTTTCTGCCCCTCTACAAGGAGCGCATGAAGCTTCTCGAAATGGACGACAAGCTGATGAATCGCTCAGTGAACGAAGGATTTTCAGGCGGCGAAAAGAAGCGCAATGAGATTCTGCAGTTGGCCGTGCTCGAGCCAAAGCTGGCGATTCTTGACGAGACTGACTCCGGCCTCGACATTGACGCTTTGCGGATTGTCGCTCGGGGCGTGAACGCGATGCGTGGCCCCGATCGCGCCTTCCTTGTGATTACGCACTATCAAAGGCTGCTGGATTACATCACTCCGGACTTTGTGCACGTTCTGGTGGACGGAAAAATCGTTCGCTCGGGTGGGCCGGAACTGGCCCTGGAGCTCGAAGACACGGGATACGGCTCCGCTGAGGCGAGTGTCCCTGCGGCTTTGCGCGCATGAGCACTGCCGCGAAAGAAACGGGAAACGAGAACGCAATGGCGACGGTAACTGGAAAGCTGAACACATATCTTGAAGCGTATGGCGAACTCGCCGCCGAGCGGCAGGAACGCGACCCTCTGTGGCTGCGCCAGTTGCGCGAGGATGCGTGGCAGCGTTTCCACGCCAAAGGATTCCCCACCACTCACGACGAGGATTGGCGCTTCACAAATCTGGCGGCTCTGGCAAAGACTCCGTTTCAGCGCGCCGCCAAAGGCGGCGTTACGGTAGCCGCGGCCCAGATCGCTGGCTTTAGCGTGCCTGGTGCAGGCTGCCGGCTCGTCTTTGTCAACGGCCACTTTGCGCCTGATCTCTCTGAAGTCTGCGACCTGCCCGACACTCTCGAAATTTGCTCGCTTGAGCGGGCCATCGCCAAGGCCATGGAAGGCAGCGCGCCCGACGGAAGCGAGTCTGTCGGCTGCGCTCCCGATGGCATTGAGCAGCACCTTGGCCGCTACGCCGACGTGCGCCGCGATGTCTTTACCGCGCTGAACACTGCGCTCTGGGAAGATGGAGCATATCTGCGCGTCCATCGCGGAGCGGTGATCGACCAGCCCATCCATCTTCTGTATGTCTCCGCCGGCGCAGAAATCATGACGCATCCGCGCACGCTCATCGTTGCCGAGCCAACCAGTCACGTTGCGGTCATTGAGGACTACGTCTCCATCGGCGGCGAGGCTGCCTTTTCCAACTCAGTCACAGAACTTGTGGCCGGGCAGGATGCCGTGGTCTCGCATTTTCTCGTCGAGCGCGAAAATCTCGCCGCTTTCAACATATCCACGCTGCGCCTGGAGCTGGCGCGCGGTGCCAACGTTTCATCGCACTCCATTCTTTTGGGCGGCGGCTTGGTGCGTAACAACGTTCATCCCGTTCTCGCCGGCGAGGGCGCAGAGTGCCTTATCAATGGCCTTTTTGTGGGCGCTGGAAGCCAGCATCTCGATAACTACATGCTGGTGGAGCACGCGCAGCCGCAGTGCTCGAGCCGCCAGTTTTACAACGGCATTCTCGATGACCGCGCCCGCGGCGTCTTTCACGGCCGCATCGTGGTCCACAAGGACGCGCAGAAGACTGACGCCAAGCAGACCAACCGCAACCTGCTGCTCTCGGACAATGCGCGCCTCGATACGAAGCCGCAGCTCGAAATCTACGCCGACGATGTGAAATGCACGCACGGAGCAACCATCGGCCAGATCGAAGAGGAGCAGCTCTTCTACCTGCGTTCGCGCGGAATCGAGGAGACCTCGGCGCGCAACCTCCTTCTCTACGCCTTCGCGGCGGAGTGCCTGGACCGCATGGCAGACTCGCCGGCACGCGAGTTCGTTGCATCGCTCATCGGCGAACGGCTGACAGAGCTGGCGCGGAACCATCAGGCAGCCGCCCTGGCCGCGCCAGAAGAGCTCGCGCAGCCGGCAGAAGAAACGCAGAACTGGGAGGGATTGGGATGACAACAATCGCCCACCCCTCCGTTCATGAACCGCTTCCGCGCGCAGCTTCGTCTCAATCCGGCTCGGGTCTCGACCTTGCGAAAATCCGCGCTGACTTCCCCATCCTCGCCGAGCGCATCAACGGCAAGCCTCTGGTCTATCTTGACAACGGCGCCACTTCGCAAAAGCCGCAGGTTGTCATTGACGCCATCGTGAACTATTACGAACATCTGAACGCCAACATTCATCGTGGAGTTCACACGCTCAGCGTGCGCGCAACCGAGGCGCACGACGCTGCGCGGCAAACGGTCAAGCAGTTCGTCAACGCAGCTGACACGCACGAAATTATCTTTGTTCGCGGCGCAACCGAGGCCATCAACCTCGTCGCGCAAACTTACGGGCGCGTCCACGTCGGCGCCGGAGACGAAGTGCTCATCACCGCCATGGAGCACCACTCCAACATCGTGCCGTGGCAGATTCTTTGCGAGGAAAAAGGCGCGCACCTTAAAGTTGCGCCCATCGACGATCGCGGCGAGTTGCTGCTGGATGAATTTGCCAGCCTCATCGGCCCGCGCACCAAAATCGTCGCCGTCACACATGTCTCAAACGCGCTGGGAACGGTGACTCCCCTGCGCGAGATGATCGGTCTGGCCCACCGCCGCGGCGTGCCCGTGCTCGTCGACGGAGCGCAGGCTGTTCCGCACTTCGCCGTCGATGTGCAGGCGCTCGACTGCGACTTCTACGCCTTCAGCGGCCATAAGGTCTACGGGCCCACCGGCATCGGCGT
>Ga0208849_1001158_pt1 | contig 19623 bp, 16 predicted proteins | sample NGESurdeep072012_10_FD_184470 | JGI IMG/M metagenome (GOLD analysis project Ga0208849, IMG submission 184470) | Arctic peat soil microbial communities from Barrow, Alaska - NGEE Surface sample 53-3 deep-072012 (SPAdes) | ecosystem: Environmental > Terrestrial > Soil > Wetlands > Peat ... | reverse complement strand
CGGCGTGCCGCCACTTCCAGCACCAGGGTCGCGTTGCGGAACAGCGAGCGGTCGCGGATCGGTGAAACAAAGGCGTTTTGCGCACGCTCGATGATCTCCAGACGAATGGCCCGGCGCCCGAGACGGGCGCTGAGGAAATCCTGGATATCGCGGACCAGCGGCGTGAAAACGTTTTCCAGGTCGTCATGGTCGTAAGCCGGATAACTTTGCGCGCGGCGCTCGGTGGTGGCAAAGGTCGCAAGCTCCCCGGCCAGCCTCAACAGTTCTTCATACAGCCGTTCAGGATGAAGGTATCCCGACTTCTGAAAATGAATGAGCACGGGGATATGGCGGTTGAGAAGTTGCAACACGAGATAATCGACGCTTTGAAGTCCACCGCCGGAGGATGGGTCGACCGCATAACGCGACAATTCCTCCAGCTTGGTTTCGATCCAGCCGATAATCCGGTTCAACCATCCATCGATGACAGGATGGGCCGCGCACGCCAGCATCGGAGGAACGAACTTGTCGTCGAACAAGATATTCTTGTCGCGAACTTCAAGGATCCGCGCGATGCCCAAACCCATATAGCCGGGCTTGCCCGTCTTGCGCAGCTCGAAGGATAGCCGCGGATAGGCAATATCGATTTCTTCTTCGATCCGCAGCGCCGATGTCGAATCGATGAACGTTTCCGCGCCGCGCGTATAGCGGCTCGCACTGTCCGCATCGGCTTCATCGATCTCGCGCGTATTCGAAGCCGCCACCGGCATCATCAGCCAGACGATCTGACCGGCTGCAGCATCCGGTATGTCGATCGCCTCCGGCAACGGACTGTCGGCGGGGACATCGAAGGGCGTGCCGTCCGACATGACGCCGGCCGCGCGACGGACCGCGAACTTGCTCTGCTGAGCAAGATCATGGTCGATCTCGAGCTGGGCGAAGCCCCAGGGATAGGGCGTCGCGTAGCGAACCCGCTTTTCGAGCAGATGCTCCAAATATCGATCGTTCTGCTGCAGATGATGCGGGCGCAGAAACAGACCTTCAGACCAATAAACTTTGCTGTACCAGGACATCCTATATCCGCTGCGACATTAATTCGACGGCCGCCGATTTGGCAGCCTGTAAAAAGTCATTTCTTGTCGACCTTCCCATCGTGATCATAAAAACTGGCGAAATGCAGCATAAAAGCGTCTATCGGGGCATTGTTGTCCCGGCCGAATTGCGCCTTCCAGCGCAGCAGGAAGGCGTCCCAAAGTTTGCCTTTGCCCGACCCGAGCCGAAAGCTCGACGGGCGGTTACCTTCGATCTCACGTGCTAAAATCGTTGGATCGATGCTGGCAAGGAGGCGGGTCACCGCATGCTGCATTGCCATATAGGTCTTTATTTGGTGCGACTTCAGATCGCCGAAGCCCTGGACGAAGGCACCGAGCGCGTCCAGATAACTTCGCGTGGGGGGCCCGAACAGAATGCGTATCGCATCCTCAGCCGTCGGTGAAAATTTGAGCGGATTGTTTTCAACCGCCTGAACCATGGTTTGACTGGTGCTGCGGACCATCTGCTTCGCCTGATGCCGGGCTTGCAAAAGATCCATCAAGTTCTCGACCGTGATGCGAAGAATGGCGCCGAATTGCTCTCCGAGTTCGGCGGCATCCTTGTCGGCGAAGAAATTTTCCGGCAGTCCGGCTGCCTTGGCCAAATGCCGCGCAAATTCGATAGCCTCGCTACCCGGCGCGTTCGCGGCCGAAGAAGCAATGGCACGATGTTGCGGGGACGCGAAGGGCGGTGCCGGCGCCTCGACGCGTCGCGGTTGTGGTTCGGTCGAACTCGACGCCACAGGTTCACGTGCTGGCGTATCTTCATCAGTCCAGAGCGGTCGACGTGGCGAGGGAACAGCCGGCGCTTGCCCGGATTGCTTCGGGATCTCGCGCGTGCCGGCAGCCCAACTCATGTCATCATGATCGAACGTGTCCGCTGGCGTCCGAACCGGCGGACGCCGAGACCGATCGACATCCGGCTCGGGCACTGCCGCCGCCCAATCGAGAAAGCCCGGATTGACCGGCCGCGCCGTCTCCCTTGCTATTTTCAATTGCTGCGGATCGATCGGAGGAGGCACATCGCGATCGCTGGTCCAGAGTTCCCGGTAGTCCGCATGCCGCTGAGAGACGAGACCGCCGGTTTGGGCCAGCTTGTCTCCGGCAGCTATGCTTTCCTCGGAGTCGAGTGCGACATCGATGACATACTGGCCGATGACGATGCGATCGCCGTTGCAAAGCCGGTGCGGTTCCCCCATCCTCTGCTGCGAGCCGTTCAGGAACGTGCCGTTGGTCGAAACATCGTGCAGCCAATAGGCGCCGTCACGGTAATGAACCTCGCAATGCTTGCCCGAAATCAGCCGCGTCGGATCCGGCAGCGTCCAGTCGAGGTGACGGTCGCGGCCAATATCGACGGAACGCTTGCCCGTGACGGTAAAGGACACCGGCCCGCCGTCGGGAAGCGTCTGTTCATTCACGAGAGAAAGGCGAAGCGCCATTAGGTCTTCTCGCTAGCGCGAAATGTGCGGCTCTCCGCGTGCAAGATGAATACCATCCTCGAGGCACGCCGTCATTATCCGGTCCTTGTCATCGCGGGTCAGCCGCGAAAGGCCTACAAACAGTGCGACACGAACTGCCCTCGCCGTCTTCTCGGGTTTGGCCTCAGCCGGCTCGAATTCGGGCGGATACACGCTACCGCCGGACCACCCGGCGGCGAGAGCGAGCCAGGTAGCGGGCGAATTGTGATCGTTGATATTGCCGATCGCCAGCGCTTTGCCGCGCGTCGCTTCTCCGGGCTCTTCGACCCAGGCTTCCGCGTAGCTGATCGCCCGTTCCTCGCTGCCGTCGAATTGCTCGATCATCCGCCGCACCCAACGGCATCCCCAGGCCACGGCCACTCTTCTCGGCAGCAAATAGGCACAGAACGAGATGGCGTGCGGCCAATCGCGTCTTTCGATCAGGCTACGCAAGAAATCCAGTGACCGCATGCCGACCTCCGCCTTGCCGACATCCTTTGCCGCCGTGGGAAAGGCCTCGAACAGGTCCTGCACCGTGCTGAATCGAACCTGGCTCATGGCTGCAAAGTGATGACGGGCGTGCCGGAGATGAGGGTCGGCCCATCCGACAAGAGGGTGAAGCTGGGGGTCTCGATGACGATGCTCGCCGGAGTGATGGCGATTGAACTGGCGCCAACCGTAAGCGTAATCGCAACACCGGCAGTAATCGATATGTCGGCTCCCGCTACTATCGATATCTGGGCGCCCGCCTGAACCGACTGATTGGTGGCAATCGATATTTGCTGGCCACCGATCTCGATGTCGAGTTTGTCGTCTCCCTGCCTTAGCGTGGTCTGACGCGCGACGCCGGTGGTCAGGTTTTCTCCGATGGTGCGGGTCTCGGCGTCGAGAACGGTAACGCTGAGGTCCTTTTGGGCGTGAATTCCGATCTGTTCGGAACCATCCTTGTCCTCGAAACGCCATTCATTGTAGCCACCACCGCCATTCGTGGTGGAGTCGGATTTCAGCCCCGAGACGGTTTTGTCGCCGGGCAGTCCGTAAGGAAAATCATGCTGGTCGTTGTAGACGGTGCCGATCACCAGCGGACGGTCAGGGTCTCCTTCCAGGAACTCGACGACGGCCTCCTGGCCCACGCGCGGTATGATTTGACCGCCCCAACCCTTGCCGGACCAGACCTGCGCGACCCGCAGCTTGCATGAACGCTTGTTTTTCCGCTCCCAAAAGAAGTGAACATAGATCTCGCCGAGGTCCTCGACGTCGATCTCCTCGCTGGAACTGGGTTCCCTGGTGACAACCTTCGCGGTTTGTATCCCGCTTATCACGGGCTTGCGCGTTACGAACGGCGCACGGAAAGTCTGGTCGCTGGGTTGGAACTCGTAACTGCCCTCGTAAACATCTCCCTGGCCGCCCGGCGGTCCCGAACGATACGCCTCCACCTCGAATGAATGGCGTGCTCGAACGACCACATATTCGATGTTCTGCGAACTGTTCGGGTGGCGCTCCAGTTTGGTCGTTCCTCCCGGATACATATTGACGGCGTTGCCGTTTGCGCGGCGCCTGTGATCGAACGACTGTTCCGCTTCAAGGCGAACCTTCGCGTAACGATCTCCGATCGATTGATCCTTGTAACCGCCGGGGTAATCATAAAACTCCATGTCGGCATGGGCATAGTGTTCAGAGCCCTTTGCGTCGCTCACCATCTGGGCGTTCGACTGCCGGTAATTATAGTCGTTGAGTTCGATCTTGCCGGTGCAAAAGGCGCGCTCCGAAACCCAACTATGAATGAATTGCTGCTCGCTACGCTCCGATACGAATTGGTGGATAAACGGGATCGAGTCGAGATCCTTGACCGGCTTAAGTGAAGACCGGGAATCTGCCAGGATCAGGGTATGCTTGCCATGCTCGTGCTTGAAGAAATAAAATATACCGTGCTGCTCCATTAGCCGACAGACGAAGTTGAAGTCCGTCTCCCGGTACTGGACGCAATATTCCAGCTGCGGATACCAGGATTCGGTCAGCTCGAATCTGTAATCGTTGAACGCATGCTCCTTGAAAACCTCCTCGATGATGTCGGGAGCTCTCCTGTCCTGGAATATCCGGCAGTCGGAGGTGCGGGATAGCAACCAAAGCCAGGGCCTGAGCACGATACGATAGCTGAAGTAATCGCTCTTGGTGCCCAGCCATTGCGCTTCCACCAGAATGCCGTGGAACTCGCGCTGCTTGCCGAACATCTTTATTTTCAGCGAGCACTGTTGCCCGATCGCCTGATTGAAATCGATATCGTCCGTCTCGCTCAGGCATTCGATGCGGTATTCGAACAGTTCGCTCAATCCCTCCGAGGCATCCAGCCGGACCAAAACGAGAACGTCCTTGCCGAGGGGCGTCGTCAGCTCGCAAATCCGAGTATCCTGGGTAAGCTTCTGGCCCATGCGAGCGCCACGCTCCTTTAAAGACCGCAATGTCTGTAAATTAAGGAGGCTAGAACATCCACTTCAACAGAAAACAACAAATCGTCGCGTATTCCTCAAGACTATCGCGCGTTTTTCGAAAAGCCACCAGCACGTAATCCGATCTTGGTAACCGTCCAGACCGGTACGTGCGCTGCGCCAGATGCGCCAAGCGGCGCCCACCCGCATTAAGCAAGTCCCCGTTTAAGGACTTGCCGGCTCACAGGGAAATGTCATGATCGGCGGATTATCGAGCGCCGGAGCCGCTAAAATTTAAGCTTTGCAACCGTTCGGAACGCCATGGTGCGGAATACGGCGAGCAATTCCGAACCCTGGAACACTGGATAATGCTCGATTTCGAGACCTTGACCAAGCCGGTATCCGCCGACGATCCGTGCGGACCTGATCTGGATTCCGAAGGCAACGCCCAATACCTGAATTTCTTCGCCGGCGCGGAAACGATGCTGCCGGTATCCTATTTCGATGTCGTCAAGCCGACCGGCCAGCGTGGCCGGTTTGATCCACAGGCATTCGATTTCGAAGCCCAATTTGCAGCCGCGGCACCGGTGTTGGCGCGCACACGCGATCTGCGGCTGACCGTGCTGCTGGCAAAGCTTTCCATTCTCAACCGGGATTTGCAGAGCTTCGCCGCCTGTCTCAGAGCGATTGCGTTTCTGCTTGCAGAGCAATGGGAGAACGTTCACCCAAAGGGCGAAAGCGGTGATTTTTCGTACCGCTCGGTTACCCTTGAATCGATCGACGTGCTTCCGACGGTCGTCAATCCGTTGCAATTTTTGCCGCTGGTCGAAAACCGCCGCCATGGCGTCGTTACATTTAGGGCCTATCAGATCGCCAAGAAGGAACTTGCGTCCGGCGGCGGCGATGCCGATCTGGACCTTGCAACGATCGAGCGAATCCTGAGCGAGGCCGACCTCGATACGCTGAAAGCAATCAGCGGCAGTTTCTCGGAATTGCTCGCGGCGATCGCAGCCATCAAAAGTGCCTGGCACGAAAAATCGGGATCCATACAGCCGCTGACCTTTGAAAGGCTGTCCGGGACCGTTCAAGCGATCGCAACCTGGCTGAGAGAAGTCGTCAGGAATCGCGATCCGAGCGCCGGTGAGGCCGGCCCGGCAGATGCTGCTTCCGAGCACGGCGAACGGACCTCCGATTCGCCGCAGCCAGCCGCGGATTTTCCAAAAATAACATCGCCGGGGGTCGCCGCGGCGGCGCTAACCGCGGTCGCCGGCTATTTTGCCCGATCGGAGCCTTCCAGTCCGGCAGTGCTTCTCGTCGGGCAAGCGCTGGCGATGGTAGGCAAATCCTTTGTCGAAGCGGTCCGCATGCTGGTTCCCGCGCATGCCGAGGCGGCCGCGGTCAATATCGGGCGCGACTGGCTTTTCGATCTGCCGATCGAACGGATGGCGTTGCTGGACAATGGCGCCCAGCCACCCTCGCCGACCGCCGGGATGCAAGATCAAAGCGTTGTTTTTACTGTGGAAAACCGCGTACAGGCACTTTCCTTGTTGGGCCAGGTGGCAAACTATTTCAGGGTTTCAGAACCTGCGAGTCCGATACCGTTCTTGGCCGACCGGGCGCGCGAACTGGCGCAGCGGGATTTTCTCAGCCTGCTGCACGACGTCCTGCCGCAAGGTGCGCTGCGGCCCCCGACCTAGGCTGCGTTAAGCAAAAGCCGGGGGGTTCGTTGACTAAGCAAGATAGAAGGCAGTAGTTTCGAGGGCAACGAATTCAGATTACGAGTATTTTTGGTTTCCTGCCGCGGCAATTGCGACGACGATTTGGTCGTTGACGGGGGCTCATCATGGCGACAGACAGCGGTCAGAAGTTTATCCGGCGCAACCGCGCGCCCCGCGTTCACATCAGCTACGAAGACCCCTATGACGCCGAACGGCTCATCGAATTGCCGTTCGTGATGGGCGTTCTGTCGGACCTGTCCGGAAACAACTCCGGTGTCGAAAAGGCCAAAATCGAAGATCGAAAGTTCCTCGACTTCGACATGGACAATTTCGACGCCCGTATGGCCGCGATCGAGCCCGGCATAACCATGCGGGTCGCCAACAAGATCGGTGACGACCCCGACGAAAAGCTGTCGGTCAATCTTCGTTTCAACAAGATGGCGGACTTCACCCCCGTAGCCATCGCCCGTCAGGTGCCCGCAACGGCAAAACTGCTCGAGGCGCGCGAGCAACTCGCCAATCTGCTGCGCTACATGGACGGCAAGGTTGGCGTGGAAGATCAGCTCAAAAAACTATTGGCCGACCCGCAACTGATGGCGGCGCTGCAGCAACGAGCGGCGGCGAAACCGACCGATCCCGATACCGAAAAATGAAAATTTAAAGTGAGGGACTAGGGCATATGGCCAAACAAGCCGGGACCGCAGGTTCCACGCAAGTCCAGACCGTCGAAGCCGACGAGTTTGCCGCGCTTCTCAAGCAGAGTTTCAAGCCGCGAACCGAGCGCGCCGCGACCGAGGTCGACAACGCGGTTTCCACCCTGGTCAGCGAGGCGCTGAAGGACACTTCCGTCATCAAGTCGGACGTCCTCGACACCATCGAGGAGATGATCGCGCGGCTCGACCAGAAGCTGTCCGCGCAAATGAATGAATTCCTCCACGCCCCCGAGTTTCAGCAGATCGAGAGCGCCTGGCGCGGCCTGCACTATCTCGTCACCAATTCCGAAACCGACGCCAATCTCAAGATCCGGGTAATGAATGCGTCGAAGTTGGAGCTCTATCGCAACTTGCGGCTCTATCCAGATGCAAGATGGGATCAAAGCCCGCTGTTCAAGCAGATCTACGAACAGGAATTCGGGCAGTTGGGCGGCGAACCGTTTGGCTGCCTGGTCGGAGATTACTATTTCAGCCACCTCCCCGCCGACGTTCAGTTGCTGCGGGATATGAGCAAGATCGCCGGCGCGGCGCACGCCCCGTTCTTCACCGGCGCCGAGCCGACGCTGATGGGAATGGACTCCTGGACCGAATTGTCCAATCCGCGGGATCTGAGCAAGGTCTTCGACACGCCGGAATACGCGGCCTGGAAGGGACTGAGGGACCAGGACGATTCAAGATATCTCGGCCTCTGCATGCCGCGCGTTCTCGGGCGGCTGCCCTATGGCGCCAAGTCCGAACCGGTCGACGAATTCGCCTTCGAAGAAGAAACCGACGGGCACACCGGCGAAAAATACGGCTGGATGAATGCAGCCTACGCCATGGCCGTCAACGTCAATCGCGCCTTCAAGGAATTCGGATGGTGCACGCGAATTCGCGGCGTGCAGTCCGGCGGCGAGGTTATCAACCTGCCGACGCACACCTTCCCCACCGACGACGGCGGTGTCGACTTGAAGTGCCCGACCGAAATCGCCATCAGCGACCGGCGCGAACATGAACTCGCCAAGTCGGGATTGATACCGCTGATCCACCGCAAGAACACCGACAAGGCGGCCTTTATCGGCGCGCAATCGATCTACAAGCCGAAGAAATATTTCGGCGACAAGGGCGTGGAAGCGACCGCTTCCGACAATCTGTCCTCTCGGCTGCCGTACATGTTCGCGGTATCGCGTTTCGCGCATTACCTGAAGTGCATGGTGCGCGACAAGATCGGGTCGATGAAGGAAAAGCAGGAATTGACGGATTGGCTGCAGACCTGGATAAACGAATACGTCGACGCCAACCCTGCGATGTCGACAGAAGCGCAGAAGGCGCGCAAGCCGCTGGCTGCCGCCAAGGTCGAAGTGATCGCAAATGAGGAAAACCCGGGCTACTACAACGCCCGCTTTTTCCTTCGCCCGCATTATCAATTGGAAGCAATGGATGTGGGCTTAAGCCTTGTATCTCGCTTGCCCGGCCCAAGTTCCTAACCCGCCCCGTTTAAAAGCCAACCGTTTGATTTGCGAAAGGAAATATTATGTCGGTCGCGAAGAACGTAGACATTTTCATGAAGCTGGATTCGATCAAGGGCGAGTCCAAGGATGAGAAGCATAGGGGTGAAATCGACGTTTTCGCCTATCATTTGAAAGTAGATCAAGAGGGTACCCGTCATGTCGGCAGTGGTGGCGGCGCCGGAAAGTCGACGTTCGACGACTTGACCATCACTTGCCAGGTGGACACTTCGACGACGGACCTGTTCCAGTGCTGTGCGTCCGGCAAACACATCACCCAGGGGGTGCTGACGCTCCGGAAAGCCGGCGACAAGCCTCTCGAATTCCTTGTAGCGACGCTTATCGACATCATCGTATCCAGCGTCGAGTTCCACGCACCTAATTCAGAAGAGCCAAGGCATCTGGTGGAGGTGAAATTGAACTACGCCAAGATCAAGCTCAAATACTACCCGCAAGCCGATTCGGGCGCCGCTGGCGTCCCCACCGAAGGGGGATGGGATATAGCGGCCAACAAGGCAGAGCGGTAGGCGATGTCGGTCGCGCCAAGGAACGACCGCCTGAGTCCTCCGCTGATGCTGGCGTTCCGCACCGCGCATGCCAAACGCGATGCCAAGGACAAGATCGATCTGCGCGACAAATCCGGCGAGCGGATCATCGCCGGCCGCCGCTCTTCAGGGCGATTCCCGATTTCCGAAGCGCTGCTTCGCCGCGAGGTGGCGCACGATCTCGATTCGCTGATGAATACGGTCGCCATGGAATCGACCGAGGATTTGACCGGTCATGCGCATGTCCGAACGTCGATCCTGAACTACGGTTTTCCCGACATCGCGCATCGCTCGATCGACGAGATTTCGGTCGATGATCTCAAGGACGAGATCAGGGCGGTGCTGATGACTTTTGAACCGCGGTTGGAGCGCGGCTCGATCCGGGCGCGCCGCGACACTTCCGTTACCGCCGAACACTTGAAGCTTCGCTTCGTCGTCCAGGCCGACCTTCATTGCGAGCCTCTCAACGTTCCGGTCGAATTCATCGCCGACGTCGATCTCGACAGCGGCGGCATTCATATCAACCGGCTTTAGGTGAATGAACCGCGAATTCCTCGATTTCTACAATCGGGAGCTATCCCTGCTTTATGAGCAGGCGGGTGAATTCGCCGAACAATATCCGGGAATCGCGGAGCGTCTTGGCGGATTGGTCCGTGAGCGCTCCGACCCCATGATATCGGGCCTGCTCGAGGGCGCCGCCTTCCTTGCCGCCCGCGTCCAGTTGAAGCTCAAGCACGAATTTCCGGAATTCACTTCAAATTTGCTGGAACAGCTGGTGCCGAACTATCTGGCGCCGACGCCCTCGGCGATGCTGGTCAAGGCCTTGCCGCCCTACTCCGATCCCGCCTTGCGAGACGGCAGAAAAATTGTCCGCGGCGCCTATTTCGATGCCTCCTACCGGGAACGCGAACGCAGCCTCGCCTGCCGGTTCCGGCTCTGCCGCGACATCGTGCTTTGGCCATTCGACCTGACAGGCGCCGAGTATTTTTCCAGCGCGGGCGCGTTGCCGGCGTTAGGCGTCCCGGTTGGCGGCGACGTCGTCGCCGGGCTTCGGATCTCCCTCACCCATCGCGGCGCGGCGCGACTCGACGAGGAAATCGCAGATACGGAGGCCCGGACCAAACCGGAGATGTGGTTTGCCGGCTGCAAAACCAGCGAGTTGCCGATCTATCTGGCCGGAGCAGAATCCGACGCCATCGCGCTTTACGAGCAGATATTCGCGAACTGTGCAGGACTGTATTTTCGCTATCTCGACGATTTCGGCGATCCGGTCGTGATACGAGCGCCGGATCACTGCATCCAGCAGGTCGGCTTCAACGAGGAAGATTCGCTGTTTCCGGGCGATGACAGGGTGTTTCGCGGCTCCGAACTGTTGCGGGAATACTTCGTTTTTCCGCGCAAGTTTCTGGGTTTCAATCTCGTTTCCCTGCGCAGCATCATGAGCCGCCTGCGGAGCAAATCGGTCGATATCCTGTTTGCATTCGACCAGCCCAATGCGCGGCTCGCGGCCGCCGTGCGGGCCGACTTGTTCAGCCTGTATACGGCGCCGGCCGTCAACCTGTTCGAAAAAACCAGCGACAGGATCCCGATCAAATCCAGTACACATGAATATCACGTGGTTCCCGACCGCAGCCATTACCTGGAATACGAGCCGCATCGGGTGCTGGACGTATACGCGCACTTTCCCGCCGAGAAGGAAAAACGCCCGGTACGTCCGCTTTACTCGGCATCGGTCGATCGGACGAGGGGCATCTCCGACGGGCTTTATTTCACGATTCGCCGACTGCCGCGCCGACGGACCGTCGAGGAAAAGGCTCGCGGTATCGCATCGGACTATGTCGGAACCGACATGTTCATTTCGTTGCTCGAACCCGGCGAGATGTCAGGACAAAAGTCGGCTGTCGAGCTCAGCGTTCGAGCCCTGTGTTCCAATCGGCACCTGACGGAACATTTACCGGTGGGCCAGGGCGGCGCGGATTTCCGGTTGCTCGACGACACCTCTCTCGATTTGATCTGCGTCGCCGGTCCAACGCGTCCACGCGAGTCCGTGGTCTCGCAAATGCGCAGCCGGAGCGAAATGGCCGGCGTCGGCGTCGTCACCTGGCGGCTGATCAACATGCTCAGCCTGAATTACCTCGGGCTTGTCGAACGCGGCGCCGGGCACGGTGCCGGAGCTCTCCGGGAGATGCTGTCCCTGTTCGCCGACCTGCTCGATGACGCGACGGAACGCAAGATACAGGGAATTCGCAGCGTCGACAGCCGACCGATCGTCCGACGTGTTCGCGAGCGTCTCGGCAGCGGCGCGGCGCGCGGCCGGGAGATTACGGTGGTCCTCGATGAGAAAGCCTTCGAAGGCAGCGGCGTTTTTCTCTTAGGCGCGGTTTTGGAACGCTTTCTCTCCGACTATTCAGGGTTGAACCACTTCACCGAAACCGTAATTTCAACGCTGGAACGCGGCGAGATCATGCGGTGGCCGGCACGCATGGGCACGCGGGGGCCGCTGTGAATCTGATCGAGCAGATGAAGGCCGAGCCGTGGCGGTTCGATTTCTACCACGTCCTTCGCCAGATCGAGCGCGCGCATTTCGACCGCCCGCGGATCGGCGACAGCGCGGCTCGACGCGACGAATTCGTCGACCTCGGACAGGACCCGTATCTGGAATTTCCTGCCTCAAATCTGAGCGCGGTGGAAGACAATGACGGCCGGCTGAGAATTCTCGTGAAATTTCTCGGGCTGCTTGGGCCGCAAGGCGCTTTGCCGCTCGCGACAACCGATGAAAGTGTCGGCTGGCTCTTGATGCGGGACGATGCGTTTGCGCGTTTTCTCGATCTCTTCAACGGCCGGTTCCTGCAGTTGTTCTTCCGCGCCTGGTCCGATGCCCGCCCGATCGCCCAGCACGATCGACCCTCCGAAGACCGCTTTATCGCCTATGTCGGCTCCTTCATGGGGTTGGGCACGCCAGTCTATGCCGACCTCGATACCGTCCCGGACATGGCCAAGCTTGCCTTTGCCGGCCTGGTTGCGCCAAAGGCGAAATCAGCGTTGCGGCTGGCAGGCCTGCTGCAGGGGCTGTTTGGCGTGAGGGTCGAGATCGATGAATTCGTCGGATCCTGGCTGGTATTCGATCAGAGTGATCGCTCCACTCTCGGGGGCAAGCATGCGGGGCTCGGCAAAGATCTGCTGTTGGGCGCCAGCGTTTTTAGCGTCGAAGACAAGTTCAGGGTCCGGATTTTCGTCAGGGATTTCGGGCAATATGAGCGGTTCCTGCCGACCAGGGATCGCAACCTGTCGGAGCCGCTTGCGGATGCGGTATTCTTCTATATCGGCGACGAACTCGACTGGGACGTCGAACTCGCGATACCGGCGGGCGCGGTCGCACCGGTCAAGCTTGGGCAGAGCGGCCGGTTGGGCTGGACAAGCTGGGTTTCGCCGAACTGGACCGCAACCGACGAATACCGATGTGACGCCCGGTTTCATTTGAGCGAACGGCTGCGCGCCAAACGAGAGAGAACAGCCGCCGCCTGACAATCCGGCCGTGGACCGGCCTACCCGAGGAGTTATCCGAGAAAGATGGGGTTGGCGCAAACGCACATCGAGCGGGCATCATCCGCGACAGACCTTCGCTGCGATTTGAAGTTTTTTTGAATAAATCGATTGGGAGCGACCGTGACCGACATCAGCCTTGAATCCGTAACGGGAAAATTGAACCGGGCCGGCTACGACGCATTTATCCAGGCATTGCGGCATGCGAAGAGCGCCGGAAACCGCAATGTCGAACTTGCGCATTGGCTGTTCCATATCCTTCAAAAGGAACAGACCGATCTCAGCCTCTCGGCCGACCATTACAAGCTGGATCGGGCGCGGCTGATGTCCGACCTCGCCGGCGTCATCAACGGTTTCCGCAAAAACGAGACGGAAATGCCTGGCGTTGCCAACGCGCTGGTCGATGTGCTCGATCGCGGCTGGCACTATGCGACGCTGTTTTTCGGCGAGACCCAGATCCGCACCGGCCACATCCTGGTCGCCGGACTGAAATCCAACGACATTCGCCGCGCGCTGACCAACATTTCGCAGGAGTTCGCCAAGGTAAACGTCGATGCGCTGACCAACGAGTACCGCAACGTTTGGGCGGGCTCGGAAGAGGAAAACCTCCAGCCAATGGATGGCTCCGGCGTCCGCGGCGCCGGAAGCCCCGGTGCGGTTCAGGCGGTCGGCCCAAAAGGGACCACTCCCCTCGATCGCTTTTCGCAGGACCTGACGGCAAAAGCCAAGTCGGGAGAAATGGACCCGATTCTCGGCCGCGACAACGAAATACGCCAGTTGATCGACGTGCTGATGCGCCGGCGGCAGAATAACCCGATCCTGACTGGCGAAGCCGGCGTCGGCAAGACCGCTGTCGTCGAGGGCTTTGCGCAACGCATTGCATCCGGCGACGTACCGCCGCCGCTGAAGAACGTTCGTCTTTGCGCGCTGGATATCGGGCTGATGCAGGCGGGCGCATCGATGAAGGGCGAATTCGAGCAGCGGCTGCGCTCAGTCATCGACGAGGTGCAGAGCTCCCCTACCCCGATCATTTTGTTCATCGACGAAGCTCACACCCTGATCGGCGCCGGCGGCTCGGCCGGTACCGGCGATGCCGCCAACCTTTTGAAGCCACCGCTCGCCCGCGGCACGCTGCGTACTATCGCCGCCACCACCTGGGCGGAATATCGCCAATATATCGAAAAGGATCCGGCGCTGACGCGGCGGTTCCAGCCGATCAATGTCGACGAGCCCAGTGTCGAAACATGCTGCATCATGCTTCGCGGCCTGCTGGCGCCGATGGAAAAGCACCATGGCGTGCGTATCTCGGACGCTGCCATCGTTGCCGCCGTGAACCTCTCGCATCGCTATATCCCTGCCCGGCAGCTGCCGGACAAGGCGGTGAGCCTGCTCGACACCGCGGCGGCGCGAGTCGCGATCAGCCAGAGTGCGACCCCGGCGCTGATCGAGGACGCGCGTGCCGCTATTGCCGCGCGCGAAGCCGAAAAAGCCGCCCTCGTCAGCGATGATGATCTGGGTATCGATGACAGCGAGCGCATCGCGGCGATCGACACCGACATTGCCTTGCTGAAGGAAAAATTGACCGGCCTGGAAACCGACTGGGCAAACGAGCAGAGCCTTGTCAAAAACATCAGAACTATTCGCGATATTTTAAAGGAGCGGAAAGAAGGCGACGATCCCGCGGCTGAGCGAGCCGAACTGCGCGGCAAGTTCGACGCTTTGGACAAGATCAATCCGGAACGGCGGATGATCTATGATCACGTCGACGATCAATCCGTTGCATCTGTCGTGTCGGACTGGACTGGCATTCCGGTCGGTCGGATGGTGCGTGATGAGATCGAAAATGTTCTGAAACTGCCGGAGATTCTAAATCGCCGCGTCGTCGGCCAGTCGCACGGGCTTGCGATGATTGCCAAGCGGATCGAGACCAGCCGCGCCAGGCTCGACAATCCGTCAAAGCCGATCGGCGTGTTCATGCTGGCCGGTCCATCCGGCGTCGGCAAGACCGAAACCGCGCTGGCGCTCGCCGAGGCGTTGTACGGCGGCGAGCAGAACATGATCACCATCAACATGTCGGAGTTCCAGGAGGCGCATACCGTTTCCTCGCTGAAGGGGGCGCCTCCGGGCTATGTCGGCTATGGAGAAGGCGGACGGCTGACCGAGGCGGTCAGACGCAAACCCTACAGCGTCATCCTGCTCGACGAAGTCGAGAAAGCCCATCCCGACGTGCACGAGATATTTTTCCAGGTGTTCGACAAGGGCATCATGGAGGACGGTAACGGCCGCAGGATCGATTTCAAAAACACGTTGATCATCCTCACTACCAATGTCGGCACCGACATGATCATGGGATTGGCACGCGATCCCAGATATCGCGACGCGCCGGAGGAACTCGCCCAGCTGCTGCGGCCTGAATTTCTGAAAGTGTTCCCCGCCGCGCTGCTCGGACGCATCGTCACCATTCCCTATTTTCCGCTGTCGAACTCGATGCTCTCGGGCATCGTCCGACTGCAACTCGACCGCATTGGCCGACGCATTCGCGACAATCATGACGCCTCATTCGTCTATGACGATGCGGTGGTCGATCATATCGTCTCCAGATGCAACGATCCGGATTCCGGCGGCCGCATGATCGACAACATCATTACCAATACGTTGTTACCGTCGCTGTCCCGGGAATTCCTCAAGAGGTCGCTGGCAAAGGAAGAGATCAAGCAAGCGCGGGTCACCATCGAGAACGATGATTTCGCATATTCCTGGAGTTGAACTCTGAAACGGCCGAAAATGAACCGGCGAAGCAAGTTCGATCAGCTTGCTGGTGGATACAGAATGGAGCCCGGAAGAACATGCGAGCTTAAAGCTCGCAACTGCAAAATCTTCGCGGATGGTCCAATATGATATTGAAGCCGAAAGTCATGTCCCGGCGTAATCGGCTTGATCAATGGCTCGTCTGTACATAACCTGCGTTTCAGGAGACAATCCGGCCGACGCGGAACGCATCGACGCGTTGGGAGTATGCAGCTTTTCAGGAGTCACCGAAAGGATTGCCGCAATGCGCAGAATTATTGCATCTGTATTTCTCATGACACTCACCGCCACACCGAGCATGGCCAAGCCTTATCCATGGTGTTCGAGGTCAATCCCTACCGGCGGAGCTCTCTATTGTATGTATGTAACGTTTGGACAGTGCCAGGCATCGATCAGTGGTTCGGGAGGCGACTGCCTCCAGAATCCGGCGGCTCTCTACGGTCAGGGCCCCCGCACCAGAAACGGACCTCCGCCGGGTGCGGGCTGGCAAGGTGGGGGCTGGCAGGACGATGGATCGCGCCACCGGCAATAACGAAACTGGCAAGAGAAGCTTCGCATTTGCAGTGACTGCAAAGTTTCGCAAATCGCGCGAACGGTAGATTCTTGGCTGTCAAATACGGACCGGGCGGGTCTCTTCGGTTCGAAGGCTCTGCAGCGTGACGCCGTCGCGCGCGTTGACGAAGCATTCCAAGCTGCCCTAAAGAAGCGCAGGGGATGGTGGGTAGCAAAGCGGCAGCAAAAGGTCATTCGAGGCTTTAGCTGACGATAAAATTACCAAAGAATATCAATGGTTTGGAAGGGTGGCCGAGTGGTTTAAGGCACCGGTCTTGAAAACCGGCGTGCCTGCAAGGGTACCGTGGGTTCGAATCCCACCCCTTCCGCCAGTCCAGAACAGAACTGCGAACGCCGCCAGTAGGCGATTTTACTCCGGAAATGGCAGCCAGCGTTCTGAGCAAATCGCTCTTCGACCCCATGATTCGAACCTCGCGGTCGGCAACTTCGACCCTCTGCGCCAGGGCACGGAGATGATCGCGGCGATAGCCACCGCCTTCGATCCGCATCCGCTTGCGGGCGGTGGCTGCGAACTTGCGTAGCACCGTCGTGGTGATGGGTTGCTGAGCCGCGCTTTCTAATGCGGCGTGGGCACGCATGGCGTCGGCCTGGGACTGATCCCGGATCGCCTTCAAACCGGCGAGACGTTCCTTCAGACCCGGGTCGTTCAGATCGGCGACACCGGTCTCGATGGCGTCGTAGAGCCGCTTGAGACGGAGGTCAGCCTCCGCAGCGCGCTTGTTCAGCTCAGTGATATGCTCGCGCCGCCGCTCGGTGCGCTCCTGGCGGCGGTCCAATACTGAGGCGAGAACCTCCTCCAGCCGCTCGGGAGCCAGCAGGCGGTGCTCGATATGCCCGGCAACGAGCGTGTCCAGCTTCTCCATCGGCCCGCTTCGCTCGACGCAGCCAGTCTCGCCCTGCCGGGCCTTGGTTGAGCAGGTGTAGTAGCGGCCGCCACGAATTCAACAAGCGCAGCAAGAGCAAGGAGCTCAAGCCGGTCGGCGAAGTGATCGCCGTCATCAAACATCGGCGCGCCTTGCGATTTCCCCGCACGCGAATGCTGAACGCGTCGATCAATGACCGCCGAACCGTCGTGCGACCGTTGCAAAGAGCGCGCTTGGCCAGCGATGCGGACGACAATCGGATGGCATCGTGTGCGTCGCCCACGGCACTTTGCCGATATGGGGATGTCGGTTTCACGTCTGATCTTCATTCAACAATGACTCAAGCCGAAGATCGCGACATGTCGGTTTGTGCCAAACGCGCCTTGCAGGTCTTGCGCTGGTTTCGCTCTTGCAGTTAGCTAGATCATGGGTCCAAGGAATAGCAAAACGAGAGCGGCATAGATGGTGCAGAAGCGGTTGGCCTCGAAAGCTATTTGGATCGGCTTTATTGCACTGGCGGCCGAGCAGGCCATCGCCGCTGAGATGTCGAGCGACGAACTGCGCCAGTTTCTGGTAGGCAGAACCTACTTTCTTGAAACGACAGCAGGTGGCACCTTGGCGCAGAGTGGCCAAGCCGTATTGTACTTCGCGCCGGAGGGAATTGTTATCAATCGCATTCCGAGCGGCAGAATTTAGCAAGGTACGTGGACGATCAAGGACGGAACGGTTTGCGTCATGTGGAAGGATCTCCCCCCAAATCCATATAGCCGCTACGACAAGCAGGGCGACGTCGTCAATGTTATCAACGCTCAGACTGAACAGGCGCGGGGCAGGATCATCAAGAGTGTCGATGGTAACGTCGAGGGCCTTAAACCCTAGCCGTTCCACCGGTCGTTGAGGCGAAATCCAGAGATGATAAATCGTCGCGAGTGTATTGAGTCGATCGGTATTGTGGCCTTGGCTTGGCCGACATCGGCTCGCGCTCAGCCAGCGCGCAGAGTAGTGCGCATTGGCATTGTCAGCATTGGTGGGCCAAGCGCCGATATGACCGGCCCATTACCTCGCAATCGCACTGTGCGCGCGTTCCTGCGCGGAATGGCCGAACTGGGCTACGTTTTCGGACGCGACTTTGTGACCGAGCCACGCGGTACCGATGCCATTCCTCAGGTGGCCAACCTGATTGATTTGAAAGTCGATGTGATCGTCGCGACCGGCGGCGGCGCGACACTTTCATTGCTCAAGCAGGCGACGAACACTATCCCCGTTATCATGACGGCTGCTCCCGACCCAGTTAGGCAAGGGTTTGTGCAGAGCCTTGCCCGGCCGGGAGAGAATTTTACCGGAATGAGTTTGCAGAGCCTCGAGCTCACGGCCAAACGTCTACAAATACTCAAAGAACTCGTTCCGGAAACCGAGACAGTGTCGGTTTTTTGGGACCCAACCGCCCCTGAACTATGGCCAACAGCCCAAGCTATCGGTCAATCACTAGGCTGGAAGCTGTTGTCTATCGAAATTCGGGACCCTTCAGAAATAGCGACGGCATTCAAGGCAGCGGTCGATGCGGGGGCCGGCGCACTTCTTATTCCGGCCTCGGGGCTTCTATTTAGTAGCGCCCGTCAAATTGCCGAACTCGCTGCGCTCAACCGCCTTCCCGCTATGTATGAATTGAGACCGTTCGTCGATTCTGGCGGCCTCGTGTCCTATGGAGCCGATATCGATGACATCTGGCGACACGCGGCAACCTACGTAGACAAGATACTAAAGGGGGCCCGCCCCGCAGAATTGCCCGTTGAACAGCCAACTAAGTTCGAACTTGTGATCAACTTGCGCGCAGCAAAAGCGCTGAGCCTGACGGTGCCGCCCTCCATCTTGATCCGCGCTGACGATGTCGTCGAATGAACCAGGATCCGGCAAATTCTGCTTAGGGTCGCGTCGGTTTGGCGCCCTGCCTTCGACTGCCGGTCCACCCCCAGGAAAGGACATGGCACCGATTTCTAGGATTGTAGCTCGGAGTTCGGACTTCTGGACTGGCGGGCCGCGAACGACGATGATGAGCAATATTGCTTCGCCGTAGCCCTATGATACCGAGGCCCGTAGCACTCCGGAACCCGAGAATATATGCCTGCCTTCGATCTGGCGCTGCTCCCACAAGGGGTTCAGACACCGTGACCTTGCGGCGAGCCGGCTGCAAGTAGCCCCTCGCCTCATCTTCTGTGAAATGGCCCCGCATAGTCGTGATCTGGTCGATCGTCGCGCCCACTTCCGTTTAGCGATTGTCAGCGACGCATTGGTCCACCGTCCGCCTGTCAGCAGCCGATAGTCGTCCATAGTCGGCTGTCCCCTTGTCTTGATTGGCTATCGAGACGTAATTGCTAATGTGCAGGGTGAACGGGAGCTTCGTCGAAAGGCATTCGCACAAC
>Ga0208849_1001157_pt1 | contig 19634 bp, 21 predicted proteins | sample NGESurdeep072012_10_FD_184470 | JGI IMG/M metagenome (GOLD analysis project Ga0208849, IMG submission 184470) | Arctic peat soil microbial communities from Barrow, Alaska - NGEE Surface sample 53-3 deep-072012 (SPAdes) | ecosystem: Environmental > Terrestrial > Soil > Wetlands > Peat ... | reverse complement strand
GGCACTGGCCTCCGAGCTCCCCTTGCAGGCCCCGGGCGACGCCCTGCCCATCGAGGCGGTGGCGTCCGCGGGCGCCACCACGGTGGACCGGGTGCGGCGTGTCCGGCTGGCGGCGGGACTCCCCACCGATCTCGGTGACCCGGGCCACCCCGGGCTGCCGTCGTCGGTGGTCGAGGACGTGGTGTCGTTCGAGGCGGGCGCGGCGCTCTTCGGCGAGACGGCCACCTTGTCCTTCACCCGGGTTCTGGGAGCGGCCGTGGCCAGGATCGCCGAGGCGGCCGTCAGCGTGTTCCTCACCGAGCGCCTGCCTGTCCTGAGCCCGGAGACCACCGAACTGGCCCGGGCCCGTGCGGGCGAGGACGGCACGGCCACCTTCATCGCCGTCACACCGGGGTTGATGACCAATCTGCTGCGCGAGCACATGACCCTGGCCATCCGCCGCTCGGTGGCCGAACGCACCCTCGAAGTCGACGAGCACGCCGTCACCGTGGGCCTCGGCTTCGTCGACCTGGTGGGATCGACGCCCTGGGCCAGCGGCCTCACCTTGAAGGAGCACGCCATGGCGCTGGGCGGGTTCGAGGCCGCGGCGTGGGACATCGCCTCGGCCCATGACGGCCGCGTCGTGAAGCTGATCGGCGACGAAGCGATGTTCCTGGCCCCCACCGCAGCAGACGCGGCGCACATCGCCCTCGAGTTGTGCCGGGCGGTGGCGATCGATGCCGCACTCCCCGCGGCACGCGGTGCTGTCGGGTACGGCACCGTGGGGGCGCGCGACGGCGACTACTTCGGTCCGCTCGTGAACCTCGTGGCGCGCGCCGTGAAAGTGGCCGAGCCCGGATCGGTGGTGATCACCGAGCCTGTACGCGCCGCGCTGGGCGAGCCCGCCGCCGGCGACTCGTGGTTCGACGTCGTCGAGCTCACGGCACAGGCCCTGCGCGGCATCGACGAGCCGGTGCGGCTGTTCGCGCTGCGTTGAGGCTCGGTCGCACCGCTCAGTCTTCGGCCAGGATCTTGTAGAGCTCCTTGCCCGTGGCCCGGATGGCGGCGGTGGCCCGCTCCATCTGCACCGGGTCACCGGCGCGGGCGATCTGCTTGGCCGCGCCCATGAGGTGCGCGGCGGCCCGCATGAGCCCTTGGAATTCCGTGGCGAAGTCGGCGTCGGTGTCCCACGGGGTGTTCCCGTACTTCTCGACGCGCTCGGCCGCCTCGGTCCGGCCGGCGTCGGTGAGCTCGTACACCCGCTTGCCGTCGCGCTCCTCGGAGCGCACCAGGCCCTCGTCCTCGAACAGCTGCAGAGTGGGGTACACCGAGCCGGGGCTAGGCCGCCAGGTGCCCCCGCTCTTCTCCTCCAGGCGCCCGATGAGCTCGTACCCGTGGGCCGGGCCGTCGGTGAGCCCGCTGAGCAGGGCCGTCCGGATGTCGCCGCGCCGCATGCGCCGGCCCCCACCGCGCCAGTTGCCCCGGTCCGCTCCCCATTCGCCGTAGGCCCAGGGCGGCCGGCCGTGACGTCCCCGCATCTTCATGTGTCCGTGCATGGTCTTCGCATCTTTCCTGTGTCGACTGTCGGCCCGGGCCCACTGCCCAGACTGTTCTCGTAGTGCCATGATATATCGTTAACTATCGCAGAGCAACCCCCGGTGTGATGCCGGGTGGCCCTCAGCCGAAGTCCACCTTGAACTCGGCCAGGGACTTGGGGAAGGTGCCGTCGAGGATGTTGTTGCGGTAGGTCGACGAGGAGTCGTACGACCAGATGTCGGCGAAGGCCACCTTGTGCGAGACGAACCAGGCCGCCATGGCGTCCATGAACGACGGGTCGTCCCCGAGCCCGTGCCCGTCGGGTCGGTACTCGTCGGACCATTCGGGGATGCCGATGGGCTTGGCGTGGGCGACGGCGAACGACGCCAGCCAATTGAGCCCCCACTGCTGGGAAAGGTCGTTGGCCCAGGCGGCCGAGGGCGTGAAGGGGCTGCCCCAGAAGTTGTCGTACTGGTCGGTCCCGACGTAGTCGACATAAGCGTTGCCGGGATAGGCCTGGTCGGGGCTGTAGCTCGTGGGGCTGGGGCCATTGGGGTTCCACGAGAACTTGAAACTCTGGCCGTGCACGGCCCGCATGGTGGTCACGATGTGCTGCCAGTACTTGACGAAGTTCGCCGCGTCGGCACTGCTCTGGACGGACCACCGGTACCAGTTTCCGTTGAACTCCCACCCCAGGCGCAAGATGGCGTTGGCTTCACCGGCGCTCACGAGGTTCTTGGCCAGGGTGGTGAAGTACTGGTTGTAGGCACCGGTGGCGCCTTGGGCCAGCGTCCCCACACCGGGCAGGATGGGGACCGCCATCACCAGGCGGAACCCCGAGTGGCTCCACGCCGAGGCACCGGGGGCCTCGGCCATCGCCGCCCAACCCTGGCCCTTGGCGAGATAGTCCGTGGCGTAGGTGAGATGCGCCCCGGTGGCCAACTCGAAGCTGACCAGCCCGTCGGGATTGGCGTAGCCGGCGTAGGCACCGAGAGCAACGGCGTACTTCCCACCCTGGGCCACCCCCGAGCCCAGGGTGATGGTGCCGGCCACCGTCAGCTTGGCCACGCCCTTGGCGCTCCGGCACATCGAATCCAGCGCCCCGTGCGTGAGCGTCGTATAGGCGTTGGACGTCGATCCCGACGCGGCGGCGAAGGACCCGCTCGTGCTGGAGCGCCCCCCCGCTCCGGGCACGGCGAAACCCTCGAAGCCGCGTCCGTTGGTCACGACCTGCGACGCGTTGTTGGTCTCTCTCGTCTTGGTGAACGAGGCGCGGTGACCGAAGGCGTTGCCCTTCCACGCCACGGTCAGCGAGGCCGGGGCCCCGGTGCTCGACAACGTGGCGCAGTTGAGCGGGCTGGCCTTGAACGTCTCGGTCACGCGGCCCGAGGTGATCGTCACCGCCGCGTTGGACGTGCGACAACCCGAGAGCCTGCCGGTGAGGCGCGACGGGTGCGCCGTGGATTGCGACGCCGATAGGCGCGGGTTGAAGGACACGGTCCCCGACAGCTGGCACGTCACCGATCCGGGCGCGGCACCGTGGAACCGCTCCGGGCGCGCCCCGGCCGGGCCCGCCACGGCACCCAGGGATGCGACGACGACCATGGCCGCGGCCAGCGCCAGCAGCCTCCTCGGTCTCCGTGGCGTGAAGACCCGTCCCCCGGTTTCCACTGTCCCTCCGTCCGAGACCTCAGCGGTCCCGGCCCCCACTGTTGACGTCGGCACCCAGCCCGGCAATCACCAGAATTGATGAGCGCACCCTACCCAGCCGGCGCGCCGGAGGGGCTCAGCGCTGGAGCGCCTTGACCTCCAGGTATTCCTCGAGGCCGTACTTGCCCAGCTCACGCCCGATGCCGGACTGCTTGTAGCCGCCGAAGGGCGCCAGGGGGTTGAAGCCTCCCCCGTTGACCTCCACCTGACCGCTGCGAAGCCTCCGGGCCACACGCTCGGCGTGGTCCTTGTCGCCGGCCCACACCCCGCCGGCCAGGCCGTACACGGTGTCGTTGGCGATCTCGACCGCTTCTTCCTCGGTGTCGTAGGGGATGATCGACAGGACGGGCCCGAAGATCTCCTCCTGGGCGATGGTCATGTCGCGCGTGACGTTGGAGAACACCGTGGGGCGCACGAAGTACCCCTTGTCGAGGCCCTCGGGGAGTTCCGCACCGCCGGTGAGCAACGTCGCGCCTTCGTCGACACCCTTTTTGATGTAGCCACGCACACGCTCGAGTTGGGTCGAGGACACGAGCGGGCCGAGTCGGGTGTCGCCCTCGAACGGGTCGCCGGGCTTGTAGGTCTCGGCCGTCTCCACCGCCAAGGCCTCGACCTCGGCCAGACGCGACCTGGGCACCAGCATGCGCGTCAGCGCCGAGCAGGTCTGGCCCGAGTTGATGTAGCAGGCCGCTACACCGGCGGGCACGGCGGCGGAGAGATCGGCATCTTCGAGGATGACGTTGGGGGACTTCCCGCCGAGCTCGAGCGCCACGCGCTTCACGCCGTCGGCAGCCAGGGCCATGACGCGCTTTCCGGCGCGGGTTGAGCCCGTGAACGACACCATGTCGACGAGCGGGTGCGACGCGATGGCCTCACCGACCACCGGCCCGACACCGGTCACGAGGTTGAACACGCCCGGCGGCAGGCCGATGTCGTCGAGGATCTCCGCCAGGATGAAGGCGTTGAGCGGCGCCACCTCGCTGGGCTTCAGCACCACGGTGCATCCCGCCGCCAGGGCCGGCGCCACCTTGGCCGCGATCTGGTGCAGCGGATAGTTCCACGGTGTGATGGCGCCCACCACACCGACGGGCTCCCGGACGATGAGCGAATTCCCCACCTCTTCCTCGAAGGGGAACTCGGTGGCGAGCTGGGCCGCGGCGGCGAAGCTCATCACGGGCAGGCCCACCTGGATGAGGTTCGACAGCGTGAAGGGCATGCCGACCTCCTGCGAGATCAGCGTGGCGATCTCCGTCGTGCGCGCCGACAGCGCCTCCTGGACCCGCGCGAGGGTCTTCGACCGCTCTTCTCGCGACGTGGCGGACCATTCCGCGAAGGCGTCGGCAGCACAATGTGCGGCGCGGTCCACGTCCTCGGGTGTCCCGGCCGGGATGGTCCCGATGACTTCCTCGGTGGTTGAGTTGACGACCTCGATCACACCCGTGCCCGTCGAGGCCACCCAGGCCCCACCGATGTAGAGCTTGTCGCGTACCTCCATGACCCACCCTCCTGACTGGCTCCCGGGCCGGATCGACCGGTCACGGGCCGATGCGCCACGCGCACACGGACGCCCCGATGCTACGCGGGGAAAGGGGGGGCCGTCCCTCCGGGCGGCGGGGCGTCGTCGGGGGGTGCTTCGGACTGCTCGTCGGAGTGCTCCTCGTAGGGGTTGCCGAGGACGTGGCGGGCCATGTCGAAGACCGACGCCGAGTCGGCGTCCGCCGCCGTCACGACGCCGCCGAGCAATGACCGGTCTCGTCCCGTGACCTGCTCCATGACCGAGTCCCCCATGCGCTGCACCAGGTCGCCCATCTCGGCGCGTTCCTGGCCCTTGGGGATGCGCAACCAGCACATCACCACCGCCTGGACGATCCCCGCCGCGGCCGGCCACAGCCAGATGGTCCGGTAGTCGCCTGTGAGGTCGACCACCCAGGCGGCGAGAAAGGAGAACACCACGGCGAAGAGGCTGAAGGGCGCCACCAGCTTGCCCAGGAGCTCGGCCATGCCCCCCGAGCGCGGCAGGAGCTGCAGCAGCATGGGCGCCAGGGCGATGACGAAGGCGGCGAAGAACGGTCCGCCCACGAAGGCCAGGACGACTGACTGCCAGATGTGGGTGGTGGTGAACTGCACGAGCGACACCACCGAGCCCGCCACCGGCGTGAGCACGGCGATCTGCTTGCGCGTGAACAGGCGGCTCAAGCCGTAGCCCAGGGCCAGGCCGAGCATGACCACCGGCACCCCGCTGACCCAGCCGGCGATGGTCTGGGCGTTGGCGCCGGCGTGCTGGACCCTCTGGAAGTAGACGATGGCGAGGTAGCCGGTGGCGCTGATCCCGGCCCAGAACACCAGGACCCCGGTGATGAGGACCTTGGCGTTGGGCACGCGCAGGATCTCCGACAGCTCCTCGCGCCACGGGCGGGCGCGGTTGTGGCGCTCGCGATCGGCGACCTCGCGTGCTGCAGCCGATTCGCGCACCAGCACGAGCACGAAGAAGGCCACCACCACCATGAAACCGCCCGCCTCTCTGAAAGCGAGGTTCCAGGTGGAGGGATCGTGCGCCTTCCACGTGGCGATGACGGTGCCTTTGATGACCAGGCTGACGAGAATGCCGAGCACGCCGATGAGGGCAGCGGCCTTGACCGACCGGCTCTTGCCGAAGGTCTCGGGGATGGCGGCCACATTGGTGAGCCCGAACACCACGCTGGCCGTCTTCACGCACACGATCAGCAGGACCAGGGGCCAGAATCCCGACACGAGCGTGTACGCCCATGTGCACACACCCATGATCAACAGGCCCGCCGCCATATACGGCGCCCGGCGCCCGGCGGCGGACTTGGTGCGGTCGCTGGCCCGGCCGAGCAGCGGATAGGCGATCCACCCGATCAGGCGGTTGGCGGTGAGGGCGAAGGTGATGGCCAGGGCGCTCGACACCCTCGACGACACGAGCAGGGTGAGCAGGACCCCCGACACCGCCAGGTTGGCGCGGGGCCCCACCAGGCCGAGGGTCAGGCCGATGAAGCTGCGCAGGCGCATGCGGTCGATGCCCGAGCCCGGGGCCGGGCTCTCGACACCAGAATCGGAGGGCCCCGCCTCGGGCACGACGTCGGTCACCGGAAAGCCATCGGCAGCCCCGGGACCCGACACGAGAAAACGATCACCCGATCCGGCCGCATCGGGTCCATTCATCCCCGCCAGCCTACGGGAGGGCTCCGTGGCGCAGGGCTCGCGGGGACCACCCGGGGTGGCCGAATGCGGTCCCCACTAGGGCCGACGGTCCGGGAGCACCGCCGCGATCTGGTCCCGGACGGGGACGAACTCGGGCATGACGAAGTCCCGGCGGAGCCAATTGGCCCCGTCGACCACCAGGGTGTGGCCCGTCACGAACGAGGCATAGGCCGAGCACAGCCACGTGGCCGCCCACCCCAGCTCGTGCAGCCTTCCCAACCGACCCGCCGGAGAGCGCCGGGCGTCGACGTCGTCCCCCTCGGTGCGCAGGGCCTGGAGGTCGGCCCGCATGTCTTCGTGGGGGAAGAGCCCGGGGGCCAGCGCGTTGACCCTGACCCCCGAAGGTGCCCATTCCACGGCCAGGGTCTTGGTCAGGTTGCCCACCCCGGCCTTGGCCGCGGCCGTGTGGGCCATGCCCGGGCCTCCGGTGAACGATTGGGTGGCCAAGATGTTGCAGATGGCCCCCGGGTCGCCGGCGCCGCTCGCCCGCCGGAACAACTCCTGGGAACAGAAGAACGTGCCGTCGAGCACGATCTGGGTCACCGCCCGCCACCCGTTGGGGCTCAGGTCCTCGGCGGGAACCGGGAAGTTGGCGGCCGCGTTGTTGACGAGGACGCGCGCCGGCCCGAGGGCCGCCTCGAGCTCGTCGAAGGCGGTGGCGATGTCCTCGGCTCGCCGGATGTCTGCTCCGGCATGCGCGGCTCGGCCTCCCACCGCTTCCACCGCGGCCACGCCGGCGCGGCGGTGGTCTTCGCTGCGAGACAGGATCCCGACTGCCGCACCCAGGCGGGCGAACTCGACGGCGATGGCCTTGCCGAGGCCGGTCCCCCCGCCGGTCACCACCACCGTGGTCCCGTCGAAGGTGCCCGCCGGCAGCATGGTCTGCCCCAGCTCGGGTGGCTCGGGGAGCGGCACGCCGGCTACTTGCCCTCGAAGACGATGGGCTGCTTCTTGGCCTTCGCCGCGTACCCCGCCGGCATGTCGTCGGAGACGAATTCGATCGACGAGCTCATGGCACCGAACCGCATGGCCTCGGTGAAGCCGCGGTAGGTGAAGCCGTCCACCGTGCGCTTGATGCTCTGCACCGCCAGCGGGGCGTTGGCGGCTATCTCCTGCGCGATGCCCATCGCCGTGGGGAGCAGATCCTCAGCGGAGGTCACCTGCTGGACCACCCCGATGCGCTCGGCCGTGCGGGCGTCGAGCCGGCGACCCGTGAAAGCGAGCAACTTGGCCCAGCCCGCTCCCGCTTCGTGCGCCAACCGGAGGTCCCCGCCGGCGTCGATGCCGACACCCACCTGCGCCTCGGGCAGAGCGAACACGGCGTCCTCGGCGGCCACCCGGATGTCGGACATGAGGACGAGCTCGAACCCGAAGCCCAGGCAATAGCCCTGGACCGCCGCCACGATGGGCTGGGGAAGCTCGGCGAACACCTTGAAGCGCTCGTGGGCCCAGCGGATGCCCTCGTAGTAATTGCGCGCCTTCTCCGCCGGAGAGCGACCCGTGACCCGGTCCTCGGGCATGCCCAGGTCGATGCCGGCGCAGAAGGCACGGCCCTCACCGCGCAGCACCACCACGCGCACCCGCTCGTCGAAGCGGATCTGGTCGGCGCGCGCCCCCAGCTGGCGGGTGGACTCCCAGCTCCAGGCGTTGAGCTTGTCGGGCCGGTTGAGGCTGAGCACGGCCACGTGTCCCTCGACGGTCAAGTCGAGATGCCATTCGTCCTCGGCGACGACGGGCGAGGTCCTGAACATGCGCACTCCGATCGTGGGGCGGTGCGCAACGGAAAGCCAATGCCACCGCCGTTTCTCCGGCGGGTGAGTATCGCACGGGCGGCCTCACCCCGGCCGACCGAGACGGTCATGGGGGAACGGCCCGGATCAGGGCAGGTTCTCGGTCCCCCCGTCGTGTCAACCGTCGCTGGCGCCGACCATTCTCTAGTTCCGATGATGACAAAGTTCACATGCCTGACATGCGCCGTTAGTAGCTCGTTCACGCGGGAGGACGAGGCTGGTGGGGATGCTGGTCCGGATCGGCTGCCAATTCGAGTACGAGACACCGGATTGGACGCCGTCCTTGTGGCAGGTGCGTCCCCGTTCCAATGTCGACCAGCGAATCGTCACCGAGATCTGGGAGCCCCCAGCCTCAGCCCGGATCTACTTTGACGCCTACGGCAATGCGTGTGACCGCCTAACGCTGCCACCGGGGCGCTCGGTCTTGCACTACGACGCCACAGTAGAGGTGCCACCAAGCTTCGACGACGCCGACAAGGGGGCGACCCAGGCCGCCATCGGAGACCTACCCGACGATGCTTTCGTGTACCTACTCCCGAGCCGGTTCTGCTGGCCGGACGTGCTCCATGACTCAGCCTGGGAGCTGTTCGAATCGGTGGAGCCGGGGTGGCTCCGGGTTCAGGCGGTATGCGACTGGCTTCACGATCATGTCCGTTACGAGCCTGGTGCCAGCACCGGCCTTACTACTGCGTACGACATATGGGAGTCGCGCACCGGCGTGTGCCGCGACATCACTCAACTCGGTATCACACTGTGTCGAGCCCTCAACATCCCTGCCCGATACGTCGCCGGCTACCTGCCCGATATCGCCGTTGCCCCACCCGAGCTTCCCATGGACTTCTGTTCGTGGTTCGAAGTATGGCTCGAAGGCCGATGGTGGACCTTCGACCCACGCAACAATGAGCCGCGCATCGGTCGCGTGGTCATCGCTCGAGGTCGCGACGCCCTCGACACTGCCATGGTCACTACCTGGGGGGAGGCCCAACTCCAGGTGATGACAGTGTGGGCTGATGAGGTCGGAGGGGAACTTCGCTGACACACCCTCCGGCTCTGCATGTCGTGGAGGGGTTTTGACCACGGTCATTTGCCGAGGTCAACGATTCACCTCGACATTCCAAGGGGCGCCGTGGCCGGTCCCCCGCGACTTAGATAGGATTCACTATCTAAGTTTCCGGACCGGATACCCGGACCACGGAGGAGGCGAGTGCCCCGGACCCAGGAGGAGCGAAAGGCCGACACCAGGGCCCGCCTGCTCGACGCCGCCGCCGGCCTGTTCGCCGAACGGGGCATCGACGCGGTCTCCGTCGACACCGTGGCCTACGCGGCGGGACGAACCTCGGGAGCGGTATACGCCCACTTCGGCTCGAAGCAGGGTCTGCTCATGGCGCTGCTCGACGAGTGGGCTCACTCCCTCCTGACCGTCATCGCCGCCGAGTTCGAATTGGCGGCCACCGTGGAGGACCGGCTGCGGGCCGTGGCCGCCAACGTGGTGACCAACCCGAGTGACCAGACCCGTCGCTTGCTGTTGCTCGAGCGCGAGCTGTGGCTGCGCGCCACGCGCGACCCCGAGGTGGCCGAGGCCATGCGGGCCCGGTCGCGCCAAGCCCACGACTGGCTGACCAAGGGATTCGCCACCTGGATCGACGACGGTCTGGTGGCCCGCATCGCTCCTCCCGACGTCCTGGCCACGGTGTTCCGCGCTCTCGTGATCGGATTCGAGACCCAGCACCGCATCGACCCCGAAAGCCTCGACACCACCGTCGTGGCCGCCGCGCTGGCGCTCGTCACCGGTGCTGCACCCGCGACCGAGCGCGCCACGCCCGCCACCGTGCTCGCCGTTACCGAACAACGTTCCTGACCACCGTTCCCAGAACCCAGAAATAAGGAGAAAGCCGTGCACACCGAGATCTGCGACCGACTGGGCATCGAGTTCCCCATCTTTGCCTTCACCCACTGCCGCGACGTTGTGGCGGCCGTGTCCAACGCCGGAGGGATCGGCGTCCTCGGTGCCATCGGCTTCTCCCCCGAAGAGCTCGAGATCGAGCTCGAGTGGCTGGACGAGCACGTGGGGGACAATCCCTACGGCGTCGACATCGTCATCCCCGGCAAGTACGAGGGCATGGGCGAGATGGACCCCGTCAAGCTCGAGGCCCAGCTGCAGTCCATGGTTCCCGACGACCACCGGCGTTTCGCCCGTCGCCTCCTGGCCGAGCACGGCGTGCCCGAACCCGCCGAGGACCAGAAGCGCAGCGGCATGATGGGGTGGACCGAGGCCACCGGCAAGCCGCTGCTGGCCGCCGCGCTGCGCCACGACAAGGTCAAGCTCATCGCCAACGCCTTGGGCACACCCCCGGCCGACGTGATCGCGGAGGTGCAGGCTTCGGGCCGGATGATCGGCGCGCTGGCCGGATCGGTCAAGCACGCCATGAGCCACAAGACGGCCGGGCTCGACTTCATCGTGTGCCAGGGCACCGAGGGCGGAGGGCACACCGGCGACGTGGGATCCCTCGTCTTGTGGCCCGAGGTCATCGACGCCGTGGCTCCGCTCCCGGTGCTGGCGGCGGGCGGCGTGGGCAGTGGACGGCAGATCGCGGCGGCACTGGCCATGGGAGCCCAGGGCGTGTGGGGAGGCACGCTGTGGCTGACGGTGGAAGAAGCCAACACCTCCCCCGGCCAGATGAAGGCCTACCTGGCCGCCACGAGCCGGGACACGGTGCGGTCCAAGTCCTTCACCGGCAAGCCGTGCCGCATGCTCAAGAACGACTGGACCGAAGCCTGGGACCAGCCCGACACGCCCGACCCTCTGCCCATGCCGCTGCAGATGATGGTGGCCATCGAGGCCGTGGGAGCCACGCACCGCTACCCCGAGGAGGCCAAGGACGTCGCCTTCAACCCGTGCGGACAGGTCATCGGGCACGCCACCCGGGTGCGCAAGACGCGTGACGTGATCTTCGACCTCGTCGAGGAGTACGCCGACGCCGTCGAGCGGCTGTCATCCACGGCCCGGGTCGAGGTGTGATCGAGCCCGTCAGCGCCTCATCCCGGCGGCCGTCGTTGTTCGGGTGACGGCGGACCGTCGGGGAAGCTGAAGAACATCATCTGGGTGGCGTAGGCGACGAGGCCGCGCTCGGGGTCCCACAACTCCATCTCCACCGACGCGTAGCCGTCACCGGCGTGGCGGGCGCGGTTGTGGCCGAGCAACCACGGCGACGACGCCGTTCCCAGGATGTGGACGGTCAAGTCCGCACTGGGCCCGAACCAGGGGGGCAGACCCGGCCCCATGCGCTCGCCCACTGCGCCCGGCATCGTGTCGCACAACGTCACCAGGGCCAACGGGTCCCACTCCCCGGCCTCGGTGACCGGGGGGTCGTCGAACCGGTACCAGTAGACGCGCTCGGAGGAGACCGGCTCCCACTGGTGCCAGGGGGCATGGCCGATGGCGGGACGGGACTCGACGCGTTCCCAGAACGAGGCGGGCGCGAAGCCCGTCACACCCTCGGGGAGCGGATCACGAAACGACGGGCACTGTTCGGGAGGGGGCACCTCGGGGCAGGTGACGTCGGTGAATTCGAATCCGTGCCGCGACCCGCCGAAGATCGCCACGGCGGTGTGCCCGCTGTCGGCCCCGACAGGGCGGACCGTGGCGGTGGCCTGGGACATCGTCCGGCCCCGCCGCAGCACGGTGACATCGATGTCGACAGGGCCGGGAGGCACCTGCGCGGCGAAGACCGTCGTCACCGAGCGCAGGGACTCGTCGGGAAGGTCGAGCTCCGCCGCCATGGCTCGGAGTGCCAGTGCCGTGACCACCCCACCATGAGGGAGCACGGGGGCGTTCCACTCGTCGCTGACCACGGCGCCGTAGCGACCGCCGCCTCGGGGGTGCCGCTCCACCGTGGTCTGCTTTCCGAAGGCCGACGTGCGCATGAAGGGTGGATCGTAGCGACGGGATGGGACGCCCCGGTCCCACACGCAGCACCCGATAGGAGCATTGGCGTCGGCCCCCGTAGGATCTCCGCCGTGGAACCTGCCGTGCTCAAGCGCTATCGCGTGATGGCCTACACCACCGCCGTCCTGCTGATCGTGCTCGTCTTCGTGGGCGTGCCGCTGCAGGTGGCTGGTCATCCCGGGGTCGCCACCGTGGTCGGCACCCTCCATGGCTTCCTCTACATCGTCTACCTCGTCGTCGCGTTCCAACTCACCCGGACCATGCACATCCCCATCTTCCGGACGCTCCTGGTGCTCGTGGCCGGCACGATCCCCTTCGGGGCGATCATCGCCGAGCGCAGGCTGACGTCGGAGTACTCGCGCCAAGCCCGCCGTGACGCCCGGGGGAACGCGGGGACCGCACCCAGCGAGGCCTGACCAGCTGTGTCGGTCCGAGAGTCGCCCCCGGTGTCCTTCGACCGTCGACGGTGGTTCACGACACGGGCGTTGGTCGCCCACGCCGTCCTCATCGTGTGGGTGCCCGGATGTGCCGTCGCCTGCTGGTGGCAAGTGGGGATCGGCCTCTCAGGAGACTCCCTCGGTTGGATCTACTCGGTCATGTGGCCGTGCTTTGCCGTGCTCGGGACGGTGTTCTGGTGGCACTTCGTCCACGACGATCCCGACACCGTCGGAGCGCGCGGCCTGCGCCGCCTTCAGGAGGCCGCCGCGCTCGAGAGCACCGAAAGAGATGAATCGCTCCAGCCCGATGTGGGTGCGATCGCGTTGGCACGTGCCGAAGCCGAGGATCCCGAGTTGGCCGCCTACAACGCCTATCTGGCCGCGCTGGCCCGCGACGCCCGTCCGGGATCGTGGCGCGGCCGCTGAGCCACGCCGTCTCCTCGTGACGTCGATCGTGGTGCGGCCCTACCGGTTCGAGGACCGCGCCCAGGTGCGACACATCTGCCACGTGACCGGCTACATGGGTGAGCCGGTGGCGTGGATGTGGCGCGACGTCGAGAGTTTCGCCGATCTGTTCACCTCCTATTACACCGATGCCGAACCCCAATCCGCGTGGGTGGCCGAGCTCGACGGCGTGGTCGCCGGGTACCTGCTGGGGTGTGTGGACTCGCGCCGAGCGTGGAACCCTGCCTCCATCTTCGGACGGCATTTCGTGCGACGAGGGATCGGGTTCCGACCCGGCACGGCCGGCGTGGTGTGGCGCTCGTTCGGCGACGTCGTGGTCGACGGCCTTCGGCGCCGGCTTCCGCCGGTGTCGCTGACCGACGACGCCTGGCCCGCCCACCTCCACATCGACCTGCTCCCCGCCATCCGAGGACGCGGCGTGGGGGCGACCTTGATGCGCCGCTGGACCGACCACCTGCAGACGGCGGGCGTCTCGGGTTGCTTTCTCGAGACCCTGGGCGAGAACCGGGGGGCCATCGCCTTCTTCGAGTCGTTGGGGTTCCACCGCCATGGTCGGCCGACCTCGGCACCGGGGCTGCGGTCTCCCACCGGCCAGCGCCATACCGTCCAGCTCATGGTGCAGACCTTCGACCACTGACTGGCGCGAACCGACTGTCGAGGACCGACTGTCGCCCAGCGACCGTCGGTCACTCCGCCCCGTCAGGGGTGGATGAACATCACCGCGATCGTGGCCACCATGAGCACCACCATGTACGTGGTCAGGACCACCAACCACCTCGGGCTCACGTGGAGGTACCGGCCGGCCCTGATAGCCCGGTCCCCGGCGCGCTGGCGGAAGAGGCCGAACGAGACCAGGCCGACGGCCAGCGCGCCCCACCCCGCTCCCACGATCAAGAAGGGCACCTTGGGGAGATGGGCGATCTCGGGGAGGAGTCGACCGACCGCCAAGGCCACCCCGATGGCCGCGAACGCCGTGCGCCACCAAGCCAGCAACGTTCGTTCCTGAGCCAGATAGGTGCGGCGTGTGGGATCCCCGAAGTCTCGCTCCGGGTCGGTCGGCTCCACCGACTCATCATGCCCGAACAGAGGCGGAAGCCTCCGCATCGTCCGCGGCCCCGGGAGGTGGCTTCAGGTCGTGCAGGTCCAGGCGATAGTGCCCGAGATCGCCCCATGCCACCCGCGATGAGGACTGTCGTCATCCCCCGGCGCGTGGGTGAAGGTGACGCTGCCCGAGCCGTCGGTGTTGACATACATCGACGTCGTGGCGTCTGCGCTCGTCACGTCGTAGGACTCGGGGCCTGCGTCCATGGCTCCGTTCCCTTGGGCCAGGACTCCCTGGGGATAGTCGCCGGGACCGTGATAGCCGCGCGCCGGCGTCCCCACCTCGATGTCGACGGCATTGTCGAGCGGCGGCGTGGGCACGAGCCAGGTGTCGGGGGCCATCGACGGCCGGTCACCGTGCAAGGCGGCCTGTGCGCACGAAGACAGGTGACTGGCTGTCCTCTTGTCGGTGTAGCTCTCCTTGGTGCGGATCTCGCCCGTCACCGTGATGGTGGCATGGAACACGACGGGTCCCTGCGTCGACGACGAGCTCGCGCCCTGCCCCACCAGCACGGCAGCCAACAATGCGAGACCGACCACCACGAGGACGAGAGGTCCCCTCACCGGCCGGCGACGAGGCGGCGCAGGAGTGCCGGGGCATCGGCCCCGGCTCCCGGCTCCCCTCGCTGCGTCCCCGAGGGCGAGCCCGGCCCCCCGTCGACCGCACGCGACCGCCCCACCGGCCAACACGAGAAGCGACACGCATGGCGAGTTTCCTTCGAACGGACCAGACAAGCCGAAATCTTGCGATCTCTTAGGTTAGGCTAACCTAAAGTTCACCTGTTGCCCCAGCAAGGCGGCCACTTCTAGGGCTCCCCGGAGGCCTCCGGTGCCGAGGCCCGACCTCCGCCCCGGCTCGGGTGGCGACATGACCGCGGGGGATCCGCCTCAAGGCAGATTCGCGGTCCGCCGATGTCACCACAGTGACGGAGCCGAGCCCCGATGGACCGAGTGGCGAGTCTCCTGACCGCATGACACCCGCCGCGCCCCGACTGCCGAGCGGTCCCCGCCGCGCCTCTCCTCCCCCCGAGCCCGTGGATCTGGTGCTCCGCCGGTATCGCGATCGCGCCGCCACCCCCCCACCTCCGGTGCGGACCGCCGCGCCGGCGCCGGCCGAACCGGCCTTCGTGTCCTCCCCCACCGCCATCGACGACCGGGGCGAGGACGAGGAGTGGACATTCGGCCCCGACGAGACCGTCGAACCGAGCTGGCCCTTCCAGAAGGTCGACCCCGGTGACGTCGCCGAGCGCGGTCACATCCCCCGCCGCCGAGTCGGCGTGGCTCCACGACTGGGCGTCGTGGTCATCGTCGCCGCGCTCCTCACCGGCATGTTGGCCCTGACGCATATCGGTCCGTTTCACTCGGCATCACGCGCCGCCGCCACGCCCACCACGACTGCCGGCACCATCACCGGCATCCGCGGGGTGTGGAACGTCCTCAACGCCTACGGGGGCGCCCTGTACACCGCCTCGATGCACATCACCACCGAGAGCAGAACCAGCGGGGCATTCTCGGGCACCATCACGTCGCCCGTCGGCCTCGAGACGATCCAGGGCACCGTCAAGGGGGCGACGCTGTCGTTCACCATCGGTCTGGGCGACGGGACCGAGCAGGGCAGTGCGGTCGTGTCGCGCACCGGGACCAAGGTGCGGATGCAGGGTGTCTTCACCAACGGCAGCGGCGGGCACGGGACCATCGTCGCTACCCGGACCGCCCCTTAGGGTCTCGACACCCCGACCGGTCGCTCCCCCTCGAGTGCCACCCGCAGCATCCGCCTGCGCTCGGGGCCGAAATCGAGCAGCGCGTAGTGCATCGTGCACCGGTTGTCCCAGAAGGCCACGTCGCCTGCCTCCCACCGCCAGCGCACCACGCGCTCGGGCGCCACGGCGGCCTCGTAGAGCAACCCCAGCAACATGTCGCTCTCGTGGCGGCGAAGCCCGTCGACCTTGTCGGTGAACAGTGGGTTCACGAACAAGCTGCGCTCGCCGGTCTCGGGGTGCGTCCGCACCACGGGATGTCGCGTGGCGCTGAGCGCCGTCCGGTCGGCCGCCGCACCCCCGGTGCGGTCGCGGTCGGCGAAGTAGCCCCCGGCCTTGGTCGGTGAATGCGTGGCGGTGAGCCCGTCGACGAAGCCCCGCAGCGACCCCGACAGCGAACCGTAGGCCCCGGTCATGTCGGCCCACATGGTGTCGCCGCCCACCGGAGGCACCTCGAGCGCGTGCAGGACCGCTCCGAGCGGTGGGCGCTCTTGGAAGGTCAGGTCACTGTGCCACACGTCGGCCCGGGCCCCCTCGTCGGAGTCGAGCGGCAACACCTCGGGGTGCCCCTCCAAGCTGGGCTCGACGGGGTGAGCCTCGGTCGGTGTCCCGAAACGCGTGGCCACGGCGGTCAGCGAGGAGGCATCGAGGCTCTGCCCCCTGAACCACACCACCTTGTGTTCGAGCAGCGCCGCCCTGATTCCCCCCACGGTGGCGTCGTCGATGTCGGCGGCCAGCTGTACACCCTCGACGACGGCCCCCAAGGCCGGGCTGATGACGCGGGTGTCCATCACCCCAACCTACCGGCGAACGAGTGTCGCGGTCCGTGGCATCGACCGCCGGTCACCGGGCGAAGGCGTGCCACCCCAACCACATCCACGCCAACACCAAGAGATACCGGCCCGCGCCGCGGTGGATGATCGGCCCCACGAGGCTCCCGAGACCCGGGACACGACCCTTCGACACCGTCGCCGCCAGTTGGCCGAGAACGAACACCGCACCGAGCGCGACCCACACGATCAGGGTGGCGTGGCGTCCGATCACGCCGTCACCAAGAACCAACCGCCGACGAGCCACGAGGCACACGCGATGGTCTTTCCCACCCGCGTGGAATCGACGATGTCGAGCAGCGCGCTCAACGTGGGGTGCGCGGCTCGGGGCAGGCTCGACAGGCAATACAGTTCCCAGCCGACGACGGCGAGTACCGGCACCATCCAGACCACGAATCCGGGCACCCAAGAGGGTCCGGCGTCGATGGTGGAGCCGGCCCCGCCGTTCTCCGTCGCTCCACGCCTGATCGGGATGACCCGCGCCATGACCGCGACGCCAATCACGAGGGGAACAGCGGTCACGACGTCGGCGCCCCACGTAAAGGGTCGCGTCCACGATGCCAGCACGGCGTAGGAAAGCCCCGACCCGGCCAGGACGATGATCCCCCGCCGCTCGAGGGCCCAAGGGTGAGGTGGGCGCACCCCGTAGGTCTACTTTCCCGAGCGCGGCAGTACCGCTCGCTCTAGCCTCCACGACATGACACTGCGGATCTTCACCGAGCCCCAACAGGGCGCGTCGTACGACCAGCTGCTCGCCGTGGCCCGCACGGCCCAGGAATGGGGGTTCGGCGCCTTCTTCCGGTCCGACCACGTGCTCAAGATGGGCGCCGCCAGCGGGTTGCCAGCCTCCACCGACGCCTGGGTGACGCTGGCGGGCCTGGCCCGGGACACCACCACCATCCGGCTCGGAACCCTGGTGACACCAGTGACGTTGCGTCACATCGGAACCTTCACCGTGGTGGCGGCGCAGGTCGACGAGATGAGCGGCGGCCGGCTCGAGATCGGCCTCGGCGCGGGGTGGTACGACGCCGAGCACGAGGCCTTCGGCGTCCCCTTCCCTCCGCTGGGCGCCCGCTACGACCTGCTCGAAGATCAGCTCGCCATCCTGCACGGCACTTGGTCGTCAAGCCCGGGCGCGACGTTCGATCTCGAGGGCCTGACGTGCTCGGTGCACATCGAGGCCGACACGGTCCGGCCCCGGCAGCGGCCCCATCCCCCACTCGTGATGGGAGGGAAGGGCGGTCCCCGCTCGGCCCGGCTAGCGAGCAAGTATGCCGACGAGTACAACACGTCGTTCGTGGCCGCCCCGGTCATGCGCGCTGTCCATGACGGGGTCAGGCGGCGGTGCGAGGACGACGGCAGGGACCCTTCCACCCTGATCTACTCGGTAGGTCAGGTGCTGTGTTGCGGCCGGACCGAGGCCGACGTGGCCCGCAGGGCGGCGGCCATCGGCCGTGAGGTCGACGAGCTCCGCCAGAACGGTCTAGCCGGATCCCCCGCCGAGGTGCTCGACAAGCTCGGCGATCTCGCCGCCCACGGAGCGGAACGGTTCTATCTTCAGGTGCTCGACCTGGCCGATCTCGACCACCTGCGCATGGTGGCCGAGGATGTTCTCCCCCACGCTCCGGGCCGGTGACACGCCCGGGCTCCTCAGGGTTTCGATGTCGCCGTGGCCGTCCCCGGCTCGAGGGGCGGGTAGTCGAGTTGCGCATACAGTCCCCTCTCCCGTGCGGCGTGAGTTCGAGGAGGTGCCACGCCGGTGCGAGGAGGTCGATCCCGCGCTGGTTGATGTCGTCGGCCATGGTGGAATGGGCACTGTAGAAGTGCCGAGGGGTGCCGTCGGGGTCGAGCGTGAACACCAAGATGGTCGACTCCTGACAACCGGCGGAGTCTTCGCTGCAGAGGTCGTAATTGAATGTGCTGTCGGCGCTCGACACCAACCGCACGTTGTTCCAACCTCGGGCCCGGGCGTGTGCACGTAGCGATACCGGGTCGGCTGCCGCCACAACGGCTCCTCGCGCCGCGCCGTGTACTGCGGCGATTCCTGGAGACGGGTGGTCCACCATCGCTCCTTTGGAGATTCGAGAAAATCCCGCTACCGTCGGGACTGCGTGCGACAGCACATGCCCCCGCCGATCCAACCAGGGAGAACAGCCATGGGCACAACGCCCCCATCGAGGTTGTCGCTCGTCGTCGCGCTGGGGTTGATGGCGGTGTTGGCGACGGCATGTAGCTCGAGCCCGACGGCGAGCCCCAAGGCGAGCCCGACCACAACCACCCTCACGCTGGCCACCGGCGGTGTCACCTGCACCGACATCACCGGGTCATTGACGTTCACGCCCCCGCTCACCACCAAAGGCACCACCGCCGAGTCCACCGCCATCTCGTTGCGCGCCGGTGCGTGTACGCCGGTGGGGTCCAACGTTTCAAGCCTGACCGGGGGTACGGCATCGGCCACGATTTCGAGCACATCGAACTCCTGCACTGGTCTCCTCAATTCGCGGACGCTCGCCATCGACATCACGTGGGCGCCGGCAACTATTCACCCCAGCGTGCTCACATTCTCGGGCTACGGCGGAACGACGGGCACCGCGGGCGGCGAAGGGTTCAAGCTCCCCAACACCGGCGGTGGCGCCAAGGTGACGGGCTCGTTCTCGGGTTCGGACCACGGCGCCGGCTCCACGGCGGTGACCCTCTCCGACCAAACCGCCACGCAACTGCTCGCCGCATGCGGGTCGTCTGCCGGCCTCACCTCGATCCAGGTGACGTCAGGCACCGTGTCCCTGAAGTAAGCCGTGTCCCTGAAGTAAGCCGTGTCCCTGAAGTAAGCCGTGTCCCTGAAGTAAGCCGTATCCTGAAGT
>Ga0208849_1001156_pt1 | contig 19648 bp, 17 predicted proteins | sample NGESurdeep072012_10_FD_184470 | JGI IMG/M metagenome (GOLD analysis project Ga0208849, IMG submission 184470) | Arctic peat soil microbial communities from Barrow, Alaska - NGEE Surface sample 53-3 deep-072012 (SPAdes) | ecosystem: Environmental > Terrestrial > Soil > Wetlands > Peat ... | reverse complement strand
AAATCGACTTCAAATCGACACCAAAAAATACACCCCAAAAACCCTTATGCCGCAGCGCTATTCTGAAAAGTTACCCTCAACGAACCGGACAGCAGTGATATCTTCAAGAGTTCGGTCTCTTGCTGAATGAGCGCTTTAGCGTCAAAACGATACTTGCCACTGCCAACTTTTATTGTGCCACGGCGAGCTAGCGTCTCCTTTAGGGCTTCCCTTGAAGCTCTGAGAAAGAACATATGCCCGCCTTCCATGGGCTTGCCCCACGCATCAAACCGTTTTTCGAGTTCGATTGCCTTGCGCTCGATTTCAAAAGGGTCGCCCTTCGAGAATGCGAATAGGTCCAAGTAAGCGCGATCCGTGATCCGTATCCCAGAATTGGTACGTATCATGCTGTTGTTCTTCTGAATAAGTCGCGGAAAAAGGAAATCGTCGACTACAGTTTGTTCTTCCCCAGTAAGCGTTCGATCGTTTTGGTACATCGCCGCCGGAACGCGGCCACCGAACTCTTCGAACGTTGTAAAACAACGAAGATGATCCAGTACAGAGCTCTTGCCTGCAGCGATTGACCCCACCAAATAATATTTTCTGTCGATCTTTCCAGGTGTCAATTGATGCAGTGAGTTATCGAAGTCGCTCCCAGTTGGAGAGTTCAGAATGTCGATAAGCGCTTTGACTTCATCAGTGGTAAGAAATAAGGAAATTAGGTTATAGACACTTTCGTTAGCGTCGAAGATTTCTTTCCGCCGTTCGGCGTCTCGTCGTTCTCCCTCTTTTTCGTGAAATATTGCAAAATGAAAGTTAGCCGGATTCAATTTGGCGCTTGATCGCAAGATGTTCTTCAGGGAATTGTCGTTCAGGGACAATCCGAGGAGCAGGAATGTTCTAATCGAAAACTGACTAATGACGAATTCGGCGTCCCGCGAGTTTGGCGAAAGCAGTACATCCGCGAAGGCGTCTTCAGTTAGGACGACATTTTCGCTTCCGCGGCGGAGTGCGTCCATCGGAAGGATTCCGTTTATGTGATAGATGACCGGGGCGTTCTTTCGAGTTTCTGTCTTCGGATGGTATATTATTTCGGGGTTCGCCAGGGGAGCGCTGGAGGCGGCTGTCCTGATTTCGTCAACGTGCGAAACGACTGCTTGATCTACGATGTCATCGAAATTGAATATGACTGCAAAACGAGCCGCGCAAACCAGTTTCGCAAGCGACTTCAGATAAACGTGATTTTCTATGGTTTTCGCAAAATCTTTGCCGTCGATGTCCTGATATAAGCAAGTCCTAATTTTTTCCTTCCAAGTCGCATTGACGTGATAAGCGCGATATTTGGATGAGAGCTTCGGCGTTGCAAGCTCTTGGTCGGCGCAGTGCTTACGGAATAGAATTTCTGCAAGGAACGTTTCGGGAAGACGAGCCTCCTTGTGAAGTGCCATGCGTTCGTCAGGAACGTTGGCGGCTTTCGCTAAGCGTCTAACCAGCTCCTCCCACATGGGAATATTAGCGTCGTTTGAAACGCCGGCGCCTAAAACAAGGCCTAATCTTTCGTGGTCGTGGCACCGTTGCCAGAGGTGGGTCAGCCATGTTGGAAGGTTAGGCTCCTGCTGGACGGCAGAAGCAAGCGGGTGGGAGGGCGACATCCTCAATTCTTTCTTACGGATTTTTGCAGGGTGCTTTTGCGGAGCAGTCCGTCCAGAAAAGGTGTGAATTTTGGATCATATTCACCGCCGACGTCCCGAACGTTCCAGAGCCCGGAATCCCGGATTGTAGCCTTATCGGAAAAGCGGCCTAGCCAAGATGGAGAGATTTCTTCGATTGGGCAGAGATTCTCCGTAAACATAGATATGAACTGCCTCTCGATAGTCGCGCGCATACTGTTCGTGCCAGCTGAGTCCATCACCGGAATAAAAAGAACTCTAAGTTTGCCGATGTATTCTGAGACTTGGTGTTCGAGTGGGGTTTCCTTGTCGGTGACCTCCTTGGGAGCCGATTGCCCCTTGCCCCAATGAGGGTATTGCACCTGGATTCGGTCGCGCTCGATAATCGCGCGCCCGATGTGGAGGCGAAAGACGGAGGCGCGATGATTTCCAGCCCCAAGTTTGGTTCCAAGGTGAGTTCGCAAACGATTTCGCAACGTAGCCGTAGAGCCGGCTGAGACGCCATGCGTTCCCACCCTTACTAGTCGAGGGACAGCATTTGAAAACTCTGTCCGTTCGGAGTCGTCGAAAAAGAAATATACGCCTTGTTTTGGAATATCTTCTGCAAGGAGATCTCGTAGATTATGTAAGCCTGCAAAGTTGGCGAGCTGAGCGAAGATTTCATACGAGTGCTCAATCGCAGCGCGGCGCTTGCGAATTCGAATGCATTGATCGAGAAAGGTCAGCCTGCTGCCAAAGGAAACTCCTTGCATTGGAACCAGAAAATCTAATGGGTCCTGCGCCCCCGCCTCGACGAGCGGGACATAATAGTCGTCACCCGCGAGAATGACGAGACGTTTCTTGGCGAAGGCTGACCCTCTGACCTGTCTGTCAACATTAGTCGCCCATTCGCACCTGAACTGTTTGGACGCTCCTTTGAGCGTTAGTTCGTATGGTTCGATGGCCTGATCCGGGTCAAGCAAGCCGTACTTGGCGGATAGGATGCTAAAGGGGATTCCCCATGCGTCGGCGACCAAGACGGATTTTCGGTAAAGCGGTGAGACGTACATGTTGCGAGCCAGATCACGGTGGCCGCTTTTACTTTTGCTGCATGAAATCAAGATATGACAATTTGCAGGTCCGATTGCTTTGATATCCTCGGTGGCCCGCAGTGCGAGATTGGCGATCGGCAGTCTTTGCCGCCCGCGCTTCTCCTTGCTCGGCCGGACAGAATGTTGCTGCATAATTGGCCGCTTGTCCGTTCAACGTGCTCAATCATACACCATCCGGCCCCCTGTGGTCACAAAAGCTGGGGACAAGGTGTTGGCATGCGGCCGCAGCCTCTCGGCCAGCCCAATCTTCGCTAAGTATCCTCTTGTCAATCGCTCTCGCGCTCAGTGCCGTTGCATGTCGAGGCCAAGGCGGCCAGCAATTGGGACGACGCGCATTAGCGGCCCGTAGCGGGCACGCGCGCGTTGGTGCTCGCATCCGCTCGTCCCCGCGAGCCTGGGACCCAGAGCGAACTACCGCGTGCCTGTTCGACTCGTCTGGATTCCCGCTTGGGCGGGAATGCGCGGGAATGAGCGGTGATTAGATCAACTCCGCTTACTGGACCCGCTTGGCCGCGTCGCTGACCACCTTGTAGGCGTCGTAGAGCGCCGGTTTTTCCTTGGCGACTGCGGCGACCGTGTCGGAGAATGTTGTCATCAGCTGGGCCTGCTCGGCGGCCGGCAGATTGATCAGCTCGCCGCCGTTGGCGGTCCAGCCCTTGCGCGCTTTGCCGACAATATCGTCCGCTATCGGACCGATCGCCTTCTGTTGCGCGGCGGCGTCGGCGTCGACGATCTTTTGCAGATCCGCAGGCAAGGACTCGTACCAGGTCTTGTTGACCTCGGCGATGACGAAGACCGCGGGCTGGCCGGTCTCGGTTACGTATTTTGCCGCATCGTTGAAGTGCATCGGAGTCCACACGACGATGCCGCCGACCGCGCCGTCGATGGTGCCCTGCTGCATCGCCGGCACGACATCGGCCAGCGTCATCGCCACCGGCGTTGCGCCGAGCTTGGCGATCGGCGCCGTCTGAAACGGCGAGGCGAGCACGCGGATCTTCTTGCCCTTGAAATCCGCCAGGTGCCGGATCGGCGTTTTCGCAATCACCGAGGACGGCGCATTCATGAACATGGCGATGCCGTGCAGACCTTTGTTGGCGCCAAGACTGAGCATCAGCTTCAGGACCGCCGGGTCGGCGGCGACGCGCTGGCCTTGCGCGAGCGAACCGACGAGACCCGGCGCCGCCATGACTTCGAAGCGATTGTCCACGCCGACGAAGAATTCCGGCGGCAGGATCGCGCATTGGATCGAGCCGAATTGCGTGCCTTCGATCTGCCGCGGAATGGAGCCCAGCTGACTGAGCGGAAAAACCTGCGGCTTGATGCGGCCGCCGGAGTCCTTTTCCAGCGCCGCCGCATAGTTCTTGGCAAACACGTAGCTCGGATCGTTGAGCGTCGGCAGGCTGATCTTCATCGTGTAAGTCTTGCCCTGCGCCGAAGCCGCAATCGGCGACAGCGTCGCCGCCAGGGCAAGCGCGCAGCATCCCGTCAGCGCCTGCACAACAAAACCGTTTCGCGCGTTTCTCATAATGTCCTCCCAGCAGAACGATTAGATAGCCGCCATCTTAACGTGCCCCAGGGAAAGCGATAGGTCGCCCAACAATTGTGCCCGGCACGCCACGCTTCACGGCGCGGCTGCGATGCCAACCCGATCGCGGCGATGATTCCAGGCACTGTTATTCCGGCACCACCGCGATCGCCTCGACTTCGTAAAGCGCGCCGTCGCGGGCGAGCTTGGAAATCTGGATCGTGGTCGAGGCCGGCGGATTTTTGGTGTCGACGTAGCGGTCGCGCACTTCGAAATAGAGCGGCAGGTGCGCCATGTCGACGAGGTAATTGTTGAGCTTCACGACGTGCTCGAAGGTTGCGCCGACCGCGGCGAGCCCGGCCTTGATGTTCTCGAAGCATTGAACAGCCTGGGCGCGGAAGTCGCCCGGCGCACCGGCGAATTTGCCGTCCGGCGTCATGCCGAGCTGGCCGGCGAGATAGATCGTTCGGCTTGGCCCCTTAGTCTCGACCACGTGAGAATAGCCGCGCGGCGCCGGAATGGCGGGGGGATTGAGAAAGCGATGGACGGCCACGGTGAACTCCTTTGCATGCGTCGTGCGTTGCAGAGCAAATGTTGCCGGATCGCCCTCAATCCAGCTTGAGGTTGGCGGCGCGGATGACTTTGCCCCACTTGTCGTTCTCGGCAGTGATGAACTGCGCAAACTCAGCCGGCGTCTTCTTCATCGGCTCGACGCCCAGAGCGGCAAGCCGCGCCTTCGGTGTCGGCTGATCGAGCGCGGCGTTCACGGCGGCATTGAGCTTCTCGATAATATCGCCTGGCGTGCTCTTCGGCGCGCCGATGCCGTACCAGCCGATCGCCTCATAGCCGGGCACGAATTGGCCGACCGTCGGCAGGTCGGGCAGTGCGGCCAGCCGCTCCTTCGTCGTCACCGCCAGCCCGCGCACTTTGCCGGTTTTGACGAATTCCACTGCTTGCGGAATCGGATTGATCACCATCTGCACCTGGCCGCCGATCAAGTCCGGCATGTAATTGGTGCGGTACGGCACATGCACCATCTGGATGTCGGCCATGGTCATGAACAACAGGCCGAAGATATGCGATGCGGTACCGATGCCGCCGGACGCGAAATTGATCTTGCCCGGATTGGCCTTGGCGTAGGCGATCAGCTCCGGAATGGTCTTGGCCGGCAGCGATTGCGTCGTCAGTACGACGTATGGGGCGTTGGCGACCGTCGCGACCGGCGCGATGTCGCGCAGGAAATTGAAACTGAGATGGTGGTAGAGCGATGCATTGAGGACGTTGCTCAGGACGTCGGCCAGGATGGTGTAGCCGTCCGCGTCCGCCCGCACGACGATTTCAGTGCCGATATTGCTGCCGGCGCCCGGCCGGTTCTGCATGACGAAATTCTGGCCGAACCGCTCCGAAAGCCATTGTCCCGAAAGACGCGCGATGATGTCGGGCGAACTGCCGGGAGGAAACGGAACGATCATCTGCACCGGCCGCGACGGATAGGTGTCGGCGAAAGTCGGACGCGGGAGCACCGGCAGGGCTGCGGCGCCTGCCGCCAGTTGCAGAACGCGTCTGCGGGGAAGTGCCATCGAATCCTCCGGTTGTCGCCGCTCGTTGACTCGGCGGCGCTCGGCGCAAGCATAGATCGCCCGATATCGCTGGCAAGTTTGCCGTTTGGTGTTACGTTCCTCAACCACCGCGCCTAGGCGAAACGCCGCAGGAACCTGGTTCGCCGTGACGCCGCCATTCACCCCGCACCTCATCTTCAGCCTTGATCCGATGTGGACGTCGGCGGCGATCCTTGCGCTGACCTATGCGTTCGTCATTGCCGACCGGATCAATCGCGCGGTCGTGGCGCTCATCGGGGCTGTGATCGTCATCGCGATCGGTGCGCTCGATCAGAACCAGGCGATCGCCGGCATCAATTGGGACACAATCGGGCTCCTCACCGGGATGATGATCCTGATGTCGATCGCGCGCCGTTCCGGCGCATTTCAGTTTCTGGCGATCTGGTCGACGCAGCGGGCGAACGCGAGTCCGGCGGGCATTCTCATCGTCCTGCAGCTGACGACGGCCGTGCTCTCGGCGCTGCTCAATAACGTCAGTACGGTGCTGCTCGTGGCGCCCGTGACGCTCGTCATCGTCGAGGAATTGGATCTGCCGGCGTTCCCGTTCCTGTTCGCCGAAATCTTTGCTTCCAACATCGGCGGCACCGCAACGCTGATCGGCGATCCGCCCAACATCCTGATCGGCTCGTCGGCCGGGCTTAATTTCAATGCGTTCCTGGTCAATCTGACTCCGGTCGTCGTCCTGGTCTTGGCTGTGCAACTCTTCATGGTGCATGCGATCTGGGGCCGCAAGCTCCGCGCGACGCCGGAGAGCCGCGCCCTGGTGATGGGCATGAATGCGCCAGGGATGATCACGGATCGCGTGCTCCTCTGGCAGTCTGTTGCGATCATCGGTGGCGTGCTCGCAGCGTTCGTATTCGGCGCGTCGTTGCGGCTTGAGCCCGCCACCATCGCGCTTGCCGGGGCCGCCCTGCTGATGTTGCTCGATAACTGGCGACAAGGAAGCGCCAAACAATCTGAAAACGTCCACAAGACGTTCGCCGATGTCGAGTGGGTGACGATTTTCTTTTTCGTGGCTCTATTTGTTCTGGTGCATGCCGTCGAGGTCAGCGGGCTGCTCGACCTGCTTGCCAAGCGGCTGGTCGCGGCCACAGGCGACAACATGACGGCCGCCGGCGGCGTCGTCCTGTGGGTGTCGGCCGTGCTGTCGGCGCTGCTCGATAACATTCCCTTCGTTGCCACGATGATCCCGTTGCTCAAGAGCGCCGCGCCCGCCTATGGCGGCGCCGATCACATCGAACCGTTGTGGTGGTGCCTGGCGCTCGGAGTGTGCCTGGGAGGGAACGGCACGCTGATCGGCTCGGCGGCAAATCTCACGGTAGCCGGCATTGCCGAACGTAACGCCATTCGCTTTTCGTTCGTGCGTTATCTGGCTTACGGGCTGCCGATGACGTTGGTGTCGATCGCGATCTGCCAGCTCTATGTCTGGCTGCGCTATTTTTGAAATCGATCTGCTGGTTGGCCGGTATTCGCGGCGTTCATAGATTGTTTGCCATAACCGCCAAGCCGCCATTTACCATCCCGCACTATCGTTCGGCGCTGTGCACGCCGCGTGTCGGCGGCGGGATGTGGCGTTGTGATCAGGCCTCATGACAGGCGGTTGGGACGGCGCGCGGCCGTGATGATTGGCGCGCTGTGCGGCGCCATCGTCTTCGCCCAGCCGCGTCCGGTGCTGGCCGCCGGGCTGTTCGATTTTCTGTTCGGCGGACCGCAGGACCGGCCTGCGGCGCGAGCAGGTTCAAATTCCGACCCCTCTGCGCGCGCGCGGTACTCGGCTGAGACCGTGCACGATCACGGTATCGGCGGCCGCACGGTCGCGTTCTGCGTGCGGCTATGCGACGGCGAGGGCTTTCCGATTGCGCACCTCGCCAATGCCACCCCGATTGAAACCTGCGGGGCGATGTGTCCGGCGAGCAAGACCGAGGTGTTGTTCGGCTCGCAAATCGACGGCGCCGTCGCGCGCGATGGCACGCGCTACGGCCAGCTCGAAAATGCATTTCTGTTTCGCAGCACCTCATGGCGAATTGTACCTGCAACGGCCGTGACCAGTTCGGCCTCGCGCCGCTCAACATCGCCGACGATGCGACATTGCGGCCGGGCGATATCGTCGTGACCCAGAAGGGGCTGATGGCTTTTTCCGGCAGGGGCGAGCAAGGGGCCGCGTACACACCGGTCGATGCGTCGAGCGTCATGAACCAATTGAATTCGGTGACCTCGCCGCAGGCGCCGCGCACCGAACTCGCCGGCGATGCGCCCGGCATTATGGTTGAGCCGTCGAACGCGCCGCCGCGCTTTCTGTCGCCGGTCGCGGATCTGCGCGGTCAGGTCGACAGATAGCCGACGACTTCTTCGGCCAAAGACAGCGACGAGGTTAGCCCCGGCGATTCGATGCCGAACAGATTGACGAGCCGCGGCATGCCGTGCGCGGACTCCGGCGCGATTATGAAATCGGCGGCCGGCTCGCCCGGCCCCGTCAGCTTCGGCCGGATGCCGCAATAATCCGGCACCAGCGAGTCCGCGGGTAGCGTCGGCCAATAGGCGCGGATGCGGTCGTAGAAGCTGTCCGCACGTCGCGCATCGACCGTGTAGCTCTCCTGCGTGATCCACTCGACGTCGGGGCCAAAGCGCATGCGTCCGGCAAGGTCGAGCGTGACGTGGACGCCAAGCCCGCCATCGACCGGCGTTGGATAAATGAGCCGCGAAAATACCGGCCGGCCGGAGAACCCGAAATAGTTGCCCTTGGCTAGAATCAGCCGCGGGATCTTGTCGGCCTGATAACCCTCGATGCGCCGCGCCAGCGGCTGCGCACCGAGGCCGGCGGCGTTGACCACCGCATCGAATTCAAGCTCGCCGGTATCGCGCCCGGAGAACTGTACGTGCCAGGACGGCGCCTTGAAGCTCATGCGCTCGACAGCGGTCTCAAACGCGATCATGCCACCGCGATCCTGGAGGTCGCCCCACAGCGCCAGCATGAAGCCATGGCTGTCGATGATGCCGGTTTCCGGCGACCACAGCGCGCCGATGCAGGACAATTCGCCCTCCATGGTGCGCGCGGCGTTGCCGCCGATCATCTCGGCATTCTCGACGCCGTTCCTCTCGGCCTGCGCCCGGATGGTCTCGACCTTGGCGAGTTCGGCCTCGTTGGTGGCGACGATGAGCTTGCCGCATTTTCTGTGCGCGACGCCGTGACCGGCACAGAATTCGTACAGCATCCGCCGGCCGCGCACGCAGTGGAGCGCGCGCGAGCTGTTGGTCGGATAATACAGGCCGCCGTGAATCACTTCGCTGTTGCGCGAGGAGACGCCGTTGGCGATGCCGCCGGTCGTTTCGGCAATGGTGACATCGTGCCCGCGTAGCGCCGCTTCACGAGCGACCGCGAGCCCGATGACACCAGCGCCGACCACTAGGACCTGCATGAGCCTCCCCTATGTCATGCTCCGCGTAGGCGGAGCATCCAGTAGTCGCCGCGCTGATCGCTGTATACAGCGAATAGTTTTGCTGCGTACGAGATTACTGGTTCCCGCTTTCGCGGATGATGACAGCGAAAGGGCTGCCCGGGGGCTCTCCGATCTCAATCATTGAAAGCAAATCCAACCTGCCGCTATAAGAGCCGTAACGAGGGCGAAGAAGAGGGCATTTCCCATGGCGGAATCGGTGGTCCGGGTTTGCGCGCAGTCTGAGATCGCGCCGGACAGCGTGAAGGCATACGAAGTCGGCGACCGCCGGCTCGCGGTATTTAATCTCGGCGGCCAGTATTACGTCACCGACGACGAGTGCACGCACGCCTCCGCGAGCCTCGCCGACGGCATGCTCGAAGACGGCGTCATCGAATGCAGTCTGCATTTCGGCGCGTTCGACGTGAAGACCGGCGAGGTGAAAGCGCCGCCATGCTCGTTCGCGCTGCGCACCTACAAGGTCGTGCTGCAGGGCGACGACATTTACGTCGATGTCGACAAGAACGCGGCCGGAGAGGCGGCCTGACCGCATGACGCCCACCGCCGAACCGGCGCCCATCGGCCTGGGCATCGCCGGGCTTGGGATGGCCGGCGCGGTGATGGTGCAGGCGGCGATGGCGCATCCGGGCTATGTGCTGCGGGCGGCGGCCGATCCGTATCCCGCGCCCCGCGCGGCGTTCGCGCGCGATTTCAACGCCAAAGCCTATGACGACATCGGCGCGCTCTGCGCCGACCCTGCGGTCGAGGTGGTCTATATCGCCACCCCACATCAATTCCATAAGCCGCACGCCATTTTGGCGGCCCTGCACGGCAAGCACATCATTCTCGAAAAACCGATGGCGCTGACGCTCGCCGATTGCGACGCCATCATCGCCGCGGTCGAGCAAGCGAAGGTGCAGCTGATCGTCGGACATACACATTCCTTCGATTCCGCGGTCCATGTCATGGGGTTGTTGATCTCGAGCGGCGCGTTGGGCCGGCTCGGAATGATCCATAGTTTCAACTACACCAACTTTCTGTATCGCCCGCGCCGCCCGGAAGAGTTGGATACGGCGAGAGGCGGCGGCATTCTGTTCAATCAGGTCCCGCATCAGATCGATACGGCGCGTCTTCTCGGCGGCGGCCTAGTCAAGAGCGTACGCGCGCAGACCACCGTGCTCGACCCGACGCGGCCGACCGAGGGCAGCTGCGCGGCGCTGCTGCAATTCGAAAACGGCGCAGCGGCCTCTCTGGTCTACAGCGGCTACGACTATTTCGATTCCGACGAGTGGCATTTCAATATCAGCGAGCGTGGCTCGCCGAAAAAGCTCGACCATGGGGCTGCGCGCCGCGCCTTGATCAGGACCGCCGACGAAGTGCGCGCTCGCACCGAAACCTTCGCTTACGGTTCGAGCAAAAACGATCTACCCCCGCACCAGCCTCACTTCGGCATCACCATCGCAACCTGCGAAAAGGCGGAATTGCGCGCCAGCGCCGATGGTCTGATGCAGTACGACCGGTTTGGCGCGAGCGAAATCAAGATCGAGCGTGAACCTGGCATGCCTGGACGGCATCAGGTGCTCGACGAAATGGGTCGGGCGCTTCGCCTCGGGAAGCGGCCGGTCCACGACGGCGGTTGGGGCAAGGCTACTCTCGAAGTTGCGCTCGCCATACAGCGATCCGCTCAGGAGGGCCGCGAAGTTGCGCTGGCGCATCAGGTAGCGGTGCCCAAAGACGACCCGCTGCCATCCTAGGGCGGAAATTCCGAGGTGCGCATCACCGCTCGCATTGCCGACTGGCCCGCCCGCGGCATATATGCGAAGGACTGACGAATTAAGGGCTTGCGATTCCGGAGTTCGCCCATGAACTACCAGCCGTTCAGCCACGATTTCGTGGTCGAAAATCCCGACCAGCAGACCTTCTTCGTCAATCGCGAAGTATTCGTCTCCGAGGATGTGCTGGAGCGGGAGAAGCGCCGTATCTTGGACCGCTGCTGGGTTTATGTCGGCCACGGCTCGGAGCTCAAGAATCCCGGCGACTTCAAGACGCGTCCGGTGGCCGGGCGGCCGATCATCTTCTGCCGCGACCGCGAGGGCGAGGTCCATGCGCTCATCAATTGCTGCCGGCATCGCGGCGCGCTGGTGTGTCGCGAGCGCGAAGGCAACGCCCGGCAGTTCTACTGCATGTATCACGGCTGGACCTATCATCCGGATGGCCGGCTGAAATCGGTGCCGGGCGCCGATGCCTATGGCGCCGCGTTCGATCAGACGGAAATGGGCCTGGTCGCCGTACCGCGGCTCGAACAGTACCGCGACTTCTATTTTGCAAATTTCGACGCCGACGCGGTCGATCTCGACACCTATCTGGGCAAGGCCAAGGAATACATCGACCTCGTTGTCGACCAGTCGCCGTCCGGTAAGATGCAGATCATCTCCGGCACGCAGGAATACGACATCCGGGCGAACTGGAAATTGTTGGTTGAGAATAGCGTCGACGATTATCACCTGATCTCGACGCACTCGACCTGGCTGAACTACATGCGCAACTCCGGCGTCAACGTCACGCCGCCGAAGGGCGAACTCTTACCGACGCGCGGCTACGGGCGCGATCTCGGCAACGGCCATCTCACCACCGACAATCCCAATTATCGCGGCCGGCCGGTAGCGAAGTGGATCTCCGTCTATGGCGAGGACGCCAAGGCCGACATCGACGCCATGCGCAATGAACTGGTCCAGCGGCTCGGCTCGGCGCGCGCCGCCCGCGTCGCCGATACCAACCGCAATCTGTGCATCTTTCCCAATCTCGTCATCAACGATGGCTCGTCCGTCACCGTGCGCCACTTCTATCCGATCGCGCCGGACCGCATGCATGTCACCGCGTGGGCGCTCGGGCCGGTGGAGGAGACCGAGGCGCAGCGCGCCCGCCGCCTGCACGCGTTCCTGACGTTCTATGGCCCGGGCGGTTTCGCCACGCCGGACGACGTCGCGGCGCTGGAGGCCGCGCAGCTCGGCTTCGCGGCGTGGCGCGAAGTGCCGTGGTCCGATCTGTCGCGCGGCATGGCCAAGGCGTCCGACGCGCAGCTCGCGACCGACGAGGGACATCTGCGCGTGTTCTGGCGTAAATGGCGCGAACTGATGGAGGCGCGCCCATGAACGAGGTCGTGACCGCGACGGTCTCGCGCGCCGAAGTCGAGGATATGTTCTTTCACGAGGCCGATCTGCTCGACAATTGGCGGCTCGACGAATGGCTGACGCTGCTGACCGACGACGCGACCTATTACGTGCCGCCGAATGACAAGCCGGATGCCGACGCGCGCTTCACGCTGTTCACCATCGCGGACGACATGGTGCGGCTGCGCGAACGCGTCATCCGGCTCAAGGACCCGAACTGTCACGCTGAATTTCCGCTGTCGCGCACCCGGCGGCTCATTGGCAATGTGCGCATCACCGGCGTCGACGGCGACGAGATTTCGGCCGCGGCCAATTTCATCATCCACCGCTTCCGCTACAACGACCTGCTCCGCGTGTTCGTCGGCCATTACCGCTACAAGCTCCGGCGCGTCGGCGGTCGGCTGAAAATCGCCGAACGCCGCGCTATTCTCGACGCCGAGGAGCTGGGCCTGTTGGGTTCAGTGAGTTTTATTTTGTGATGGTACCCGTCATTCCGGATTGCCGCGCAGAGGCAAGTCCGGAATCCATAACCCCAGCGCTGGGAGCATGGATTCCGGGCTCCTCGCTTCGCTCGGCCCCGGAATGACGAGTGAAACACCATGTCCGAACTCGATAAAGTCTTCAGCGAACTCTCACAAAAGCGCGCCCATCAAGACGAGGAGCGGCGCGAGCGGCAAAAACTCGGCACGGCGTTTTTGACCGAGTTTTATGAGCAGGACATCAAGCCGTCGCAGACCTTGAAGAGCCGCGGCATTGCGGCGCAATTTGCCGACAACAAGCTCGTCCTGCACCGGCCGCAATCCGGCCATTACGAAGAGCCGCTCTACATCGTCGTCGGCGAACAGGGCGAGATCGACATCGCCGGACGCTCGCTCGGCCGCTACCAGCCGGCGGAAAAGCTCGCCAAAAAGCGAGAATTGATCGGCGAGATCATCGCGTTCTTTGATTTGTGAAGCGACCCCGCCTTTCGTGGGTTTCTTTCGAGCGACTGCAAGCGCGATATCGATGACGCACGAGATCGAGCAACGGGTGACAAAGAGTCGAGGGGCCGGCGCTTGGCTCGCCTCGGCATCTACCGCTGTCCTGCAGCATTACGCCGTCATCCTGTGGGCGATTGCCGCATTGACTATCGTTTATCTGATCTTGCTGCCGCCCTGCGCGGACGTGATCACGGGCCTCGCCTGGGCCGATCTCGATGCGCTGCAGGGCCATTTTCCAACGAGCCTATCGGACCTGTGGCTGTCGCGCGGCATAGGCTATAGGACGTTTCTGTACTTCGCCGAAGGCCTGTCGCGGCTCATTGCCGGCGACGCGCTGCGCTTTCGCATTTACATCTTCAACGCGGTGTTCGTCGCGCTGGCGCTTGGAGTTCTGATCGGCGCCTATCACGCGGTTCTGTTGCGCAGTGATCTGGGCGGGATCAAGCGCATTTCGCTGCGCGACCGCGCGGAAACACTGGCGCTCGCCGTGCTGTGCTTCGTTCCGGCGGTCATTTGGTCTTGGGCACAAGACACGCATATCTCGGTTTTGCTCTGCGTTCTCGGCATTGGCCTGGCGCTGTCGTCATCCACGCGCGCCCAATGGTGCAGCGGACTGGTACTGATCCTTCTGTTTTCCATAAAGGGCGTAACCGCGCTCGATTTCCTTTTTGTATTGGCGGCCGTTTTCGCCGCGGGTGACGCCGCGCGGATCCGCCGCGTCATCGTCAGCGCGGGCATCGCGGCCGCCGCGACCGGGCTGGCCTACGCAACGATTCTGCGTGGAGAATTCGACAATATTCTGCTCGCCGCCCAGTTTCAGGAGAATAACCTGACGGTTTGTCTCGGCGCATTTCTCGACAATGGCCGTCAGTTTGCGATCTACAATCCCGCGATACCGGTTGGTCTGTTGGCTCTTGTTGCAGCCGTTTGCGCCGGATTGACGAGAAAAAATCCCAAGCTCGTCGGCTTCGCAATGTTAGTCTGGTTGCCGCCGCTCGCCAGCCTCATCGCGCAGCACGAGTTCTTCGGCTACCATTACCAGGGTTTCGTGCTGTCATCGTGGCTGTGTCTGACGGCGCTTTATCTGGCGCAGGGTGGGCATTGGCGCGATTTCATCAAAATTCGCTCGGCGCCGCCTCTGGCAAAGGCTTTTGTCATGCTGGTGTGCTGCGTCGATATTGCCACGATAGGCGCGTCGCTGCTGACGACCGGAAAATCGATATATTCAAGACCAGCCGTCGAACGCAGGCTCGACTGCTGGATTCAAACTGCAAGACAAGCAAGGTCGCTGATCCTGACGGCCGATCCGAGCCTCGTGGCGAACGGCGCCATCGTGAACTTGACGCCGGTCGTCTACGGTCTCGGGCTGCGCAGCTTTTCGCGCTTTTTCTTTCCGTTGCCCCTTCAAAGGCAGAACCTGGGCACCCGGGCCAGCAAGGATTACGTTCGCTCGATTGCGGACTATGACGGACCCGCCATCATTGCGTATGACGCAATGATGAAACTTGGGGGAGACTATGCGCCGATCGTTGCGCATCTGCGCGCCGAATACCGGCCGGTTCTTGCTTCGCCGCCGGTCTGTGCAAGCGTGCTGAGTTCGAATGTCCTGGTCTGGATGAGGGCGAAAAAATAGACGCAAAGCTCGCGCGTGCTTGACCTCGCGCCGCGTAACGTCGAGAGCCCGCGCAGGCGAATTCGAGCCGCGGCGTCGATTTGAAGGGCAGTCAATGATTTGCGTCGGGCTTAAGCGGAACCAACAACGTAAAATTCGTGCCCTTGGCGGCGGCGGGCCATGTCAACTCAGCACCCAACTGCTTGGCCAGCGCGGTGACCAGACGTGAGCCGAGCCGCCGGCTCGTCGCCGGATCAAATTGGGCCGGCAACCCAACACCTTCGTCGCGCACCGATACCGACACCGCATTCTGCCCCGCTTGGGCGATCCGCACCCAGATCGATCCGGCCGGACCATCGCGATAAGCATGTCTGCCGGCATTCAACACCAATTCATTGATGACGAGCGCCACCAGAATGGCGCGATCGGCGGCAAACTGGATTTCTCCGGTTACATCGAGTTCGACCTTGCACGGAGCAACCGCGACCTCCAGGTCGGCGATGACCTCACGAAGATAAGCGACGAGATCGATGTTCTCGTAGTCCGCATTGTAGGCCAAACGCTCATAAGCGCGTCCGACGGTCGTGATGCGGGCCGATGCTTCGATCAGCCGTTCACCGAGCTTCGGGTCGCTGACCGCCTTCGCCTGCAGTTGCAGCATGCTCGATATCACTTGCAGACTGTTTTTGACGCGATGGTTGACCTCGTTGAGAAGGACCTGGTGCCGGTCGAGCGCCGCTTGCAATTCCCGCTGGGAACGTTGTTGCTCAATCGCCATGCCGAGAAGGTTTGCGGCGCCTTGTAGAAACGCAATGTCGTGCTCGCCGAACTCGCCTTCGGATCGGCTGTCAACCTCCAGCACGCCGTAGGGCGAGCCGTCGCCCTGCAGAATGACATTCATCGCGCGCCGGATGCCGTACTCGGAGAGCAACTCAGGTGTTCTAAAGCGCTGCTCGTGTTCGAGGTGGTTCGAGATCACGGGCTTGCCGGTGCGCAAGGCGAAGCCGGCGGGGGAGGCCAGGTCCGCGCCGACAGTTGCAGTGCCGATCACGCCCTCGTTCCAGCCCACTCCGGCGCGAACCAAAAACCGGTTCTCGGCGGCGATATATTCCAAAACCTTGCAGTATTCGGCGCCGAGCCCCTCGGCGGTCATGCGCGCGGTGTGATTGAGCATGTCCATGAAACTTGCGCCCTGCAGGGCCAGGACGCCAAGTTCGGCCAGCAGCTCTTGCTGCCGAATGCGCTGACGCAGAGCGCGGCTGATGGGATCGTCGGGCTGATCGTCCGGCTTCGGCTCAACGATCGGTGTTCCATCGTCTGACGGCGGGGTCATAGGCCAGCCGATAGCACATTCTACGCGTCCAGGCCGTCTTATCTTGTTCCTTGGGGGGCGCCTGGATATCCTTCGTTCTTTCGGAATCGAGAAGTGATGGGGATATGCCCCTGCGACACCGATGGAGAAATCCGAATGACGGACGATCTCAAGATCAAAGTGAACGGCAAGGACTGGTCGGTCGCCGCCAGCCCGGACACGCCGCTTTTATATGTCATGACGAATGAGATGGAGCTGCGCGGGCCGCGTTTTGGCTGCGGACTTGCCCAATGCGGCTCTTGCTCCGTGCTGGTCGACGGCGTCGAAACGCGCTCTTGCATAACGCCGGTGGCGAGCGTCGCCGGCAAAGCAGTGACAACGCTCGAAGGCCTTCCATCGCTCTATGCCGAGCAGAATAAGCTGCCGCAGGTCCCTGCGCTCCACCCGCTGCAGCAGGCCTTTATCGAGCAGCAGGCCGCGCATTGCGGCTACTGTTACAACGGTATGACCATCAAGGCCTCCGAATTGCTGGCGCAGAATCCGCGCCCAAGCGAGGCCGAGATTCGCACGCACATGAATGGCCACTTGTGCCGCTGCGGCACCTATGGGCGCGTGATGAAGGCGATCCAGCTTGCGTCCGCCATGATGACGGAGAATGCGCGATGAACGCGATGCACGCCGACTCGTCATTCTCGCGCCGTGCGCTGCTCAAGAGCGGCGGTGCCCTGATCGTCAGCTTCAGCCTGGCGGGCGTGGCGCCTGCAGCCGCCGCCCGTGGCGACGTGGCCGGTCCCCCTGATCCCAGGGCGGTCGATTCCTGGATCGCGATCCATGCCGACAACACCGCAACGATCTATTTCGGCAAGATCGAGATGGGCCAGGGAAACACCACCGGCATGTTGCAGATCGCGGGCGAAGAGCTCGGGCTCGACATCAGCCAGATGACGCCGGTGCGTGGCGACACCAACGTCACGCCGGACCAGGGAGCGACCAGCTCGAGTACGTCCATCGAGTACGGTGGACCGGCGGTGCGCGCCGCCGCCGCCGCGGCCCGTCACGCGATGTTGCTGCTCGCAGCCAAGAAGCTCAGCTGCCAGATTGGCAGCCTGATCGTATCGAAAGGTGTCGTGTCGGTCGACGGAGAACCCGGCCGGTCGGTTAGCTACGGCGACCTCATCGGCGGCAAGTTGTTGAAGGCGAAGGTCGCGGGCACCGCACCGCTCAGGCCGGCAAACCAGTACACCCTCGTCGGCACGCGCGTTCCGAGGGTGGATCTGCCGGACAAGATGGCCGGCAAATATGTGCACATGCAGCACGTGCGGCTTCCCGGCATGCTGCACGGCCGGGTGGTGTTGCCGCGCGGGCAGCGCGCCTACGGCGCGGGCGCCAAACCGCTCGCCATCGATGAAAGCTCGATCAAGCATATTTCCACCGCGCGTGTCGTGCGCAAGGGAGACTTTGTCGGTGTTGTCGCGGAGCAGGAATGGGATGCGGTGAAAGCCGCCGCGCAGCTCAAGGTGACCTGGGCGCCGACCCCCGCACTGCCCGCCGGCGATCTTTACGAGCGCATGCGCGCGGAGAAGACCCATGACACCGTGGTCGCCTCGCGCGGCGACGTGGAGACGGGCTTTCCGAAAGCCATCCATGTAGCCGGCGCGACCTACCGCTGTCCCTACCAGGGCCACATGCCGTTTGCGCCCAATTGCGCGGTAGCCGACGTCAAGTCGGACAGCGCACTGGTGATGTCGTCGACGCAAGATGTCTACAGCGCGCGCAGATTTCTGGCCGATGTGCTCGGCATGAAGCCCGAGCAGGTGCGGGTGCAATACCACGAAGGTTCGGGCACCTTCGGACGGAGCTGCTACGGCGATGCGGAACAGAGCGCCGCGATTCTCTCGCAATCGGTCGGCCGGCCGGTGCGCGTTCAGTTCATGCGGTGGGACGAGCATGGCTGGGACCAGTACGGCCCCGCCCATCTCGCCGATGTCCGTGCCGGTATCGATGCCGACGGCAACCTGGTCGCCTACGAATACCATGGCTGGCAGCACGGCTGGACAGTGACGTCGACGGTCTATGACATTTCCTTGCAGAAGCCGGGCGTGGAGCGGGCCAGTGGCTCGGCCTCGATCACGGTGAACCCGATGAGCACCGGCTCGATGTACAAGGTGCCCAACCGCAAGGTCGTCAGCCACGCGGTGCCGATGGCCGGCTATCTGCGCGGCGCGGCGCTGCGTTCGCCGCTCGATCTGTCCTTTTCGTTCGCGTCGGAGCAGACCATCGACGAACTGGCCTACGCCATCAAGATGGATTCGCTTGAGTTCCGGCGAAAGAACATCGGAGACAAGCGCTGGCGCGGGGTTCTCGATGCCGCGGCGGCGGCGGCGAATTGGACGCCACGCACGGCTTCCTCACATTCCGATGCCGACGTCGTCACCGGACGCGGCATCGGCCTCGGCACACACCATGTCTCCTATGGCGCCGCCGTCGCCGATATCGAGGTCAACAGGCGCACAGGCAACATCGTGGTGAAGAAAATCTTCGCCGCGATGGACGTCGGCTTGGCGGTCAATCCGGGGCTGGTCGAAAACCAGATCATCGGCCAGGCGGTCCAGTCAGTAAGCCGCGTGCTCAAGGAAGAGGTGACCTTCAATAAGACCGGCGTCACCAGTCTCGATTGGAATTCCTATCCGGTCTTACGGTTTGCCGAGCACCCCGAAGTCGTTCCGATCGTCGTCCAGCGCATGGAGGAGCCATCGAGCGGAGCCGGCGAAGAGGTCATGGGCGCGACCGCGGCCGCCGTCGCCAACGCCTTCTTCGACGCAACCGGCTCACGGCTGCGCCAATATCCCATGACTCCGGAACGGGTGCGCACTGCACTTGCGGGCACGCGGAGCTGAACGCGGGTCAGATCATTGCATTTTATGATTTGTAGATCGGCCCGTTACCCCATCTACAGACTGCCGCAATTTGAAAATGTCAGCGCTTTCCGAGCCTTAACCGGAAAAATGCGAATCATGGCGATAATGCCATATTTGACGCGCCGCGAATCAAACAAACAGCGTGAGATGATTCTTTGTTAAATCAACGGGATGGCGCCAGCCGCCGGAATTTCTTGGATTCCCGCCAGCAGACAAACTAAAAGACCCGCTCTCGCCCATCGAAGGGACGTTCTTCGCGAGGACACTCCTTGGGACGGGGCGAGTGCGGTGCCCGCGGGCGGATTTGTAACCCGCTCCCGGGCGGCATCGGGCATCAG
>Ga0208849_1001155_pt1 | contig 19658 bp, 21 predicted proteins | sample NGESurdeep072012_10_FD_184470 | JGI IMG/M metagenome (GOLD analysis project Ga0208849, IMG submission 184470) | Arctic peat soil microbial communities from Barrow, Alaska - NGEE Surface sample 53-3 deep-072012 (SPAdes) | ecosystem: Environmental > Terrestrial > Soil > Wetlands > Peat ... | reverse complement strand
CGAGGTCGGAGCGGCGGACGAGCTGCGAGCGCTGACCGCCGAAGAGTTGAAGGCCCGGTGCGCCTCCCCCGCTTTTCGATCCGGGGCATTCATGCGGGACGGCGCGCAGGTGCAGCCTGCTCTCCTGGCCCGCGGCCTGCGCCGAGTCCTCCTGGAACGGGGAGTCACCATCCACGAAGGCACCGAGGTCACCCGACTCGACCCAGGCCCGCCGGCCCTCGCCGTCACGCCTGGCGGCAGCGTGCGCGCGCCAAAAGCAGTGCTCGCGGTCAACGCGTGGGCGGTCGGCTGGCCCCAGCTGCGGCGCCGGCTTGTCGCCTGGAGCAGCTACATCGTGCTGACGGCTCCGGCCCCCGAGAAGCTGGCCGCCATCAACTGGACGGGCGGCGAGCTCGTCACGGATTTCCGCACCTCGGTTCGCTATTTCAGGACGACGCGTGACGGACGTATCGCGTTCGGGGGCGGCGGCGGCCGCGCCTCCAGCCGGATCGACGATTCGTTCACACGCGATCAGCGCGCGGTCGCAGAAGCGGCCGACGGCTTTCGTCGCCTGTTTCCGAGCTTTGCGGAGGTGCCTCTCGAGGACGCTTGGGGAGGCCCGATCGACGTGTCGCCGACGCATCTCCCCACCTTCGGCAGCCTGGCACCTGGCAACGTCTACTACGCGCTGGGCTACACGGGCAACGGCGTCGCGCCGAGCCACCTTGCCGGCAAGGTGATCGCCGACCTCGTGAGGGGAGACGACACCGATGCCACGCGACTGCCGATGGTAAATCCGAAGCCCCGTATGTTTCCTCCGCAGCCATTTCGCTCGATCGGAGCTGCAGTAATTCGCCGCGCGATCATTGCCAAAGACACCGCCGAAGAGCGAGGCGTGCGGCCGAACCCGGTGATGTCCGCCATCGCACGAATGCCCCGCCGGATGGGGTACTTGCTCGGCCCGTAGCGCCTTGGCTACTTGATCAGCTGAGTTCGCAGCCGCATCGCCGCGACCGTCACGCCCAACACGCCCAGCGCCGCCAGGTAGGCGACGTCCACCAGCAACCCCGGGCCGATGGCGCCGGTGGTCAGGCCGCGGATGAGATCGATGCCGTGGTACAGCGGCGTCAGCTCGACCAGGAAACGCAGCACGGGCGGGTAAACGGTGATCGGAAAGAACGTGGCTGAAAAAAGGAACATTGGCTGCAGCGCGAGCTGGATGATGTCGAGGTCCTGCCACTGGCGAATGAAAGTCGTCACCGCGGCGCCAAGGGACGCGAAGGCGATGCCCACCAGTATCGCCGCAGGGATGGCGAGGATTGCCCACGGCGAGGTGATCAGGTGCAGCGCGAGCATGAGTACAAGAAATCCGACTGAGTAGACGCTGCCGCGCGCGACGGCCCACAGCACCTCTCCAGCCGCCACGTCCTCGACCCCCACCGGGGTCGCGACCATGCCGTCGTAGAGCTTCACGTGGCGCAGCTTGTAAAACATGTTCATGGTCGTCTCGTAGATCGCGCCGTTCATCGCCGACGACGCCATGAGGGCCGGTGCCACGAACACCGCGTAGCTCACCGTGTGGCCACCGCCCACGTCGATGGTTCGGATCAATGAGCCAATGCCAAAGCCGACGCCCAACAGGTAGAGCACGGGTTCAACGAATCCCGCAGCCAGCACCTTCCAGAAATGAGGGAACAGCACGAGGTTTCGCTCGATGACATGGATCGATCGGGTCGGCATGCGCAAGGTGCGAATGCTCACTTGATGAGCCTCCGCCGAAGCAATGGCAGAGCGATCACGCCTCCCGCCACTACATAGACGAGGAGGACGGCCAGGTGCAGTGCCGCCTCTGGCATCGCGATGGTGCCCAGGACGAGTCCGCGGCTCAAGGCCACGCCGTGCGCAAGGGGCGTGGCCCACGCCACTCCCTGCAGCACAGAAGGAAGGCGGCTGATCGGGAAGAACGCGCCGCCGAATAGAAAGAGAGGAGTGATGACGAGACGGAAGACAGTTCCCATCACGCTGTCGTTCTTCTGCGTCGACGTGAAAGCGATCAGCGGCGTGGCAAACGCCAGGCCGCTCAGCGTCGCAGCTGGAATCGCTAGCAGGGACTCGGGCGTGTGGGCCACGCCGAACGCCGCCATCACGATCCAGAAGATCGTGGCGACCATCAGCATGCGCAGGGTGACCCAGGCCACCTCGCCGATCACCACGTCGCGGACCTTCAGTGGTGTCACAAGCATCGCTTCGTAGATGCGATCCCACAGGATCTTTCCGAGGATCGGGTACGTGCACTCGAATGCGGCGGTCTGCATGGTCGTCGCCGCGAGCAAGCCGGGGGCGAGAAAGTCGATATAGGGCACGCCTCCGACTCCGCCCGAGCTGCGGTTGACGAGGCTGCCGAGCCCCAACCCCATCGAGGCGATGAAGAAGAGCGGGGTGAAGAACGAGACGGTCAGCGATCCCCTCCACTGGCGCCGGAACACGAGCGCGTTGTGCTCGACCACCCGCGCGGCGCCCGCCGGGATAACGGTTGCCATCAGTCGACCAGGCTCCTGCCGGTCAGCCGGAGGAACACGTCCTCCAGCGTGCCGCGCCGGATGAGCGCGGTCTCCGGCCGCAGCCCGCGGCTGTGCACGGCTGCGACTGCGGCGTCTCCGTCAGACGTGTAAAGGAGGACGCGGTCGGCGAGCACCTCGACGCGGTCCGCCAGGCCGTCCAGCGTGTGATCGAGCATCGGTCGCGCGTCCACTGGAAAGCGTAGCTCGAGCACCTCTTTGGTCGAATACTTTTCGATCAGCTCGCGCGGTGTCCCCTCCGCGACGATCTTCGCTTTGTCCATCACCACCAGCCGGTCGCAAAGCTGCTCGGCCTCGTCCATGTAATGCGTGGTCAGCACGAGTGTCACGCCTCGCTGCTTCAGGCGGTAGAGGCGGTCCCAAACGAGGTGTCGCGCCTGGGGGTCGAGGCCTGTGGTCGGCTCGTCGAGAAGCAGCAGGTCAGGCTCGTTGATCAACGCTCGCGCGATCGTCAAGCGTCGCTTCATTCCCCCGCTGAGGTCGTCGACCTTGTCCTTCGATCGTTCCTTGAGTTGCACGAACTCGAGGAGCTCGTCCGCGCGCCGGCGGCCTTCCGCCCACGAGATGTCGAAGTAGCGCGCGAAGATGATCAGGTTTTCACGAACCGTCAGCTCGAGGTCGAGAGTGTCAGCCTGCGGCACGACGCCGAGCCGCGCGCGAATCTCGGCGCCACGCGTCGCCGGGTTCTCACCAAAGATCGTGAGCGAGCCCGAAGTCACCGGCGAGACGCACGCGATCATGCGCATCGTCGACGTCTTGCCGGCGCCGTTGGGCCCGAGGAAGCCGAACGCCTCGCCCCGAGCGACATCGAAATCGATGCCGTCGACAGCGACGAGCTCGCCGAAGCGCTTGCCCAAGCCGCGCGCGGATATGAGTGGAGTGGAGTCAGAGGCCATAGGTCGGCCTAGCAATATAGAGCCAGGCCGATCAGACCCTGTCTTGGGTTGACACGTGACCATATAGTCACGTATAGTTTCGCCTCATGGACGAGGTATTCAAGGCGATGGCGGATCCCACGAGGAGGGCCCTCCTCGATGAGCTTTTCCGCCAGGACGGGCAGACTTTGAGCGCGCTCGGGGCGCGGTTTTCGATGACGCGCTTCGGCGTGATGAAGCACCTCAAGCTGCTGGAGGAGGCCGGTTTGGTCGTGACCAAGCGTCGGGGCCGCGAAAAGCTCCATTTCCTGAACCCAGTCCCCATCCGACTCGTCCACGACAGGTGGGTCAGCAAGTACGCCGAGCCCTGGGTCGCGTCGTTGAGCGACCTGAAGACCACATTGGAGGCAAGCATGGAAAAGGTTTTCGAGATCTACATCAAGACCACCCCGGAACGTCTGTGGCAGGCGATCACGGATCCCGTGATGCGAAGCAAGTACCACTTCGGAGTCGGGATCAAGTCCGACTTCAAGCCCGGCTCGCGCTACGAGCAGCGCCATCAGAATGGCCCAGACCTGCTAGGCGAGGGCGAGAACCTCGACGTCGACCCGCCACGCCGGCTGGTCCAGAGCATGAGGGCGCTGTGGGGCGACGACGTCAAGGCAGAAGGAACGTCGCGGGTCACCTGGGAGATTCACCCCGTCGGCGACTCCTGCTACCTGAAAGTTACGCACGACCAGCTCCGCGAGGGAGCCAACAACCAGCTATACGGCGGCTGGCCGATGATCCTATCCGGCCTGAAGACGCTGCTCGAGACCGGCGAGCTGCTGACCACGCCAGGCTCGCAGATGTACGCCAACCTGGCGCCGGCGGCGGGCAAGAGGGGCCGCTAACCGACACCTTCGATGGAGAGGCCGGGCCCGCGCTCGGCCTCCCCCCTCCCTCCCTGCAGGGGCCTTCCATCCATATAAGCGAATAATCGTTTATTATCCTATACTGCTGGCCATGGCCCTCTTCGCCACCCCTCCCAAGTCCCCCACGATCCTTCGGCGCCTGGAGGAGCTCGATGAGCTGCGTCGCTATCTGGCCCATGACCTGAGCGACTCGGCGCAGCCCTGGACTGGCGCGCTACGCCGGCTGGCCGCAGCGGAAGCCACTGTCGGCTCGACCTCGATTGAGGGTTATGGCGCCAGCCTCGAGGACACGGTCGAGATCCTTGCCGGGCGCCATCCCGCCGGCGCCTCCGACGAGACGCAGCGAATCATCGCCGCCTACGCCCAGGCGATGGACAGGGTCGCCGTACTGGCGGACGACCCGCGCTTTCAGTGGTCGACGCAGACCATGCTCGACCTGCACTTCCTGGTTTGCCACCCCCAGCCCCAAGCCGGCCCGGGCCGCTTGCGCGATGGCAGCGTGATAGTCACTCGTGGATTGGGGCGGGATCCCTACCGTCCACCGCACTCGAGCGACGTGCCCGCACTGGTGGGCGAGGTGGCTACATGGCTCGACAAGGGCGACCTCGCTCGGCACCCAGTCGTCCGCGCCGCGATGGCCCACCTGAACCTCGTGTCCATCCACCCGTTTCGCGATGGCAACGGAAGGTTGGCGCGCATCGTCCAATCATTGGTGCTGGCGAATGAGGGTTTGCTCCGCCCTGAGCTGGTATCGATCGAGCCGTACCTCGGGCGGCACACGCGCGAGTACTACACGGTGCTGGAGGCGGTTCAGGGACCTTCATTCGATCCTGACCGTGACGCTTCGGCGTGGGTCGAGTTCTGCATCGAGGCACATGTCTTCGAGGCGATGGAGCGGCGTCGCTGGCTGGAGATCGCGCACGCGCGGCACGATTTCTGCGAGCACCTGGCGCGCGATCACGGTTATCCGGAGCGATTGGTCGGCGCCCTCGACCAGGCGCTGCTCGGGTTGCCGATAACCAACGCCGACCACCGGCGCGAGGCAAACATCGCGAGCCCGACGGCGACCCAGGACCTGCAGCGCCTGCGTCATGACGGATGGCTCGACCAGGAGGGCGGCGGCCGTTCGCTCCGATACGTCGCGAGCAGAAAATTGCAGGAGCGATGGGCATCGTCTCGCGCAGGCTGAATGGATAAAACAGGGATACGCACAACACTGGTTCGAAAAGCAGCTCACAGCAGCTGGCTGATGAATGTTTCCGTGAGCCAGGCCTGAAAGCGCTTCGGGGACCAACCTCGACGGTGGACCAGCATGTAGTACATCCCAGGACCCAGCAGCCAGACGATGTCTGCGGCGGCTGCCGGCTCAAGGCCCTTTTTGAGCCTGCCCTTGCGCATGAGGTCGGCGATTACGTTGGCAGCACCTTGACGATGCTGGGCGAGATGCGATTCCCAAAGCGCGCGCGCATCTGGGTCAACCCCGGCTGCACCCCTCAGCGCCTCATGGATGCCGGCCATCCGACCGTCCATCTCGGTCACCATCTCGGCGTAAAGCGCCAGGTACTTTCGCGGATCGCGCTCCGCGCGGATTGCCTTGGATCGTGGCCGCTCGGGTAGGGGCACTGGCTCGTCGTCACCGACGATCGCCACATCAAGCGCCGTCTTCAGCAGTTTGGGTTTGCCACCCACTGACGTGAACACGGTCGCGCGGCTGACGCCGGCGGCGGCCGCAATGTCGTCGATGGAGGTTGCGGCGTACCCCTGCTCGGAGAACAAGCGACCGGCGGCTGCGATCACAGCCTCTCGAGTCGACTGCGCCTGGGCCCCGCGCAAGGTCGATTGGTAGGTTCGCTTGACTTCCGGTGCAGCTTTCATCAGACTCTTAGTCTAACGATCAGACCTACAGTCTGGCGTATTGAGAGGTGGCAAGCGTGGACATTCGTACATCATCCGGCCTGGCGGTGGCTGGTCGCCTTCGTGACGCCACCAACCTTCACGACCTCGAAGCGCTGGTCGGGTGCTTTGCCCCGGACTTCGTGAACGAGACTCCGGCCCACCCCGCCCGCTCATTTCGAGGCCGCGACCAGGTCCGGAAGAATTGGGCCCAGATCTTTGCCGCCGTTCCCAATCTCGAAACGGAGATCATCGATTCGGCAAGCAGCGGGGACACCGTCTGGAGCGAATGGGAGATGCGCGGCACGCGACTCGACGGCGCCCACCATCTCATGCGCGGCGTGTCTGTCTTCAAAGTCGGCGATGACGTGTTCACGTCGGTGCGGTTCTACCTGGAGCCCGTGGAGCAGGGCGGCGTCGGAATCGACGGCGCAGTGCAATCAGGGCTCGGGCGATGATCCTCCTGGCGGGCGGGACCGGTCATCTTGGGAGCGCAGCGGTCCAGAGGCTGACGGCTCGCGGCATGGGCGTTCGCGTACTAAGCCGAAACCCATCTCGAGCGCGCGCTTCGGTCCCGGAAGGCGTTGAGATCGTGGCTGGGGACGTTCGCGTCGCGGCTTCCCTGACTGACGCCCTGGCCGGCGTTGAAACCGTCATCTCAGCGGTGACCGGCTTTGGCCCCGATGGTGATGGACCTCGAAAGGTCGACCTCGAGGGCAATGCCAACTTGATTGATGCCGCAACGGCCGCCGGCGTCAAGCACTTCATCCTTATCTCCATCCACGGCGCCGCCGCCAACCATGCTATGGAGCTGTATCGAGCGAAGTTCATGGCCGAGGAGCGGCTTCGGGCGAGCGGGCTCGAGTGGACGATCATCCGGCCGACCGTGTTCATGGAACTATGGGCCGGCATCATCGGCGACCCGCTGCTCAAGACCGGGACGGCCACGGTATTCGGGCGGGGCGGAAATCCGATCAACTTTGTTTCCGTTCAAGATGTGGCTCGCTTCATCGAGCGAGCGATCGTCGACCCAACTTTGCGTGGCAGAACCCTGGACGTTGGCGGGCCGCAAAACCTGAGCGTGAACGGGTTGGTCGAGATCATCGCCGAGAGCAATGGCCGGCAGGCGAAGGCCCGTCACATCCCAGTGGCGGCCCTGCGCTTGGGTGCATTCGCGTTACGCCCGTTCAGGCCAGACATCGCCGGCCTCCTCCAGGCCGCCGTGTTGATGGACACCACGGACATGCGCTTCGACTCAGCGAGGGTCGCGGCCAACCCTCAAGTTGGCGCTACACAAGTGGCGGAGATCGTGCGCCCAAAGATCAGCATTCCGATCACTGCGTGAGCGCGGCGGCTAGACGCACATAAGAGGGGCGGCCGGCGGGCCGCCCCCCTTGATCAGGGCGAGGCAATCGGCTCACAAAACACTACGGGCCTCGGTGACAACGGGCAACTCGGAGCTAGGTTCGGGCGACGGTCCTCAACGTCCCGAGCTGGGTTGTCGCCTCGCCGAAATGGACACGGATATGCGACACGCACGGTCGGGCCAGGAACTGCCAACCCGGTAGGCCGTCGAGGTCCTCGAGCTCCTCCCAAACCTGCGGAGTCATGTATTCGGGCTTCGCGGAATGGCGCGCCTTCAGGTCGACTTTTGTCGAAAGATCCTCGTTGTCAACGGCCGCCAACCATGCAACTGTGTTCTGCCGAAGGGCATCGAGGTAGGCCGACACTCTGCTTCGGGGCACGTCCCTCGCGACGGTATCAGCCGCGTCTCGAGATGCTCCCGCACCAAACACAGCGTCCGGGACTTTCAGGTCTCGCCACTCAGCCCCATCCGCCAGCTCGGGCGCCCCACGCATGACGCAATTGACCGCCCAATCGATGGTGCGGGCGCAGTGCCACACGGTGAATCCAACGAGATTTGCCGCCGGAAAAGATCGTGCCCGCCACTCGTCGTCAGAGGTGCCCTGAGCGAGCTCGCTCAACATGTTGAACGAGCCGTTCACCTGGAACTGAAGTAAACCCTTGGCGTCCACCGATACTCCTCCCTTGTTTTTAACGACGGTGGGACAGCACCACACTCCGCACGTATGGCACCAGCCCACACAGTGACAGCAGCACAGTAATGGACAAGACGGCTCCTACCAACCAGCAAACAGCAGGACGGTCGCGGGAGCTAGCCACCACACGTTGGGGAAAACAGTAGCCTCACCCTGAGGCGCATTGTCCAGGTGGATTGGTGGACCGGAAAGTTGGCCAGGGCGCGCCATCGACCGCGACGTAGCCCCCTGCATCGAGGTCGTTCTGCCAGAAGGGCAGCTGACTCACGGCGACCACCAGGTCCGCGCAGCCACCCCTGAGGCTCTGGCTAACGTCTTCGACTTCCGAGGGCACTATGCAGGACGAGTCGCAGACAGTTATGTAACGCGTGGCAGGCAGCAGACCGCTCTCGACATAGAGCCATGGCCGGCCGCCGAGCACCAGCAGGCGATCGCTGCTCGAGGTTGCCAGGTGCTGCAGCAACACGGTCTCCGCGTCCTGCTGGCCCACTCCGTTAAACCATTGCTCATATTGGCTTTTGGTCCTCGCTCCCGAAACGAAGGCCAACCAATTGCCGTAGTAGGCCGGTAGATCCCAATAGGCGAAGTTGTGGCGGAGAGGTATCTGTGGAGTCCGCGACTCCATAACCGCCGTTTGCTGAGAGGGGAGGATCAGGACGGCCTCCGCGAAGATCACCAACGCAAGGGCCGCCTGTGGAGCAAGGTGCCACCGCCAGCGAAATCCAGCTACCCGAAGAGCGATGGCGAAGGCGAGCACCGGGGCCGCCTCATGAAAGAAGTGCGTGTATTCGAGCGGGGTCAGGCTGGACCCGGCCAGGCTCGCGGGCAACCAAACGGCAAGCAGACGGCCCCGCTCCGACTTTGCCCGTATCAGGCAGATCACGCTGATCACGCCCAGCATTGCCAGCCGAAGAAACATCGGCACAAACGTGCCGCCATTGCCACTGAGTGCGTATGTGTGGTCGGACGGCAGAACAGTATTGATGTAAGCCGGAAGCGAACCTTGGACCCAGAGCGCAAGCAAGGCGGCTACAAGCGTCGCTGCGGCTCCCGCCCCTGCCACCACGAGCCGCACGACCTTCCTGCCGTTGCTCAACAGGGGGATGAGCAATGCAAGGCTGTCGACTGCGAACGAGGGGCGCATCACGACCGCAACGCCGACCAGCACGCCGGAGGCGAAGATCAGCGGCCAGCTGCGGCTGAACGCAAGGCGAAGGCTGGCCAGAAAAAAGGGGAGGGCGGCGATCTCGACGTTGAGAAGGTCGCCGTCCAACGTCGGGATGGAGAGGACGAAACCGGTCAACGCACCCGCCAGCGCCGCGGGCCGCAGCGGCATGAACCGCATGCTGATGACGAAAGTCAGCACAGCAGTCGCGACGACGAACAGGGCCCCCACAATCTGGGTGACGAGGTGGTGCTCACGCGCGCCGAGCGCGATCATCCCTTCGTAAAGCCAATAGATGCCCGGGGGTTGGAGATCGTAGGCGCGGGCATAAAGCGGGAGGCCCTTCGATGCGGCCCAAGCGACAGTCGTGAAGACGCCCTCGTCGAAGTACCAGCGGGGCTCGGTCAGGCTCGGAAGGCGGATCAACATCGTGCCAAGAGCAATGCCAATAACGATCAGCACCACGTTCCTTCGACGATGCGGTTCGGCGTTGACGGCGTTCATTTGGGAGCTCACGTGCCTCAACGGTAACTGGCACTGGGCGCTGCTCCGCGAACTTGCGAGTGGGAAACCGGGGCGATGCAGTCGCCTGCGGGCGAGCTTAGTAGGGTCCCGCGAGTAGCCTAAACGCGCGGCGAGCGAACCTCTCGCCCGACCTGCAGGTACCCGAGCGCGGACGGCCTGTTCTTCATCGGCTACTCCAACCCGATCAGCGGCAACCTGCGCGAGATCGCAATGGACGCACGCCGACTTGGGCGCGTCCTTGCTGGAAGGGATCGGCGAGCGCTGCAGCCTGACCTACGATGCGCCCGTTCGCACCCCAAGCTCGCGAAGCCATCGACGATAGGCGATGGCGGTTCGGTCGCTGCGCAAATGCAGTTCTGCCTGTAGATCCAGTGGCAACATCTCGGGACGCTGCGACTCGAGGATCGGGCGATCCTGGGCGAAGATGCGGTCCTGGAACTCGACCATTGGGGACTGGGGCTCGTAGTTCATGGCCATCCACATCCAGGCAGTGCTGTCGACCGCATCGTGCGGCGTCACAGAGAGGAGCATCCCGAAGGAGTGCTCGCCATGCTTGATGAATGACGCCGAAAGCGGCCGATGCACCCGATATGTGTAAGTCACGATCGAGCCGTGGCCGGTGGCATAAGGGTCGGGCTGAAACACTTTGACGCCCTCCGATACGACGCCTTCAGCACCGATGGTGGTCTGGTAGTCCTCGATCTCCGGCCGCGCTCGGTCTCCCAGGATCCCCTCATGAACGAAGGGGAAGTGGCCGATGTCCAGAAAGTTCTCGACTATGCGCGGCCCGCTTGCTCTGACGCGGTACGGCCCCGCGAGCAGCACGTGATAGGCCGGATCATCGAGCAGCTGGAACTTCGGGATCCCGCCGGCGCCGCCACCGAGACTGACCCATATGACGCCATGGGCTTCTGCGGCGCGAAAGGTCGCCACGCGCGCTTTTTCCGGAGGGACCTGATCGGGGTGCGCAGGCATGAGCACGCACCGCCCGTCCGTCCCGTACGTCCAACCGTGATAAGGGCACTCGAGCCGAGTGCCGTCGACGACGGTGCCGAGGGAAAGTCGAGTGCCTCGATGGACGCACAGGTCGCGCCACGCGAAGAACTCGTCTCCTGAACGCCACACGACGAGGTCCTCGCCGAGCACCCGGGCCGCGATTGGGCCACCGTCCGCAAGCTGTGCGACAAGCGCTACGGGATGCCAGTCCTCTATGAGGACAGGATCATCGATCATCCCGATTTCCTCGGACGAATTGGCATGTTGGGATGATGCCACCCCGCCAGAGTGGTGTCCACAATCCGCCTTTCGCTCTTTGCAGCGATCATGTCCGTGTGGCGAAACGCCGGATCGCAGCCTTCGGGGTTGACTACCTCATCATCGCGACCTGGATCGGGCTGATCACCGCCGTGGGTTTTGGAGCACGCGCATTTCTCGGGATCGAGACCGCGCCCGTCTTGAGCCAGGGCGACAAGCTCCGGGGCCACGCGATTGCATTCTTGAGCCTTACCCTGCCTGTCGTCCTGTACTTCGCGATTACGGAAAGTTCTCGATGGCAGGCCACGATTGGAAAACGGGTGCTTGGCCTTCGGGTGCAAACGGTCAGCGGCGCACGGGTACCGTTCGGTCGAAGCCTGGCTCGCTCAACATTCAAGTTTCTTCCATGGGAAATCGCCCACACTGCAATCTGGCACGTCCCCGGCCAGCCGTTCGTGTCAATGCCAGCCCCAATCAACTTCCTCGGGTACGCGGTTGCACTGGCCGGAGCTGGGGCCTTTGCAGTAGCAGTCTTCCGTGGGCGAGGGCGTACGCCATACGACCTCGTCGCCGGCACGATGGTGGTTGAGATTCCACGGGACTTACCGCATCGCGTTGCCAAGACGTAACCGCCGACGAAGGAGTTGACGGCCGTGGCCCTGCGCAACGCTGCCCAGCGGTCGCGCTTGAAGGCAATGCATGCCGCCGAAGTTTCACCGGTGTGGCGGGGTGTTATCAGGTGTGCGTTAGCGGCTCGAGCAGGAGTTGGGCAGAGGGCCCCCGGACGTGCCCGTCGAGGCGACGGTCACCGGCGGCACTGCGACGCCTCAGGCCAGCGGCTGTTTGGGCAGCCGCTACTCGGGCTTGATCCAGCGCGAGCGACCCGTCGCGTCGGCGAAGTCCCACGGCTGAACCTCCGGCGGGTCCAGGCCGAAGTCCCTGAGGATGGCGCAGATCTGCTCACGGTGGGCGCTCCCGTGGTGCAGCGCCTGGGCGGTCACGATGGCCGTGTGCGTCTCGTACGCGCCGTCATCGAGGAGCACCCTGCGCACGGCGTCGTCGGGAAGGGACAGGAAGTCCATCCACAGCGCCTCCGCCTCGTCCACCCGCGGCGCCAGCTCGCCGAGGTCTGAGCCCAGGCCGCGCTCGTGCGCCCAGGCAGGATGGTGGCCGGTCAGGGCACCGAGGTAGCCGCCGTCCGAGCAGACGATGTGGTCGAACGTCTCCAGGATGCTCCCGTGGACCCCGGCCAGGGGCGCGGGCCACGGCTGCGACAGCTGGTCGGGCCCGAGCTGGGCACAGAACGCCAGGAGTTCGCGCGTCGCCCAGGCGTGGTGCCGAAACGCCTCCTTTAGTGTGCCGTTGCCTTCGCTCATCGGGTCGAATGGTAAGTCGTGCACGCGGTGCTGGCGGTTTGATCGGGATGCCGTAACTGGGCTTGTCGCCTACCGTTCCAGTTGGCGATGAGCAGTGGGTATTGGTGCGCGATAGGAGTGCTCGTGGGCGCAGCCACTATTGATGCACAGTTCGCAGATGGCACGCGTTTGGCAGGAGGGTGGTTGTGCCGTGTCGGCAAATAGTCGGCCTTCGCGCGTCGGTTGTCCCTACTAACACCGCAGCCCAAGCGGATGATCGAGGTCAGGCTTAAGAGCGGGATGGCGCGCTACCACTGAGGCTTTCGACGACTTCCGTTCGCGTTATGGAGAGCACGCCGAATTGAAGCGGGCCGGGGGTTCCGTAACGCGAACCACCTCACGATAGTTGGTCGACCGATCAGCCTGGGATGAGCGAGGAGGGGCAAGCGCGTCTTCACGCCGCTGCGCCCGATCTACAAGGTCGAGAACGCCTTCGCGCGGCTCGGGATGTGGCGACGGCTCTCGCGCTGCTACGAGCAGACGGCGCTCGGCGCCCAGACGTGGCTGGAGGTCGCGTACGTCGCCTACCTCTGCGGCCGGCTGCGAGTCGAGCCGACCTGACGGTGTGGCGGCCGCCGGGAGCGAGCCGTGTCAGCAGTCGAACGCAAACCAGCACAACTCGTTGCGCAGCCGCTGGTCGTCGAGCACAAGTTCTCGGATCTCGTGGGGGAGTTGGGCGCGCTGCCATTGGCACTCCAACCGGCCAGCCGCCTCGCGCTCGTCTTCAGCCGCTGCCGCTCGCGCCGCCTTGATCGCGTAGGCCGCAGCACCGAGCTCGTGGGCCGCCACATGGCCCACCGCCGCGGCCTGGCCGGCAGCGTACGCGGCATGCCGTCCTGCCCCACTCAGGTCTCTGGCCGCGGCGTTTGCATGGCCGGCCGCCGTGCGGGCCTCTCCCCACGTGATCTCACCCCGCGCCCAGGCGCGCCCGAGGTCGATCGCCCGACGTGGACGGTCGTCCTTCGGCCGTGCCTGCTGGAAGTGGTGCAGCACGTGCTGCGCGCAGTCAGCCGCCCAGATCGCCAGAAGGCGGTGATCGTCGTCTTGGAGGCTGCCGCCGCGACGCACGGTGATGAAGCGCTGATCCCGGATCGTGGGGAGGATCACCGGTTTGCCCATCCCGCTCGAGTTGGCCTCAAGGTCATAGCCCCAGAACATTAATGCTCACCAAGTCGACTGGGTTCCGCTTTCGTTACGGAGCACCACGGCCATGGACCTTGACCTCGTGAGCCGTGGCATTCAGAACGGATTTGTTAGGTTCGGCAGTGGAATCGGAGGGCGATCTGACCAAACACCAACCCAGGCCGGGCGACCTCTCCGCCTTCCGGAGACTTCGGTTCGCGTTATGGAAAGGATCCCGAATTGAAGTGGGCCGAAGCTTATATAACGCGAACCATTTGGTCCTTTCTGGGCTGATGATCAGCCTAGGCAGGGCATTGATTCGCCGCAGCGTCCATAACCCCGATCCGTGACTAACGTTAGGTTCAGGATGAGGATGGCGGTGGCGGCCTTCGTTGTCCTGTTCAGTGTGAGTTGTGGCACACCCACGACGGCTAAACAGACGAACCCTTCGGCGACCACCTCGTCTACTGGCGCGGCGTCAACGCCTCGTACAACCGGTGAAAGCCCAAGCCCTAGTCGGTTGCCCTGTCCGAGCTGCCCCCCGGTGAGGAGCGACTCTGGCTCAACGTTCGACGCGTCGCGAGGTTCGATTGTTGTCTTCGGTGGTTTCGCCTACCGCCCGAACGTTACGCAGCTGGCTGAGACGTGGGAGTGGAGCGCTGGGAGCTGGATCCAGCTCCATCCGGCGGTCAGCCCATCGCCCCGAGATGATCCGGCTATGGCATTCGTTCCAGACAGCGGTGTACTGCTTTACGGGGGACAGGATGTCGCGGACTCAGGCCACCCTGTTAACACCGGCGAGGGCCGAATAGTCAACCTCGCGGTGGACACATGGAAGTGGGACGGCACCTCCTGGAGGGAGTTCCACCCGGTCCATTCGCCCCAGCTGTGGGTACCGGCAATGGCGTACGACGCGAATCGCCATCAAGTCGTCCTCTACGGGCCCGATCGTAGCGGTGGTGGCTGGCAAACGTGGACATGGGACGGCAATGACTGGAGTCTTCATTCCGGACCGACGGCATCCCCGGACCCTGGACGCTCGGTCGGAGGGACAATTGGGTACGACCAAGCGATCGGCGAGGTGGTCCTATTCGGCGGGTTTAATCACGGCTCATTCGACCAAACAGCAGTCTGGGGATGGGACGGCAGTCGCTGGACGAACCTGCCTGCTTTGCGCGCGCCAAACATCCCCGCATTGACTATCGCGGCAGAGCCGAGTAGCGGACGGGCTGTGATTTACGCCAAGGACGTCGGAGCCTCGAGCACCACCTGGGCTTGGAACGGAACAGGCTGGAGCGATGTAACCGCCCAGACGCAGCCTGAGGTGATTCTTGGTTCTCGACTCTTCCCAGACCCGCCAGGACACCGGCTAGTCCTCTTCGGGGAAGTAGCGACAGGAAGCGACAGCTGGTACGAGGTATGGGCCTGGTCCGGTTCGTCTTGGGTCCAACTCGGATAAAGCGCGTGACCACTATCGGTCGTCACCCGATCGATCGCTAGATTGGACCCGGACCCAGGACGCCACCTATTCCAGGCGGGAAGTCTCGTGATCCGTCAGGCGAAGCTCACAATGGACTCCAACGCGGTCCGGGGACATACGGCGCAAGCTCCGCGTCCTCGATCAGAGCGACACCTGCGGCGTTGAGGGGCGTGGCGGCGAGGACACGCGAGTCGGCCGCGTTCGTCGAGGCGCTGCGCTGAGGTTCTAGCAGAAACCTGGGTCGCGATATTCGGCGGGGCGGGGCCGACCCGTGCAGCGAGTGAGCGTTGTGGCAAGTCTCTTAGCGAGTAATCGAGTGAGAACTAAGAGTGGGCCGCGGTGAACTCGAACCACGGACCTCCGCGGTAACAGGGCCCTGAGCGCTGCGCCTAAAAATCTCCGCGAACTCGACGTCGATGATCGCTCCGGCCGGTGTCATGTGTATCCGGACGACACCGCAACTGTCATTTCACAGGGTGAGACCCACCTGAAACCGCCACGGCTGTGCCGGTCGAAGAGGTGACCGTGCATGAGGAGTTTTGAATGGATGTCGACGCTGACTGCGAATCGTCCGTTGTCGCATCGTCCGTTGTCGCATCGTCCGAGTTCGTAGTGCCAGGCGAGACGGTGGGCGATGCACACGTAGTGATGCCTGCGACGGACGTCGAGACACCGGGTGAGCCCAGCGCGCCCAGCAGACCTAGCAGACCCACACCAGCGAAAGCGCTAACCGCCACTCCTGCAGTGAGTCGGTCGAGTTTTCTCACGGCCGCATTGCGGGCGAGGATTCTTTTTTGAGGCGACATCGCGGGGTCTTGCATGGAGCCAACGATGCCGGTGCTGGGTGAATGTGGGCTGTGAGAACCCTGGGGCTTTCCTAAGAGTTTGACTGGACGTCGAATGAAACTGCGGCGGGTCGAAGCCGAGGTCGCTCAACGGAACGCCGGGTCAGCGGAAAGCTCTGCTCAAAGAGCTGGTGTTCGGGCACCACGAGCGCTGCAGCCGGCGTTATGTTGTATCCACCCTCCATGTCCGACGCCTTGACTCCCGGCACGTCCCGGAAATCGCGACAAGGCGCTCGCCGGCGCACAGGGTTTAAGGTCGGCTTAACCGCCCTTGTCATTCTGATCACTCTCCCCTGGTCATCCCAAGCAGCGGCGCTGGCTTTTCACTCGACTCAGTGCGGCCATCTGCCGATTGTCGGCGACAATTTCGCCGCCGCCTACGAGTACTACCTACCCAGTGACGGAGGGTATTGGGACCACGCGTTTTCAATCGTCCCTTTCTTCGGGCCAAGCGGGTACTGGTGCACAGAGAAGGAAGCGCGGTTCGGGTACCACCATGCGATCTATCCGGGGATTTGACCACGATGGCGATTTGGATTCAACAAGTGGTGGTGGGCCGCCGTGGACTCGAACCACGTACCTCCGCGTTAATTGGCCCTGAGCGCTGTGTGCTCACAAGAGTGGGAGGCCGAGCGTAAGGCGGGGGTGTTATGTGGCGTGGGCCCAGCCAACCGAGACTCTTCCTAGCGTTTGATCTCGAAGGTCCCGTCGAGGGAGTAGCTGGCGCCTAGCGCATGTGCCTCGGGCACGCGCTGGTTGCCATACGACCCAGACTTGACGGGCATTCAGACTCGCGCTTCCCGGCGGCGCGGCGCTAACGTGCACATGTGGGCCTCGTTCGCTACATATACGGAGCGGGGGCTGCCCTGATGGTTCTTGCCGTCAGCGGAGCCTGCATGATGTCTTCGCAGTCGACCAACCCGTCACCCTCGAAGCTTGCGGTTCTCCCCGTGGGCCGAGGCGCTTTCTTCTATTCCCCCGACGTGTACGCACCGCTGCACCCTGTGGGCTGGGATGGCACCAGATACGCCCAGCTCCAGCTGGGCACGCTCACCGGAAGCCAGGCTATCCAGTCGCCGGACGGCTCCAAGCTCATCTTCGACAACGTCGTTTACGACCGCGCCACGGGTTCAACCACCCAGTTACCGTTCGTTGCAAACAAAGGGACACAGGTGATGTGGGCGGACGACAGCGCCCACATCTGTGCGTTGCACCCGCTGGGGGATTCACAACAGCCGGGCGGTACCACCGATGAGCTGGATCTGGTTGGACCTGGTGGGGCAACTCGGGTCGTGGCTCAGATTGGGCACGACGAGGCGCAGGCTTTCGTCCTCCTGCGCAGCTGCAGCGTCGCCAAGGATGTCGCGATCCTGGCCCAGCGCGCTGTGATGCCGATCAGCGATGTCTGGGTTATCAGAATCTCGACGGGCGCGATCATCCGTCATCTCGCGTACCAGCAGGGAGCAGAGCCGAGGATAGTGGTCGCCTCGCCTGACGGAAGCCTGATCGCCACCGTAGGCTCGACCACGACCGACGTCGTCGACACCGGCACCGGCTCGACCGTTGCTCATCTGAACGGCCACGCGGTCGCGTTCTCTGGGGATGGCAACGTGCTGGCGCTGGACGACCGCGTGGTGGACTGGCGCACCGGTCACACATTGTGGCTTGTGCCCGCCGGCTTCAGCGTCATTTTCGTCCTCGCTGAGCCTGGCGGTTCGGCCGTCGCCTTGGACTTGATGGCAGGTCAGGGAGCCGCGAGCCCGACTCCTCCGTCTCAGCTGTGGCTGGTTGCCTCGTCAACCCCGATCCATATCGCGGATGGAGTCGTACCTTCGTTCGTGACCGTGAACTAGGGCTGCATGGCGCCTGGGTGGTGGGCCGTGGTTTCCGCAACGCGAACCACGTAGTCACCATGGTGGGGAAACAGATCGCGATCTGAAGTCCACTTAACGGCGTCGTGGCCTGGACTCGTGGGATGAGGTCGGAAGCGTTCGAAACGCGTCACCCTCGAAGTGCAGATTTGAGGAGAGCTTGTGCAGAGCCGCGCATCAGTGCTGTGGCCTCCTCACGAGATAACCCCGCCACGTCTGTGAGCCAAACCAGCGCCTCGATCCCAGTCGCACTCCTGATCGCCAATACGAGGCGCATCAAGTCCTCTTCTGCCAGCAACGTTTGCAGCGGCGATAGGGCCTCTGCTATCCATCCGACCGCGCGACCCTGGCGCAGGGGATGCTCTCCACGCTGAGATCCCGGCTCGAGCGATAGCCGCAGCACGGTGCGCTGTTGGGCCTCGGTCTCGAGGATCGTCCGGTGGAACTCGCGGATCACCGCGTCGAGGCGACTTTCCGGGTCGTGGGGCGGGTTTGGCGGGAGCATTGATGTCGTCTCGATTTCCGGGTGGGCCGCGACCAACAGAGCCCGTTGACTGGAGAAATAGCGATACGCGGTCGTTCTTGACATGAGTGCAGCCGCCGCGGCCGCTTCGACGGTGGGGGTCATGCCCTGGGCTATAAGCTCGCGCGTCGCCGAAATCAGCGCGCTCCGGGTGCGTCCCTTCTGGCCCGCCCGGCCACGCGATTCATATGGCATGGACATGCGGCTTATGGTACGGTAGTTCCGTCATGGGACAGGAGTCCCATATACCCGCTGACGAGAAGGAGACGCAAGGTGGCATCAACGAGCACGGCTGTACCTGTTGTTCGCCAGGATGGCGAGGGAGAGCGACTCTGGTTTTATGGTGGCGGCGTTCATACGTGGAAGGCCACGGAGAAGGAGACCGGGGGAGCTTTCATCCTTTTTGAAGCCGCGATGTCTCGCGGCAAGGTCACCCCGCTACATACGCATCCCTGCGACGAGACCATGATCGTGCTCGAAGGCGAGTTGCTTGTCCACTTGGATGGCGTGGACTATGTGGTGGGACGGCACGGGGTACTCATGGCGCCCCGCGGTGTGCCGCATGCGTTCATGGTCACGTCGGAAACGGCAACAATGCTCGTGTTGGAGACGCCAGGGGGCAGCGAGGCGTTCTATCGCGGCGCCAGCGTAACCGCGACCGAGGAGATCCTGGCTGCGGCCCCGGTGGACATGGCCCGTATCCAGCAGTCGGCTAAGGAGAACGGCGGGATTGAAATTGTTGGACCCCCACCCTTCGCAGCGAGGTAAACGGGTCGTGGGCCCTGGATCGGACAGTATTGTGGTGCCAATCCCGTCGCGAGACTGGGCGCTGTGCGCCATTGAGGATCTCCGCCGGGAAGGTCTGTCCGCTGAGCTCGTGGGTCAGAATGCACGCGGCAGTTGGCTGGTCAGGATTGAGGGCCCTGCCGGGTCCATCGCGGAAATCCGCTACTCACTCCAGCCACGGGGTGAACCCGTTCGCTGGGAGGCCTTCGTCAACGCCGCGATACGCGACTAGCGACTCGGCTTCAGGTCCGCTGCTTAGGTGCTTGTGCAGCGCTGCGTAACGCACGCCTAACGGTTGTTAGATCGGTCCATTGAACTGGTAACCAGTGGTGGGCCGCCGTGGACTCGAACCACGTACCTCCGCGTTATCAG
>Ga0208849_1001154_pt1 | contig 19661 bp, 23 predicted proteins | sample NGESurdeep072012_10_FD_184470 | JGI IMG/M metagenome (GOLD analysis project Ga0208849, IMG submission 184470) | Arctic peat soil microbial communities from Barrow, Alaska - NGEE Surface sample 53-3 deep-072012 (SPAdes) | ecosystem: Environmental > Terrestrial > Soil > Wetlands > Peat ... | reverse complement strand
CAAGTGTTTGGCGCAATCGACAATGGGGCGGCAGATGCTCTGATTGAGTCCATCGCCAGAGCGCGCCGAATTGCCCTGTACGGCGCCGGTCGAGAGGGCCTCGCTATCAAGGGATTTGCGATGCGGCTCTTCCATTTGGGTCTAGATGCCCACGTGGTCGGCGACATGACAACGCCGTCGATCGGCAACGGCGACCTGCTCATAGTGACCTCCGGCGCTGGCTTCCTCGCCACAGCTGACGCATTGGTGGGAATCGCCGCGTCTGCCGGCGCGAGCACCGCCATCGTCACTGCACAGCCACGTGGCGCTACTTCAGTCAAAACCGATATCCGGGTCGTCATACCGGCCCAAACCATGTTCGATGATTGCGGAAACTCGGCATCGATCCTGCCCATGGGGTCACTCTTCGAATTCGCCGAGGCAATCCTTTTTGAGCTGATCATCCTCAAGCTGCGCGAGCAGTTCAAAGAGACCGCCGAAACGATGCGTGTCCGTCACACCAACCTCGAATGAGACGATCGCGATCGGGACGCGGCCTATTTCACCGCGCCGGTGCTCAGCCCCTTGATGATGTAGCGTTCGAGCGCAATACCGACGATCACGAGTGGCGCGATCGCCGCTGTCGACAGTGCCGCCATGGACCACCAGTTTATTCCCTGCGACCCGGTCTGGCTGGCCACCATCACCGGCAACGTCTTAGCATCAGAGCTGGTCAACAGCGCGGCGAAGAAATATTCGTTCCAGCACAACACCAGAGACAGAATGAACGCCGCTACCAATCCCGGCAGCGCCAGCGGCAGGATGATGCGAAGAAACACGCCCCAGACAGAGAGACCGTCGACCAATCCGGCTTCGTCGAGCTCGATCGGGATCGAATTGAACTGATCGCGCACAATCCAGATCACGATCGGCAGCACGGTCAACGTGTAGAGCACAATCAGCCCTACCCGCGTGTCGAGGAGGGCCAGGGCTTTGTAGAGCACGAGGAACGGTAGGGCGAGGACGACAGGCGGCAGGATGAGCTGGGAGATGAAGAAGAACAAGATGTCACTATTGTTCCGCATCCACGCGAATTTGTAGCGGAAGCGGCTGAGGCCGTAGGCGGCGAGGCAGCCGAGAACAAGCGCCAGGATAGACGCGCCGAATGATGTGATGACGCTGTTGACAAAGCGGTCGAGGAATTCCGAGCGCACCGTCGACGTCTGGAAGATGGTGTCGGGCGAAAGGCCGAGCGAGCGCCATCCCTTCCAATCCGGCTGGAAGTCGACCCACGGGATCACGTGGCCTTGAGTGACATCGACCGCCGATTTGAACGACGTGGTGACGGTCCAGTAGATCGGAAACAGGCAGACGAACGCCCAGAAAAGTAGCACTCCGTAAGCGAACACTCGCCAGAGAATCGTCCTCGTCCGATCGGTCGCGATGGCCGAGGCGATGTGCGCCGGCGCGGCTATGTCGCTCGCCACGCGCCAAGTCCTCCGGAGGTGCGGGCGGTGATCACGCGCCTGATCTCGCATCGCGGGTCCAGCGGCCGGCAAAGCGCAACAGCACGGTCAGGAAGATGATGATCATGACCAGATAGAACATCGCTAAAGTGGTTCCGTAGCCGACGTTCGAGCGCTCGCGGTAAACGCGATAGATGAAACTCGACACCGTGTCGGTCGCTCCGCCCGGCCCGCCGGCGGTGACGTTGATGACGATGTCTGCCAGCTTCAGCTTGAAGATGATGCGAATGATCACCGCCGTAATACTCACCGGGAGCATCAGTGGAAAGGTCACTAGGCGGAACGCCTGCCCGCTGGTCGCGCCGTCGACTTTGGCCGCTTCCAGCACCTCCTTCGGCAACGCCTGTAAACCAGCGAGGAGCAAAATCATGATGAACGGTATCGATACCCAGCCATCGAGCGTCTCGATGCTGGCGCGCGCAATCCACGGCGAGGCGAAGAATGCCGGGTTGTCCCAGCCGAGGTGGCGGGCGAGCGCGGCAGCTGGGCCAAAGCGGGATTCCATGATCGATTTACCGATCATCCAGCTGACGGAAACCGGACTCAGCATGAGTGGCACGAGGAACGCAATGCGGAAGAACTTGCGCGCCCTGATCTCGGCGTTGAGGAGGAGCGCGAGGCCAAAGGCGATGACGTATTCCACCAGCACCATTGCCGAGTAGAAGAGCATGTTGAAGAGCGCATTCCAGTAATAGGAGTCGTGGAAGAGGTCCACGAGGTTGCTGAGCCCGCTGAAATGCGGCCCCTCGAAAGAAGAGAGGTTCCAGTCGAGCGAGGCAATGTAGAATCCAAAGAGCGTAGGGAAGATGACGACGGCGATCGTGAAGAGCACTGCCGGCAGGATGAACAAGGCCCGCAGCCCGGCCTCGCCCCGGCGCAGGACCTGGGACACGCCTAACGCCACCGACCAGACGAGGTATGCATAAAGCACCGGCCGCCAGTCGCTGAACCAGACGGCGATGACGCCGTTCGCCTGCAGGATTTCGGCGACGACCGTCGCAGCAAGCAAGAGGGTAGTAAGGCCGACCAGCCAGCGTCCGGCGCTCCTGCGGCCGGGCGAAACGCCGTACGACGATATTTGATAGTGATGGTCGTCGACTGCCGCCAAGGACGTCTCCGCCGGAACGTCGGGATTCGGACCGTGATCGTGTCACGAAAGACCGGCTGATGGCGATACGCACGCCACCAGCCGGGGATCATCACAACGTCCTGCGACCGTGAGCAAAACGCCTACGCTCCGAGCGAAGCCTTGTAGAGCTTGATTTGCTGCTCGCGGCCGATCTTGTCGGTCAGCTTCTCCCATGCCGCCGCGATTGCGTCCGCACCGGCCTGCGCTGTTTCCTTGCCAGCGAACACATTCCGCAGTTCGTCTTCAGCGATGCTGTAGTACTGGAAGATTCCGGGTATGCGTGGCTCAACGCACCGATTGGGATGATTGTAGGTCCCAAACTGTGATTTCAGATACGAGGTGATGTAGTCCTTGTCGTAGCCCGCTGCGACCCACTCGTCGATGCTGGAATGACTGTTGCGGTGGACTTGGAAGCCCGAGGGGTACATGACGTTCCAAATCGACAGATCCTTCCCGCCAAGATGGGCTGCGGCGCTCCACGCGGCCTTCTGTTTCTTGGGATCAGAATCAACTCGGGCCATAACGTAGATGCCCCAGCCGAGATATGCGCAATTCGGCGCGACGTTTGGACCGCCCGCCAGTGTCTCCCACTTCCCCGTCTTGGCGTTATAGACATCATCCGAGCCCGGCAGGATGTCGAAGCCGAGTTCGTTGCCGATGACCGCTGTATCGCTGGTCTTCGCCACCTCACCGATATCTCCCCACCACGTCAGCAATGAGCCGACGCCGGCGAGGAACTGCTGGAATCCGGTCGTGCCAGGATCAGCGTTGATTTGGTCGGCCGGCTCATACGGTAGACTGTCAACAATATCCTGGATGCCCCGCACCCAGGCCGGATTGTTGACGCGCGGCTTCATGGTGTCGATATCGAACAGCCAAGCCTTGTCATCAGGGTGCTTGGCATAGGCGGTGCAGCGATCTTCAACAAAGTAGAAGCCAAAGCCGCCCCAACCTTTCGGTGGGTCAAGGAACCCATAGACATCCTGACCCTTCAGCTTCTGGCCCTTGAGGAACTTGGTGACGGCATTCACCTGCTGCCAGGTCTTCGGCACGCCCCAGTCGCTCTTGTTGCCAGCGTCCTTCCAAGCCTTGGCCAGGTCGGCATCCGAGAACACGTCGGTGCGGTAGTTGAGGTTGTGGCAGTCGCCGTCGATGGTGACGCGATAGGTCTTGCCATTCCACGTGCCAACGGGCGGCTTGAGATAATCGGAATAGTCGTTGATGTCGATCTGCGTCTTGACCCAATCTGGCATCTCGGAGGTGAGGCCCTTGCCGCACACGTCGCCCTCAAAGGGAGCGCCCATCTCGAGAATGTCAAAGTCAACCGTGCCAGTTGCGATCGACTGCTGCAGGCGGGCGTTATAATCGGCCTGGGCGAGGTCAATCCAGGTGATCTTGGCGCCGGTATAGGCCTCCCACGGCTTGAGAAAGCCACGGAAGAGGAAGTTGTGCAGGTTCTGATTGTTGAGCCCCATGAAGGAGAGTTCGACGCCGGCGAACTCTCCTTGCTTGACGCTCGCCTTGGTCGCGCCGAGGCACATTTCACCGACCTTCTGCCAGTCGGCGTCGCCAGGCGACCCCTTGCCGACGCCAGGGATCGCCAGGATCTGTTTCCGCAGGGCCATCTCGTCCGCGGACATGTCGGCAGCAAAAGCGCTTGAGGCACCGAGCACGCCCGTCGCGCTCAACGCGGCAATGGAAGCGACCCCCGCTGCAGTTTTCAGGACGTCGCGCCGACTCTGCTGCATCGCCAACAATTGGTTGTATAAGCCCACTCTCATTGGAATCCCTCCCGTTTGTTCTTCTAGTTTGCGTTGCCCTTGTCCTCGGAGCCAAGCCGAGGTCGCAGTGTTGTCGTCCTACAACAAAAGCCTACGTTTCACACGAAGACTCTCCGCTACCGGAACGCGCATAGAGCGACAATGAGCAGCACTTGGAGTATGCCGGACCTCAAAGGGTGTCAATCGATCCGCGGCCGTGCATGACACAGGCGGGTCAGCGCTGCTGAGCCAGCAGCAACTCGACTTCCTCGCGGCGGGGCATCGATGGTGCGGTTCCCGCACGGGTGACGGATATGCCGGCGACGGCAGAGGCAAACCGGGCGGCTTCTTCCGGGGCGGCTCCCCTCGCGATCGCAGCGGCAAACCCGCCGTTGAACGCGTCGCCCGCGCCCGCGGTCTCGACGACCGATCCGGCGTCGAACGCCGGGATCAATATTGATACGTCCGGGCTGTGCAGCAGGGCGCCGGCCTTGCCCAGCGTGATCACTGCCGCTCCGGCTCCCTTTGCCAGGAAGATGTCGCCCGCTCTCCGCGCGCCGTCGATGCTGGCGACGGCTATTCCAGTCAGCAGGCCCGCTTCGCTTTCGTTCGGCGTCACGTAGTCACAGAGCGAATAGACAGTGTCTGCGACCGGCATCGCCGGGGCGGGATTGAAGACCGTGACGACGCCCGCCTTCTTGGCAATTTCCAATCCGCGTTGAGCGGCAGCGACTGACTGCTCAAGTTGGGTCACGAAGACCGCGGCGTTGCCTATTGCGTCGGCCGCCGCGTCCACATCTGCCGTGGTGATGGCGCCCGCAGCGCCCGGGAAGACAATGATCGCGTTATCACCCGTCCGGTCGTTGACATAGATGAACGCAGCGCCGGTCGGCTCATCCATGGTCTCGACCACTCGCGCCCTGATGCCCTCCTTCTGCCAAGTCGCTAGCGCAGAAGCTCCAAACTCATCCTTGCCAAGCCTCGAAATGAAGGTCACGTCAGCCCCGACACGAGCCGCGGCGACCGCCTGGTTGGACCCCTTCCCGCCCGGCCCCATCTTGAAGCCCGAGCCTGTGATGGTCTCGCCCACTCCCGGCATGCGATTGGCACGAAACGCCAGATCGGCGACGAAGATGCCGAGGATGGCGACGCCACGCTTCGTCGCGACCATGCTTTTAGCCCTCCGCCCTACCCGGCGTCGGGCGGAACTACGCCCTTCTTGACGATGAAGCAGCCGTAGAATCGGCGCTCGCCGCTCTGGATGACGCAATAGGCTTTTCGTGCGAGGTCATAAAACTGGGAACGCTCAACCGATCCCATCGGCGTCGAACGACCCGCGGCTGCATCGATTTCCATTTGGACCTCCGCCTGAACCGGCGGCACCTCACCGGGCTTGCCGACGATCTCCATCCGCAATGCCGGGTTTTCGACAAACGAGTCGAGGGGCATTACCGAAAGAACCGCACGGGCGACGCGCGCGGCCGTAACGTTATCGACCCGGAGTAGGCGGCCCAACACGGTCTGACGAGCAACGGAATCGGCCGGAAAATTCGTGTCACAGATGACGAGATCGTCGCCATGGCCCATCGCACGCAACGCATAGAGGACATCTGCGTTGAGGATCGGGTCGATCGATTTCAACATGCTGGCTCTCCCCCGCGGCTGTTTGCCGGCCGGCCGCTGTCGGCCGTCCGTTGCGACCGATCATAGAACACGGACCGTCGCAACAGAAGAAACCGGCGGATCCCCCCATCCCTCAATCCGGATCGATGCGGAAGTCGCTTCCCTCCGGCAGGATCTGCCCGCCGTCGACGACGATGGTCGTGCCGGTAATGTACGCAGCTTCGTCTGAAGCGAGGAAAAGAAAGGCGTTGGCGACGTCGCGCGGAGTTCCGAGACGCCCGAGCGGAACGGCATCTTCCATCGACTGGATGAAGGCGGGGCTGCGTCCGGCAACCAGTCCCTCGGTCATGATGTTACCAGGCTCGACGCCGTTCACGGTTATTCGGTAACGAGCGAATTCCAATGCGGCCGCTCGGATGAAGCCGTTGATGCCGGCCTTCGACGCGGAGTAGTGGCCGTGTCCAGGGCTTGTTACCCGCGGACCGGTGATCGACGAGGTGAAGAGCAGCCGGCCACTCCGCCGCACCTTCATGTGCGGCAGCGCGGCGCGCGCGGCAAGAAAGGCACCGCGGAGATTGACGGCCATCACCCGATCCCAATCCTCAGGCGTCGTCGTCTCGATCAGCTGCCACGGGTAGATTCCGGCGTTTTGCACGAGAATGTCGAGAGCGCCGTAGCGGGTGACCGTCTCGGCGACGATCCGCTCGGCGTGCTCGCGCCGCGATATGTCGGTCTCGACGAAATGCGCGCCGAGGCGCGCGGCGGTTGCAGACCCCGCGACCGCATCGGAGTCGCCGATGACAACGCTGGCGCCCTCGGCGATGAACCGTTCCGCCGTGCCGGCGCCGATGCCTCTCCCGGCGCCAATGACGATGGCACTCTTCCCGTCTAGCCGTCCCGCCACAGTTCACTCTCCTGGTCAGGCACCCATATGCTCGCGCCGCGCGATCTGCTCGCCGAGCGTCAACCAACGACGGGCCGCGTCGCCGGCATTGTTACCGCAATGGTCAAGCGCCTCCGCACGCAGCGCGGCCAAGCGCATCACCGGGAGCGTCTGGTTGGCGTCGACCTCTTCGGCGATGGCGATAAACCGGTCGGCCAGCGCCCTGCCGCCGAGCAGCGGCGCAACGTCGCCGTCGAGAAAACTCTCCCATGTCAGCGTTGGCTCGTATGAGAAGCGAGCGAAGGCGAGGTAACTCAGCTCCACGCTCGCGTGATATGCAGACGGTTCGCCCCACACGGTGAGACCCTCCATGCCGATCTCGCGCGCGACCCGCGCCGTCTCGGCGAACGTCTTGGCGTTAAAGGCGTAGCGCTCAGTGCGCTCGTCGCCGTTCCATTGGCACGCGAATTGGCAACGCAAGACGTTGGGCTGGGTGGGAAGGGCCTCGACATAACCGCGGCTGAGTTCTTTCTTGAGCTTGCCCCAGAAGGTCCTGTTAGCAGTGTGCTGATAGATGCCGCCCCTCGGCAGCTTCTTCTGCGCCGCATCGGCGACCGGATCGAGCAGGTTATCCCACTGCATTTCGCAGTAGATCCACAGATCGGGGGCGCTTGGCCTTGGCGGCCCGGTAGAGGCGCGGGAAGTTCGCGGTCATGTCGGTGTGCGACCACGAATCGCTGTGATCAGGGATGCGCCGCGCCGCCTCCGCCGGATTGCTTCGCCGGCTAACGCAACGGTTACAGCCGCATACGCCGTAGTCGCCGCTCTCGATGTTGATGCCACCGATCTCAAAGGTCTCGGCCAGCCAACTCACTGCTTCTTCCATCCAAGCCATGGTTTCCGGCGCGCTCGGGCAAGCCGTCATGGTGTAGTCGGAGCGCGGGAAGCTCAGCGGGAAGGAAAGGTCGGCGAGCTGGAATCCCACCCCCTTCCCATAGTCGCAGCGAATTGCGGGTTGCTCCGGGGCCACGTGGCGAGATTGTAGGGGTGCTCGCCCTCCCAATAGACCCGCCGTAGGAGCCAATCGCGATGCCAGGCAGAATGCGCACGCCGCGTTCATTGGCGTAGCGACACAGTTCCCTGGCCGTTTCGATGCCGCCGTGGCTGTCGCGCAGGAAGCCGTAGATGACGATGGCGGCAATGCGATTGCGGCTGCAAAAATCGACAAGACGCCGGTAGTCGGCAAGGAAACCGCTGGGCGGCTTGCCATAGGGGTTGAACACGCCGATTTCTTGCTGGCCGATCTGCGAGAGTTGCCAATTGGTGGAGTGGTCCCACGTCCGGAACGTGCGGTAGGCGAGGCCCGGCGATGCCTCGATCGGCTCGGCGGCGACCGAAAGCCTGTCTGGCGTCGCGCCGCCGCGCTTGATCAGTTCCTCGATCCCGTAGATCACGCCCGAGACCTGCCCCCCGGAAACGTGAACGACTGGGGACAGCGCCGTTTCACTGCCGATGTGGAAGGCGCCCTCCGCAAGCTCAGCGTCGGCGACCAATATGACCGCAGGCCTCTTGCCGTCGGCGGCGCCGACGATCCAATCGATTCCCGGAAACGACTCCTTGAGGCGACGGACCGCATGGGGGAACGCGTCGCTGCCTTCGATAACGACCGCACCAGTAAGAGCACGACTAGCGGAAACGCTGATGATGGTCCCTTCAGGCATTGGACTCCTCGCTAGGGTGGCTAATGTCGCGCATACGGCATGCTAGTGTCTCGGATACTGCATAATGGCATTTCCCGTCCGCCCAGGGAGGATCCGCTTGCGCTACGAACTGATGCTGCCGCACCAGATCAGGTCGGCGATCAAGGACCGCCGGCCGGTCGTATTGCCGCTGGGCGTGCTCGAGTACCACGGCGAGCACATGGCCGTCGGCATGGACACGCTCGCGGTCGTGAAGATCCTCGACATCATCGAGAAGGAACGCGACCTCGTCATCCTGCCGCCGTTCTATTACGGCGCGGCGAGCTACGCGGTCGAGCCGCCAGAAGGCAACGGATCAGTGCAGGTCGGTGGCGACAGGTTGTTCCCATTCGCCGAAGCCCTGTTTACGAGCCTCCTCAGGATTGGATTCCGCAACATCCATTTCTTCATCCATCACCAGACGGAGAATTTCGCCGCCGGCATGCCGACCGATTTGGCGTTCAAGCTCGCTGCCCGGCAGGCGACCTTCGCCTTCCTCGAAAAGGAGCGCGGCGAAGGCTGGTGGGGTGACGCGAAGATGGCGGACTACTATGCGGAGCAGGTTGTTGGCAACGATCCGTTCAACTGGATCAAAGGCCACCCGCTCATGACACCCGAGATCATCGCAGAATATCCCTTCGACCACGCCGGAGAGGGCGAGACGTCGCTAATGATGGCACTCTTACCGGATGCGGTCGATATGACGCAGCTCTCGGCGAAGAAGTGGTACACGCGGAGCGCCAACAAGGCCTCGGCGGATCTGGGCGCCAAGGGACGCGACATGATCCTGGCGCACGTGCGGTACGCGCTCGGAGTGGCACCGAAACCCGACAGGAAGTCGCGGGCGCTCCGAAGCCCAAAGTAGTGCCGAGCCAGCGACGTTTCAGCCCGTTCCCTCCGCCCCCGCGCCGCAAACCAATGCGCATACGTGCTTCGCGCCCGTGAGACCGGGGACGCCTCGGCGGAGCGCGGCGAGCGACGCCGCGCCTGAAAGATCGGCAGCGACCCCCATCTCGAACCACAGCCAGCGCGAGGCCTCCTCCATCTCGTCGTCGGTGACGAGCACGATCTCGTCAACGTTGCGGCGAACAGTCTCGAAGACGTGCTCGTCCGTCCGCCGGCACGACATCGTCGGGACGCGCGAGGTGACCGCGTCGAGGGTGACGACGTGGCCGGCGTCGATGCTTGCCTTGAGCGTCGGCGAACCGACCGGCTCAATGCCGATAATCCGCACCGACGGGCGCCGGGCGCGAATGGCGGTGGAAAGACCGGCGATCAGACCGCCTCCGCCGATCGCAACCAGAATTGCGTCCATGTCCGGCAGGTCTTCGAGGACTTCCAACCCGAGCGTGCCCTGCCCGGCCACGACCAGCGGATCGGCGAAGGGGTGAAAGTAGATCGCCCCGGTCCTGGCGGCATATTCCAGTGCCGCCTCGTTCGATTTGCTCCATTCGTCGCCGACGATCTCGACCCGCGCGTTCCACGCCTTCATCTTGGCGACCTTCGCCGGCGAGACATTGGAGGGCACGAAAACGACCGCCGGCACGCCCGCGGCAAACGCGGTGCGCGCCACCGCCAGTCCGTGATTGCCGCCCGACGCGGTGACGATGCCGGCGCGAAGCTGATCCGGCGGCGTGCCGAGCAGCCGGTTCATGGCGCCCCGCGCCTTGAACGAGCCGGTCACCTGAAGGCATTCCAATTTCAGTGTCACGCGCGCGCCGTCGGGCGGCGGCGACTTGATCTGCGTTAGCGGCATCACCGGCGTGCGGCGGACTCGATCGGCGATGCGCCGGCGCGCTGCTTCGATATCGTCGATGTTGATCATGCGGCCTGCCCCTCGTATCGCGCTGCGACGACGAGGCAGCAGTTGCCGAGTCGCACCCTTCCCGGCTGGCGGCGGCCGTAGAGGATCCCATCGGCCTGATAGGCAAGAGTCTCTGGCGGACGCGCCGGGTCCCATGTGCAATGAATGCAACCCGCCGGCTCGCCGGCGTGCACCTCGCGACCATTCGCGTGGAACGGCTCGAAGATGCCGTCCATCGTCGCAAAGACATAGGCTCGTGGCCCAGGCAGCTCAAAGAGGCGCCCAGCGCCCTCCGGCGGCTGAGCCTGGTCAGGGTCTATCACGCCGAGATGGGCGAGCACGTTACGGACGCCGCGGCGGCAGATCGCGAGCGCCTCCGGCGACACAGTGCCGCCGCCGCCCATTTCGGTCCCTACCGTGACAAGCCCGGCTCGGCACGCGGTTGCCGTCGACGTCCGCGGATCGCCGAGGTTGCCGATCACAACGGTCATCGGGGCTTCGAAGGCGCGGGCCGCGCGGACATTCCTGGCGTGCAGCGCCGCGTTGTCTGTCGGCTCTACGATCGCGCTTGGAATGATGTTGAGCGATGAGCCGCCGGAATGGAGATCGAGGAAAGCGTCCGCGCGCGGGAAGATTTCGTCGGTCACGTACGCGGCGATCTGCTCGGTGATCGTCCCCTGCGGATCGCCCGGAAAGGTGCGGTTGAGGTTCAGCCCGTCGACCGGCGAAACGCGACTCCCGGCGATCACCGCGTGGACGTTGTTCGCCGGCATCAGGAGGAGGCGGCCCTGCACCTCGGCCGGATCGAGATCGCGGATCAGTTCGCCAATGACAATCGGCCCTTCGTATTCGTCGCCGTGGTTGCCGCCCTCCAGCGCGACGGTCGGGCCCGTGCCGTTGGCGATGATCGCGATCGGCACGCGAGTCACGCCCCAGGCGTCGTCGTGCGGCGAATGCGGGATCATCACGAAGCCGGTCTGCATGCCTTGCCGGTCGAAGTCGACCGTGACGAAGGCAGTGGACGGACGTGGTTCTCCGGTGCGATGGCCCATCGGGCTAAGACCTGCCCGCGGTCCAGCGCACGATCTCGCGCCAGAGCATGGAGTAGCCCGGCCACGAAACAAAGGCCGGGGGCGCCCAGTGTGGCCCGCAATCCGACGTGAACGCGACAGATCGACCCTTACCGAATTTGCCCGCGACGAGAAGCGGGTCGCTCCCGACGCCGACGACGATCTCGGCGTCCGACTTCGGTACGACGCGGTTGTAGCCGAGGATCACCGGCCACCTGCCCTTGATGCCCTTGATGATTGAGTGGCGGCCATCGACCACCTGTGGCTCGACGCCCTCCGGCACTTCGACGCGGTCGTCGTGCCCGTCGATCTCGACCGGCAGGGTGGTCTCGATCGGCGTACCGTGTGATAACGCGCCTTCGCCTCGATGCCCTGGAAGGACAGGTAGCCGCCGACCATGACCAGACCACCGCCGGCGCGAACATATTCGCGGATGGCTGCGAGTCGGTTCGGCAGCGGCCGGGACCGAACGAACGTATCCGGATGGAGGAGGAGCGTGTTCGCGCCGATGTCAGAGAGGATCACGCAGTTGTAGCCGGCAAGCGCCCTCGGCGTCGCGGGGAAGCTCCGCGCCGCGACGTGCGCGGGCTGGTAGTCGACCGCGATTCCGCCACCTTCGAGCGCAGCGCGCAGCCACTCGACAGCCTCAACATATTCGGTGGTGGTGAAGCTGTCGAAGCCCTTCTGGTGGATCGAATGGGTGACCCACGACTCGCCGGCAATCAGGACGCGGAGGCCGGCCTTCTGCTGCTGCCGTGGCGCCATCGTCTTCTCCCTAACCGTCCAACCGACGCATGAGATCACGAGTCCGCGGGTAGAGCTCGCGGAAGACCGCGTATTGCCGTTCGTAGATCGGTGCGTTCGCCGGATCGGGGACGAACTCGGACGCGGTCGGATTCCAGGTCGCGATATCGACCGGCCGAACGTCTCCCATGGCAAGTGCGGCAAGGAAAGCGTCGCCGTAAGAGGCACCGACGGTCGTCTGGCGCACGATCTGGGTGCGCCCTGTGACATCCGAGGTCGCCTGGGCCCAGACGCGATTCCTGGTGCCGCCGCCCACGGCGAAAATCGCCCGCGGGTCCTGCCCGACATCGAAATAAGTGTCGACTATGTGCCGCGTCCCGCAGGCAATGCCTTCGAGCATGGCGCGGAAGAGGTCGCCGCGGGTGTGCGTAAGGTTCAGACCGAAGACGACGCCCCTGGCGCTTGGATCATAGATCGGGGTGCGCTCGCCCGAGAAATACGGTAGGACCACAAGCCCCTTTGCCCCGGGCGGCGACTGCTCGGCCTCGGCGGCGAGCGCAGGCATCGCGGCTTCAGGATCGAGATCCCGGGCGAGGTTCTCGCGGAACCAATGGGTGAGCGTGCCGCTCGTCGCCAGGCCCGACATCGACGCGTGCTGGCCGGGGAAAAGCCATGGCGCGTACCAGAGGCGTGGATCGCGGACGCGCGCCGCCGTGATCATGATGACGAAGATGGTCGAGCCGTACATTAGCATCATGTCGCGGGCGTGAAGCACGCCGACGCTCAGCGCCTCCGCCGACGCGTCGACGGTGCCGACGACGACCGGCGTTCCAGCGGCAAGGCCGGTCTGCTCGGCCGCCCCGGCCGTCACCGTGCCGGCGATGTCGGATGTCCAGGCAAGATCGGGCATAAAGTCGAGGTCGACAAGGTCGGGGCTGAGCGCGTCACTCCAGGCGAGGTCGTCGATAAAGTAGAGCGGGCTCGAATTGGCAGCCGTGTAGTGGTCGATGACATAGCGGCCGGTCAGGCGGTGGACCAGAAAGGAAGTGGCGGTCAGGATCTTCCGCGTTCGGGCGTAAATCTCCGGCCGGTTCCGCCTCAGCCACAGGATCTTCGGCCCGACTGACTGGGAGGTCAATGCGTTACCGCAACGGTCAAGGAGCGTCGCCTCGCCGATCGTGTCGGTGAGCTCGCCAATCTCCTTTGCGGCGCGAGTGTCGACCCCGTAGAGCACACCGTTCATCAGCGGCTCGCCGTCGGCGTCGACCGGCAGCATGCACGGCCCGATGGCGCTCGCCGCGACGGCGCGGATCGCGGACGCCGGCACGCGACTATCGGCGAGCAGCTTCTGGCTGATGAAGGTGAAATCGCCCCACCAGTCCTCGCGCGGCCGATGCTCAGCCCAGCCCGCTTGGGGTACCAGCATCTTATGCGCCTTCGTCGCAGTGGCGACGATAACGCCCTCCGCGTCGACTAGGACGCCCTTCGATTCAAACGTCCCGATGTCGATCCCGAGGTAGTAGTTCATCGCTCATAGTCGTCGCGATCGAGGCTGAACGCGCTATCGATCCGCTCGATGCCCTTGACCAAGAGATGGGTGAGCCCGACGAGATCGGCGAGGTCGCAGACCTCGAGCGAGGAGTGTGTGTAGCGCACAGGGAAGCCGAGATCGATCGCGGCGACTCCGGCGTTGACGAGCTGAACGTAGGAGGAATCGGTCAGGACGCCGACCTGGGCGCTCCGCTGGAGCGCGATGCCTTCCTTGTCGGCGGTGTCGGAAAACAGCTTGACCAACGCCGGATGCGGGATCGTGCCGTTCAGCGTTCCGCGTCCGTGGAAACTGTAGAGGCTCATTCCCGGCCCGCCGCCGAGGCGCATATCGCCGCGTGCGGTCATGTCGGGCGTGTCGGTGGCCAGCATCAGGTCGAGCTGGATGGCGATGTCCGGCGAGAGCGTCTGCGCGGCGGTCAGCGCGCCGCGCACGTTGAATTCCTCGAGCACGGAGAAGACCAGATGCGTCGTCGGCTTCCGGCGCGAACGGAGCAGGGAGCGCGCCACCTCGACGACGACGGCGCAACCGGCGCGATCGTCGACGGACGTGCCCGCGATCCGGCCGCCGGCAAGACTGACCACCTTCGGCTCGTAAACGACCGGCGTGCCGATATCGATCCCGGCGACAAGGACCTCCGCCGCGCTGGCGAAACCGGCATCGACATAAAGGTCGGCGTAGGCGGGGACGCGATACTTTTCGTCGGGCTGGGTGGCGTGGTGGCTCTTGTTGGCGACGACGCCGGGCACATCCCGCCTCTCGCCGACGCAAAAGACAACCGACTGCGACGGCAGCGCCTTTTCGGGTACGCCGCCGAGGCGCTCGACGCGCACCAGGCCGTTCGCCTCGATCTTGCGGACAACAAGGCCGAGTTGGTCCATATGGGCAAAGAGCATCACACTCGGGCGGCCGACCTCGCCCGCGATGCTGGCGATCAGGTTGCCAAGACGATCGGAGCGCGACTCGATGCCAAGCCCTTTCAACTCTGCCGCCAGCCTGCGGCGAACCCGACCCTCGTGGCCACTCAGGCCCGGAATGAGCATCAGATCAGTGGTGAGCGCCCGAAGGCGTTCCTTGATCGGATCGGCCGCCAGAGCCTTTCTCGCCATGGTTGCTAGTCTTTCCGTGCTTGCCGAACGAGCCGCATGAACTCGACTGCGCGGTCCGGATCAACCGCGTTCCAAGTATTCCCGTCTACCTTGAGCGACGATCCGACGATGCACCCGTCGGCAACCCTGAGGAAATCCCCGACAGTTGCGTGCTTGACACCAGTATTGGCGAGGACCGGCGTGTCCGGTATCGCCCGCTTTACCGCCTCCACTTCAGAGAGTGCTGCCGCCTCGCCCGTTATTGCGCCAGAAACGAGGATGGCATCGGGGATGCTCGAAAAAACCGCGCTCCGCGCACGGTCGGCTAGACTGCGTTGATCGAGCGAGTACGCGAACTCAGCCGATATGTTGAAGAGGAGCGCGAGATCAGGCCGCCCAAGGCGGTCGCGATAGCGGAACGCAGCCCCCGCATCCGGGTTCCACAGCCCCATGTCCGAGGCGTACGCCCCGGTCATGATTTCGCGGACGAAGGAAGCGCCAGTAGCAGCGGCCAGCGCTACCGAACTTGTTGGGTCCCACAGGACGTTGACACCGAAGGGCACCTGTATTTCTGATCGGAGTGCGCCAATGACGCACGCCATGGTCGCGGTTGACGCCAGATCAACCTTGAATTCGTAGGGCCGATCGTTCTCGTTGCCGAACATCACGGCGTCGAAACCCGCCGCCTGAAGTGCCTTGAGGTCCGCGCGCGCTGCCGCGATCAGTCCAGCCACCCCGCCCTCTTTGTCGTAGAGCGGTGCGCCGGGCAGCGCCCCAAAATGAACCATTGCGATTGCGGGTTTCCTCGCACCGAAGATGCGCTTGAAATTCGCCGTCATCCCGTTCGGTCACCATCCCTAGCCGACACGCTGCAGCTCAATCATATGGCAAATGCTCAGCCGTTGCACCGGCGTGTCGCAACACCCCCACACGGTGCAGTGCCGTCGTCCAGCTTTACTTACGACCTCAATTGGGCGGCCAACCTGCGGGGGCGCCTTGGCAACAGCGTGACCCCGACGACCCTGCTCTATGCAGCCGGTGGGCTGGCAGTCACCGATTTGCGCTTTACGGAAGTGAGCGCAATCCCCATCGGGGTGGTTCGAGCCGGATGGACGATCGGCGGTGGCGTTGATCACGCCTTCACGAGCAATTTGATTGGCCGGCTCGAATATCTTTATGCCGACTACGGCCACGTGCGCTACAACCTCTCACCCAGCGACTGGTACGATGTTGGCTTTACGGCGCAGACGTTGCGAGCCGCGTTGATCTGGAAATTCTGAGCGCACGGGTCTCCGTTATCCGCTTGGTAGTTCGAGGCGGCCCACTTTATCCACACGTCTGACGGCCTACGACGTCCAAGGGCCGCGCCCGGACCGCCCGTAGACAAGCAGTGTTATTGCCCTTCGATCCGATATCGCGTCGCCGGCCGATATCCCCCGCAGGCTCGGGATGGCTCGCTCGTCTGTTTATCGGGTCATCAAGGAAGCCCTGCTCACGACCTGACCGCCCCCAACGTCTTAGGTCTTACATCGTGCCCGGAAAGCCGATGCAGAACGGCTTGGTTGAGAGCTTCAACGGCCGGATGCGCGACGAGCTCCTCAATGAGAGCCACTTCCTCGACCTCGATCACAGCCGTCAGCTCATCGGCGCCTGGGTCGCCCGGCTCCCCCTGTGATCGGTGCGCTCGTGAGCGATTAGTCCATGGCCTGATCAATTTAACTTCACGCTATGGTCAAGCAGCGCCATGCGATTGACGAGCGCCGCGCATCCAAGCTGTTGGTCCACCGCGTTCGGATCGTAGTGGCCGTCGGCGACGTCGCCACCAACGTCACGGCCGACACCGGCACGTTCAAAAAACTCTGTGTGACGAAATCCGACGGCACACCAGTGTGCATCACCGGCGACGCACTCGATCAAATCCTCACCAACGAGAGCGTCTCCCCCGCCGCCAGCGCCCCATCAGTGAGCACGCCCCCAACGTCGACAACCCCGATCGCCTCGAGCTCCCCGGATACGGCGCCATCCACCGCTACAACGACAATCGACGCACCCTCGATCGTCCCCGACTATAACGGGAGCATTACCCTCCCCTCCGCGCCGGCGTCAGATGCATCAGCCTCGCCGACCGTGGAGGAGGCGACCTCAACGACCCCGTAGCTCTGGCTCTTGGGGAGGATGGTCGAACTCGTTCGTGTGGTTTTCTTTGCGTGCGCCACGTCTGGCATGTTGAGCTCGAACCTTAAATTCTGACCCACGCTCTTAGGCGCCTTATCAAGGCCTTGAGGTCGATGCCAATGCCCCACAAGCTCGGCTTTCGCATCAGCACATCGCCCTGCCGGCTTTCCTGTCGCGTCTCGGCATGTTCCCAATCGCGTCGCAGTATCTCGGCCTTTGCAGCGCTCGCTCGCGCTGGCGGATACCCGGTTACGCCACCGGCCAAAGTCTCAAGTTCGCTGCGGGTTAGGTTCTTGATGTCTTCTGTCCTCAAGTTCATTTTTTATTGCTCCTTCGCATTCCGCGGCGTTCAGCCTCCCACCACGGCCATCCGCAGCTATCTGACCTATTGCACACCCAGCGCTGGATGGAACGCGGGATGAAGTACCATGCGCAAACTCGAACCAGCCTTGCTCATCGCTGCATCAATAAGCTTCAGATTGTACCGATAGTCCCAAACGTACTTCGCTGGTCCGTCATAGACAGCCCGAAAATTCCAAAGTACAAAAAGTAGCGTTTTATTATAGCAATTTCAGGGCCCTTAAATCCACGCAACTCCAAGAAGGTCGAACCTTCGGTCATCGCCGCAGGCCTCGATATCGAGACCGATCGCGTCGTGGTCTTGCTTCGGTCCAGCGAGATTACGTCCAAGAGCGAACAAGGCATTGGCGAGGACGCAGGGTTTCACCGGCTGACGTTCTAATACGGCAATCGCCGATTCCGCGTCATCATTGACGAAATCGGGCAGATCATCCGCGGGTCCACCGTCAATTTCGGCGCACTCGGCCGGCCGCATTGAATGCGGCCCAGGAGCTGGCAGCCGCCCAGCTGCCCCGCCTGACATCACGGCTCGCAGCCGGCGTTGATCCAGGCCTTCAGCTTTTCGATTTTGTCGCTCTCCCACGGACCATCGCACGGCATCGACCCATCTTCGAGTCGAGCAAGGATCTCGGAGACGTTTTCCTTCACGTCGCCATACGACCAAAGGTCAAAGATAAATATCATGTAGTTGCGATCGAGATCCCGGAATAGCGGCTGAATGTCGGTCTCGAATCCCATCGCCGTCGACTGCCAACCGCCTCAGAGCCTGATCTCTCGCCAGCCGCCACCACAAGGGCCGCGCCGGTGCCGGTGGGGTTTCCTTCTCGCGGTCACGGATGAGCAGGCGTTGCGCGGACTCGGCCTGCTGCCGCCACCCCGATATTCCCGTCAAGGCCCGCGCAACGAGCTCGTTCCCCCACCAGCCCCCAACTCCCCCGCGACGACCACGCAATAACTCCGCTGCGCGACGGCCGTTAGCGGACGATCTTCAAATTGGCGGCCGCCAGCTTGCCGCTGCGCTTGTCGGTCTCGATCTCGAAGTCGACGATCTGCCCTTCCTGCACCCCGCTCGTAATATCCGCTTTCTCAAGCGCGCTAACATGCACGAAGACGTCTTTGCTGCCGTCATCCGGAGTGATGAAGCCGTATCCTTTTTGCCCGTTGAAGAATTTCACCATGCCCCTCATTCTAACCCTCCCCGTTTGTACGACAGCGCGGCCGCGCGAGAGCATGCTCCAATCGGGCAGTCCTCCCCGCGCGGCCTGACCCGAGCGCAGATGAGACGACCTTTCGCCTGGGCTTGTTGAAAAATACCCCCACATACCGAGGCGCCGTAGGTCTTCGGTGTCGCAGGCACCCCGCCCACCACGACGACACCGCCAGCACGACAATCCCATCCGCCGCCTCATCCACCGCCCAATAAGACCCCACGCCCTTGTCGTCGACCCGGAACATGAACCGGCTGCCGCGGGTCCTCATCAACGATATGGCCCGAAGGCAAGCCAGATCGCGAAGAGATGTAGCGGGTAGAAAGCATAGAAGGCGAGGCCCGGAAGCCGCCAGCGCCGCGGCGGTGCCATCGCACCGCTCGCTGCAATGATCGCCGGCGCCGCGACACAGCAGAGCGCAGCACCCCAGTCGAGCGGGATTGCCGCCAGGTTCTGCAACATGGCGGCGCCTGTGATGATCCACAGTGCCAGTCCCCGTCTTTCGCCGCGCCAGGCGAGAAAGGCAGCCGCCTGCCCTAGGGCCGTCACCGCGCCGCTATCGAGCCGCCGATCGAAGTAGGAGAGAAGGATCGCTCCGAGCCCCGCGCCGATCAGTTGACGACGAGCGAGCAAGTGGATCAACCCGACGCTGGCGGCAAGCGTGAAAAGAATGTTGAGGCGCGCCAGGAACCCGCCGAGCAACGCGCCGTAAACGGGCTGCGCGATCATGCCGAAGACGAGCACCCGAGCGAGCATGCGCGCGCTCCGCTCGACCGGCCCGTCGGCGAGCCGGCTTGTCATCACATAAGCAAAGATGGGAACGCAGGGTCTCCCGAGAAGGTATCCCCATCGCGCCCACGGCGAAGGAAGGGCGATGAACACGTGGTCGGCTACCATCAGCACAACCGCCACCAGTTTCGCCCAATCGAGCCGATCATCGATGGCGCTCGGCGAGCGCAGGCTGAGGAAGCCGCTACTTTGAAGACCGGCGAGAATACGGACGGAAAGGTTCATTCACTAAAAA
>Ga0208849_1001153_pt1 | contig 19669 bp, 22 predicted proteins | sample NGESurdeep072012_10_FD_184470 | JGI IMG/M metagenome (GOLD analysis project Ga0208849, IMG submission 184470) | Arctic peat soil microbial communities from Barrow, Alaska - NGEE Surface sample 53-3 deep-072012 (SPAdes) | ecosystem: Environmental > Terrestrial > Soil > Wetlands > Peat ... | reverse complement strand
AGTGGCCAAGAAACGGCCGGTGCCTGCCGCACATTTGTCGTTCATGACGAAATCGAGCACCTCACCTCCGAGCACCTTGATGCCCTTGGCGTCTTGACCACCCATGTCGATGACGGTGCGTGTACCCGGAAACACGGAGCAGGCGCCCTTCGCATGACAACTTATCTCGGTGACCTGTAAATCGCCGAACTCAACTTTGAATCGGCCGTAGCCGGTCCCGACCACGCAGGCCACGTCGGCACGAGCTATGCCGGCGGCTGCGAGCGCTTTGTCGAACGCGCGCTCTGCGGCCCGCGTGACATTCGAACCCGTCTCGATGAGCGAGCGGGCGACGATACGCCGCGCTTCGTCGATGATCACGCACTTTGTCTGCGTGGATCCGACGTCTACTCCGCCAGCGAAGATCATAGTCGTCCTCCTCACGCGCCGGCCGCACTTGTCAGTTTGCGGTGTGCCATCGACTCGAAAAAGGCGTCGATCCGGTTTCGCATCTGCGCTTCTGAGAAGTAGCGCGGATCTTCGAGGTCCGACTCGACCAGGAGCGTCGGCACACCGCGCTTCGTGAAGTAGTCGCGCATATCGCCTTGGCCAGCCGAGAACAATCGGCAACTCTTCACCGAGTGAATGACCAGCGCATCGGCATGCCACTCATCCAGATAGCGCGCGATCTGATCGTAGCGCTGCAGGAAGTTGCGATTCGTCAGATTCCAACGCAACAGGTGTTCTGCGATGCTCTCCAGCGGCCGGTCGGGGTCGTGCGAGAAACCAAACTCCCACAGACCGCCCACGGTCGAATAAGTGGATGCTACCGCGACCGCGTTCCAGCGCGTAAACATATCGCGGAAGACACGAAGGTACGGCCACGGAGGCGGGCCTTCGACGACAATTCGGAAGTCCTCGCGATCGAGCGGCCCGCGCTTATCGTCAGCCATTTGTCTATATTCTTCGTAAGCCGTCTCGAAGAATTCAAGACCCTGCTCGGTACCGCGCAAGCAGTAGAGCGGAGCCATCATCGTCACCGAATCGAAATATGCGTCATACGGCGCTGGCGTGCGCTTGGTGAGGTGCTTGATCTTTGACCACAGGTCGCCCGTCTTCGACGACAGCTCCACCGCGCGATGCAGTTTGTCCTCATCGAGCTTCTTGCCCGTGAGCTCCTCACATGTCGCGATGAGGGACCGGAGCTGACGCATCACATACGTCACGTCGTCCGTTGTAGGGCTGCCCGATCGCGTGCGGATGAAGGGGATGTCAAGATGAAATGCGGGTCGCTTTGTGTATTCGGCGAGATGGTCGAACCAGTGCAAGTACACGTTGCAGCCTACGTAGTTGCAGAGCAGCAGTGATGGTTCGGGAATCGTGGCAAACGGCGTCTTGCGGCCCGCGAAGTAGAGTCCGATGTCGGCCTTGACGTAGGCGCAATTATCGGTCGAATACCCCATCTCTTCCGCTGCTTGAATGAATCCAAGCGACTGCTTTTTGACTGCCAGTTGAAGCGCGTTAACCTCCGGGTAGACCGGTAAAATTTCGAAGGCGCGCAGCAGTTCGACCGGATTGCCGCCGATGAGCAAGTAGGCCGCTGGCGCGCCCCTGCCTTCCGCCGACGCCGTCAATTCGGAATAATACTGGCTCATCAGCTCTTTTTGGAGATGGTGCAATCGGCCTTGGTATGCGATTTCTGGCACGACATTGACTCCTAACTGAAAAGCAGCGACTCGACGAAGGTTTCGATCTCGGTCTTGATCTTGTCGAAAAGCCACATTTTTTCTTCAAACTCGAGGAACACGTGCGGCATGTGCGCTTCTTGGAGCGCTTTACGATAGAGCACATAGTCGAAGAGCGCGGGTTCGCAGAACTTTGCCGTCAACACGACCACCGCATCCGCGCCGCATGCGCGCGCCCGTTCCACCAGCGCCTGCGCTTTGGAATGCCTGAGGTCGTGTTTGACGCTTGAGTCGACGCTGTGGTTGACGTATGCATCCGCGAGGTCGTGCAACGGCCTCGCCGAGTCTGGCACCTCGGTAGTAAAAAAGCGCCGGCCAAGCAAAAAGTCGTCGTCCACGACATAGCAGCCTGCGCTTTCTATCGACGCGATGAGGTCCAGCGGCGGCTGTTCGCAGAAGGAGCCGACGACGATCAGTCGCGCACGATCCTTCGGCTTAGCTTCACGCTGGCTCAGCAGCGCCGAGGCTCGCTTGAGCAGACGCAGGTGGGTCTCGGGCGGCGCGATGTGGCCGTAACGCATGAGCGCGTACAACTCGCGAGTCGCGAGGTTGTGTGGTGCCTGCAGGCGGAAGTCGTAAAGCCAGCGCAATCCCGCCCGCACGGCGTTGTAGAGCGCGATGCTATGCCGAAGCTCTACGTCAGTCACGCTATGACCGGTTAACGAAGCGGCCCACGCCAGAACGCGCCGGTACTCGGCTTCAAGATAGGTGACGGCCTCCGGCGAATCGAGCCGCTGCGGAAAGTGAATGTACTCGACCTGCTTGTTCTCGAAATTTCGTTCAAAAACGCTTGCCAGATTGCGCGCTGGGTCGCAAATAGAGTGGAACACGAAACCGTCGAAATCGTCGAGCTTGCCGACCATCGCGAGCTCAAGCGTGCTCTTGACGATCGAGCACACGAAGGATTGAAAGCGTGCGTCGGCGTTGCTGATTTCGATGCGGTTACCGGCGCCGACGAGACCTACCGGCAACACGTGTGCGGCATGGAATATCTCCACCGGCGTGTACACTGGGAAGCAGCCGACGATCGCGCGACCCTCAGCCTCGCGCTTCCATAAAGACGCCTCGGGAAAATCGAGCGACTCGATTGCTTCGGTGCAGTGTTCGATGATCTCGTCGAACGGTGCAGTGAGCTCGATGGCCATTCGTGCGAACTCCTATCCGGCGGGGACGACGATGTTGCGCAGGCCGTGACCGGCGCGCAGAGCATCGAGGCCAGCGTTGATTTCGTTGAGCGGGAAACGTCCGGTGACGAGTGGCGTCAACGCGATGCGCCCGCTGCGCGCCATTTCGATGATGCGCGGATAGTCCACCGGACGACAGCCGAGCGATCCGCGTACTTCCATCTCGTTGAACATTATCTTGGCGGCGGAAAGGCCGAGGTCGAGATCGGAATACCCGACGATGACCAGCCGCGCGCCACGATGCAGGCTGTCGAACGCCTGACGCATGGTGAGCGGGTTGCCGATGGCCTCGAACGCGACGTCGGCGCCGCCGTTCGTCGCGCGTCGAATCGCCTTATGTACGTCCGCCGTCTTCGATGCATCGACGGCGTGCCGCGCACCGAAGCGCAGCGCATGTTCCAACCTGCCCGCCTGCACGTCGACCGCCCACACTTCCGCGCCCGCGGCCGCAGCGATCTGCACGACGTTGACGCCGACTCCTCCGCACCCGAAGACCACGACTCGCTGGCCCGGTCGCACTTCGCCGCGATTGACCACGGCGTGATACGGCGTCGACACTGCATCCGCGATCAGGCATGCATCTTGCAGCGGCAGGTCGTCGGGCAACGGCAGCGCGTCCTTTTCCGGTACCCGCATGTATTCGGCATACGCGCCGTCTATATGATTGCCGGGCATGATGCCGCGTTCGCAGATATTCTCACGGCCGCGCCTGCACGCATCGCATGCGCCGCACGTGAGTAGCGCCGGCACGAGCACTCGATCACCTTCATGCCAGCGATCGATACCGGGACCCACTTGCGCAACCGTTCCCGAGGCTTCGTGGCCTAATACGAGCGGCGGCCGCTTGAACGTCGGCACGTCGTGGTCGATGTAGTGGAGGTCGGTGTGGCACAAGCCGCAGGCTGCAACCTTGATCACGATCTCGCCCGCGCCGGCGATCGGCATCGACCGATCTTCGATATCGAGCGGTCGGTGCGGCGCGTGAAAAACGGCGGCCTTCATCGCGCTCGCCGGCGGCGTATTCCTGCGTAGTCGGGCGCGCGCTTCTCGACGAAGGCGCGCATGCCTTCGGCCGTTTCCGGATTCGCGAAGTGGAGCGCCAACCACTCGCGCGCGTGACCAATCGTGGCATGCCACGCCTGATCTTTCCAATAGTTGACCTGGCACTGCGTATAGCGCATACAGCCTGGGAACGTGTCGAGCAGCTTGTCGCACATCTCGCGCACGGTCGCGTCAAGTTGTTCAAATGGAACGACGCGATTGACGAGTCCCCAATCGAACGCCTGCTGCGCGCTGATCGGTTCGCACAAGAATAGCATCTCGCGCGCACGCCGGTCGCCGACCATGATCGGCAACCATTGGGTCGCGCCGCCTGCGGCGACGCTGCCGACCTTCACGCCGACGTGACGAAGCGTCACGTGATCCGCTGCGATCGCCAAGTCGCAGGCCATGTTGATCTCGTTGCCGCCGCCGACCGCCATGCCGTTCAGCCGTGCTATGGTTGGTTTGCCCATCCCACGAATCGCGTCGATGCAGTCCTGAAAGAGCACCATGTACTTCCAAAATTCATCCGGACTTTGAACATAACGTTCCTCATATTCCTTGACGTCGCCGCCGGTGCAAAACGCTGCCCGGCCCACGCCGGTGATGACGACGACGCCGGATTCGTCATCCCACATCGCCCGCCGAAGCGCTTCATGCAATCGCCGCAACGTATCGGTGGTATAGGCGTTGTAAGAGCCCGGCCGGTTGAGCGTGATCGTCGCAACGTTATCTCGGGCATCGTATAGGACGTCATCCGCTACGCCAGGCCGTAGCTCGTCTAGCACCATTGGCTTCATGGGGCGACCTCCTCAAGTTCGTGCTGCCAGTTCCATGTCGGCGCTCGTCGCTCGATGAACGACTGAATGCCTTCCGCGGCATCGCGGGTGTGAAGCAAAACGTCGGTGTAGATCCGCATAGCGTCGCCTGCGTCGCGCGAGCGCGCTGCCCGTTTGCAGCATCGTAACGCGTCTTCGGAGAGCGAGAGCAATGCGCCGCAAAGCTCCGAGATGTGCTCGTCGAGCGCATCGTGCGGAACTGCGCGCGAGATGATGCCCCACTGCTCGGCCGCCGCCGCGTCCAGCTTGCGGCCTGTGAGGATGAGCTCCAAAGCCCGTCGCTCGCCCACGGCGGCCGGCAAAAGTGAGCACGCGATCGGCGGGAGCGCAGCCAATTTGATCTCCGGGAGCGCGAACGATGCACGTTCAGAGCAGACCGCAAGATCACAGAGCAGCACGAGTTCGAAGCCACCGCCGAGCGCCGGTGCGTCGACCTTTGCTACCGTGACCGACGAGGTCGTGCGGAACGCATCCGCCATTTCGGCAAGCGCTGCGAGCATAGCGGAAGCACGATCCGGGGAGTGGTCTGACACGTCCATGCCGGCGGAAAACGCGCGATCGCCTGCAGCGTCAAGTAGTATGACCGGACGTCCCCCAAGTTCATGCACTGCCCGTTCAATCGCGCGCACGTCATCGGTATCGAGAATGTTGAGGGACCCGGCGGCTAGTGTGATCCGGCCGAGCCTGCCGTCGCTGCGGACTTGAATTCGGCCGCTCACGCGATGAGCTCCGAGGGCTTGCGTGCGATCACACCGCGCAGAAACAGCATTGTCATTTCGTCCGCGATCCGCGCCGTGTCGGTCGCATCGCCGACATGATGCCACGTCGGCGCCCAATTCATCATCCCGAACAGAGCGGCAGTGGCAACACGCGTGGAAATCGATGAGGGTCGTTCCTGTTGGACGGCGATGACAAGATCGGCTACACGCGCGAAATAGCGCCGACGCAGCTCCAAGATCGTGGCCCTACCCGCCCCATCCAACGCGTCGACGAGCAGGAGCGCGCGGTATGCTGCCGGCTTGCGGGTGATGAAGCCGACGTGCTCGCGGACGAGGGCATGGAGTTGATCTTCGGGATCGGGCAAAGCGGTCAGGGCCCGGTCGAGGCTTTCCATGAGGGCGGCTAGCGTGCGCTCGCAGACGAGGAACAGAGCACGTTGTTTGCTTGGTAGGTAGTAGTAGAGTCCCGCGATGCTAAGACCCGCGGCGGCGGCCACGTCGCGCATCGTGGCCAAACCATAATCCTTTTCGGCGAAGACGCGCTCTGCGGCGTCGAGCGCTACTCGCAAGCGCAAATCGTATGTCGTCAATGTGCTTCTCCGAACGCAGCTCTTCGTTCGAGCGTTCGTTCGAATTCATCATAGCTGAGGTTGTCTCACGCTCACAAGCGCAATATGCCGGAGTTTGCTAGTGCAGATGCACTAAGCCGGCTTTCAGTGCCACGACCGCGGCTTCGATCCGCGAGTGTACGCCGAGCTTGGGCAGCAAGTTTTGGACGTGGCTTCGCACTGTCGCTCGCGACAGGCCCAACTGCCGGCCGATATTGTCAGTGCTCAAACCGGCGGCAAGCAATTGCAATACGTCCAGCTCCCGCGGCGTGAGGACGCGCCGGAGGTCCGGTTGCGCATTCTCCTCGGTCGCTGCGTCGGGGCGGGCGTTTGCCAGGCGATGCGCGACGTCTTCTGCGACCGCGGCCATGCGCCGGCTCGCCACGCTCTCGCATAAGACGTGAACGGCGACGGACTGCCCCTCGTCGTCCACGGTAACGGTGGTGACGTCGAGCCATACGTCCGCGCCGTCGGGACGATTCGCTACCATCTCAAACCGGCGAGCAGCTTTGCCTTCGCGGCAGAGTTGGACGATCGCGCAATCGCGAGAGCACACGGGTGCGCCCGCCGGCGTGCTTCCATGCATGACCTCGTGACACGGCTTACCCAGGGCATGCCGAGCAGTCCAGCCGAGGAGTTGTTCCGCCGCGTCGTTCCAAGCGACGATTATGCCGCGATTGTCGACCGCAACGGTGGCTTCCGGACTTGCTCCAAGTTTCAACGGTGCGCCCCTACGGGTAGTGGAGCAAGAGCAACTCAGCAACGCACACGGGTTTGTCGGAACCCTCGCGCTCAATCGTCACCAGAACGCTCGACCTCACCGAGTTGCGAATAACTTTTACATCTCGAACCCTGAAGTGGGCCCGCACGCGCGACGGCACGATGAGTGGTGCAGGGAAGCGTACCTTGTTAAGCCCATAATTCACGGACATTCGAACTTCATTTATCTGCACGGCCTGACGCCATAGGTGCGGAATCAGCGACAGTGTCAGGTAACCGTGCGCCACCGTTGCGCCGTACGGTCCGTCTCTCGCGCGGTCGCGATCTACGTGTATCCACTGCGCGTCGTCGGTGGCCAATGCGAATGCATCCACACGCTCTTGAGTGATCTTGAGCCACGGGCTCGGAGGAATTTCCGCGCCGGCGAGTGCTTTGAGGCCTTCGACGCCGCGCACGCTGGTCCTCATGGATGCTTGCACGTTCCCGGGTCTGGCGTCAGGCACCCTTCCCGCGGGCTGGTGTACGCCATGGCAGCGATCTGCGATTCGCTACATTAACATCGCAAACGTTGTTTCTGCGAAACTCCAGGCGCTGCGGCACCGTATCCCAGCCGACCTACATGACTTCTTCGCGCGGAGTTCACGCGTATCGCCAAACAAAGATGGTACAGTAGCCCAGAAAGCCACTGAGAGGCCAGCCACGTCCGTGATCGGCGATCCGCGGGTGTCCCGTTTGCGCCAGCGCTGGATCACCGTGGCAGATTTATTCACGACGTGGAATCCGGATGAGATCGCCGTTATGATGGAAATGGCCCACACCTGAGGCGTCAGCTCATTAGCACAGATCCTGTCGATTCTATTGAGGTAGCCTTCCCGCCGGAAACGGAATGGGAGAATCTGGTCGTGCGCTACGACCGCCCGCTTCCGCGCTACACAAGCTATCCGACGGTTCCAGCATGGCATCACGATCCGACGCAAGCGCGCGATCGAATCGTCGCGGCGATCGTGCCAAGCTCATCCACACGTGCAATAGCGCTTTACGTTCATGTGCCTTTCTGTCCATCGCTATGTCGGTATTGCGCATGCAATCGTTTGATCACCAAGGATACAGCCCTAGTCGACCGCTACCTCGACGCGGTTGAATGCGAACTTAACAGTATAGCCATGCGTATCGGCAAAGTTGCGATACGCTGGCTGCATTGGGGCGGTGGAACACCGAACAGTCTTTCGGCTGCTCAGATCGCTCGGCTTTTCCGCATGGTTGCGACACGTTTTTCATTGGCCGATGACGCCGAGATATCGATCGAAGTAGACCCACGATTGGCCTCTCGCGGTCAAATAGCGCTGATCGCTGCCATGGGCTTCAACCGCATAAGCTTCGGCGTGCAAGATATCCAAGAAGCAACGCAGCGCGCTATCAATCGGCTTCAAACGCTAGAGCAGACGCAGATGGCCGTGCAATGGGCGCGCGAATTCGAAATAGCTGGCGTCAACATCGACCTCATCTACGGTTTGCCAATGCAAACGCGAGCGTCGTTCGCGCTAACGATCGCGCAGGTGCTGACCATGAAGCCGAATCGGCTAGCGGCGTACGCGTACGCGCACGTGCCTTGGGTCAATCGCGCGCAACGCGCTTACGAGAACGCGCTACCGAATCGACTAGAAAAGTTCGGCATGATAATGGACAGCGTGAAAACGTTTGTTGCCGCCGGGTATCGACATATCGGCATCGACCACTTCGCGGCTGCCGGTGATGCGCTTGCGGAGGCCGACCTGCGAAACGACGTCAACCGCACGTTTATGGGATACACACCGGGCCGAACCGAGGCGCTTGTCGGCGTCGGCTCCAGCGCCATTTCGGCGTCGCAAGATGCATTTGCACAGAACCAGCCGGACGTGAGGCGCTACATTGAAAACGTTGCGGACGACTCGGTGGCCTCACGCGGCTGCGTCCTTGCGCCCGACGATATCGCGAGGCGGGCAATCATCGAAAGCATAATGACGCGCGGTCGCGTGTCGGTGTCGGAAGCCATTCCATTGCTCGTGGAAAGTGCGGCGCTCACGCCATTCGAGACTGATGGCATCGTGAGGTTTCAAGATGATGAGATAATCTTGACGCCGGTTGGAAGACTGTTCGCGCGAAACGTGGCGTCCTGTTTCGATGCATATTTATCTTCGTTGCACGGGCGCCATGCGTCCGCAGTCTGATTAGCAGTACCTAGAGACCGTCTACGGCGAAATCGAGAATTCAGGAAATCAGGAAAGTCTTAAACCCTTGCGGCGTAAGGCTTTGTGATGGTGGGCACGAGAGGTCTCGAGCCTCTGACCCCTACAGTGTCAATGTGGTTCGGACATTTTCCACCTGAGCTAGCGCACATTTGACAGGCTTTCAGTCGCTTTCGGGAGTGCACGAATGCCTACCAGCGTCCACTAGTGTCTACCATATAGTGTGCACTTGAGTGTGCACCGAGTAAATGTTTTGACCCGACCGGTCGGTTCCGCAAATGCGGTAGTGTCCGCTAAACCGGGTCAGCTCCATGTATCCACTTGGACCCCCGGTAGCGGTGTACAACAACCCGCTCAACAATCCGACTCAACCGGCTGCCGAAGAACAAAAGACAGCCGCGGGTTGCGACTCCCTTTCTGTTGCGCCAAGCGCCCAGGGCCTCTATTCCGGACGTGCCAGCATTAACCAAAGAATAGAAGTATAGAAGACGCATGAGAGGATCAGCACGAGGACAACAGGTGTCATTCGGGGGACGATGCCGGCTTCAAGCATGGGGTTGCTGCGCAATTGCCACGGCACCATCACTGATGCTTGCACGGCAATGGCCGCGACGATAAGAATATACGTCGTCACCAACCATAAACCGCCAAGGGAAACGTGCATCGCAGAGGCGAGCCCAAATCCGAAGAAAACTCCGATGAGTAAGAACGGCCCGAAAACCTGAGAGCAATGGCGCCAAGCCGTTAGTCCCAGGCGGATTGCGTGTGGATCTCGACTCCGCGACAAGAAGAGAACGTACGCGTTCGCGGCGATCAGACCCACGTAGCCCGCCGTCGTGAAAAGAACGTGCCCCAAAAGCAGCACCTCATTGACCTTCATGAACCAACTACAAAGGACGGCGTACCGGCGAGGCGCCCGCCGTCGATTGGTACGACGACGCCTGTAATAAATCGGGCATCGGATGAACAGAGCCACCGAACCAACTCCGCGACTTCGGATGGCTCGCCCACGCGCTGGACCGGGATATACCGGCCGATGCGATTGCGTTGCTCGGAATCAGTGCGTTCGGTCGCGATTGGTCCGGGAGCGACGACGTTGATGCGAATATTCTTGTCGGCGTAATCCAATGCCGCTGCCTTGCTCAAGCCGATGATGGCATGCTTTCCTGCGCAGTACGGAGCAAGGCCAGCAACACCTTGAAGACCCGCCGTAGATGACATGTTGACGATGGAGCCACCCCCGCGCGCGAGCATCGCTTTTAACTGCGAACGCATGCTCAAGAACGTTCCGGTAAGGTTGACGCTAACTGCCTCGGAGAACACTTCAGGACTGAGATCGGCGAGAGGAGTAGGACGCGCTCCGCCGCCAGCGTTGTTAAAGGCGATATCGAGACCGCCAAATGTCTGCACGGTTTTTTTAACCATCTCTTCCATGGCGACCGATTGGGTCACGTCTGCCTCGATGGCGAGCGCGAGCCCGCCCTCTGCTTCAATCTCGTGCGCGAGAGCCTCAAGTAGCGGGAGCCGGCGCGCGACTAGGGCTACGGCATATCCCGTCTTTGAGAACAGATGCGCCGTGGCAGCGCCGATGGCGCTCGTTGCACCGGTAATGAGGGCGACTCGATCCATGACATAATTATATAGCCTATATGATTAAAAATGTCAAGGGATACGGATGGCGAAGGAAAGGCTATGAGTCCCAGGCCCTATCAAGCAGGAGTGCGTCGTCTAGCAGCCACGGAGGCCACGCGCTCCAAGATCATCGACGCCGCGCGCGAGCTTCTCTCGGATCATGACGCGTCGGCGTTTAGTATCGATGCCATTGCTCGGCGCGCAAACGTAGCTCGCATGACGGTCTATTACCAGTTCAATTCAAAAGGCAAATTGCTTGAAGCGCTTTTTGACGACGTTGCAGCACGAGCGAACATGCGTGACATGCGTAAAGTGTTCCAAGAAACCGATCCGGCAAAAGCCATGAACATTCTGATTGTCGTTTTCTGCCATCTCTGGGAGACTCAAGGCCCGCTCTTACGTCGCCTAAATGCGTTAGCAGCGCTCGACACCGAAGTTAGTGACGCGCTGACTGAGCGAGCGAGCTGGCGCCGCGACTCTCTTACCAAGATTGTCCAGCGCTTACCTAATCGCAGCGGATCGGGTGAGCTAATCGATATCCTGCACGCCCTTACAAGCCTCGAAGTCTTTGATACTCTCATCACTCATCAAAAAGGATCCAACAAAGTAGTAAAGTTGCTTCAAAAAACGGCCGCGGCGCTTATACAAGCATTCTGACGAGCGACATATTCGCATCGCAAGGCGAAGGTTAAGCGGTGAATGGCATCAGTGATGATCAGATCCGCTATTTCGATAACTTTTGGTGGGATTGCCTTTTTAATTCGACTCAGGAGCCGTTAGATGGTCCACTACAGTGAACGTGTTGGGGTCAGTGAAATTTCGCTTTGGTTGCGACGCGGCGTGAGGTCGGACTTCGATGTTGAAATGCAAGAGATCACGAGGGAAAACGCCCCAATCGATTGCTTTAGATTGTAGATCGCCACAAAGTCCGATCGGCGAAAGAGCGGGAGGCGAGGTCAATATGAGCCGATTGGACCGAACAAAGTGTGTAATCTAGTTGGTCGGTCAGATTCAAGCGCAGCAACGAAAGCGCCGCAAACCCTTGCGGCGTAAGACTTTGCGATGGTGGGCACGAGAGGTCTCGAACCTCTGACCCCTACAGTGTCAAGGAAAGAAAAGCGTAGATTCTTGTGTTAGCCTGTGTTGTTTAGGGATGCCTAGTAACTTCCAGAGCGTACAGTTCGCTGCAGTTGGTCAGCATTTTGGTCAGCATCCATCGAGTAATCCAAGGTGGTTCAACAGGCGGAGGCTCAAGTCTCCGCCTGTCCGACTTCAACGCCTGACGTCAGACCGACCATCCGACAAAGCTATTGAGTCGATGTATCGCCATGCCGTTAGTCACGCATCCAGATTTGCCCGAGCTTTACTTAAGGCGCGAGCGACGTTCGCCGTCATTGCGACCCAGCCGGCGAAGCCCGCTACGGACGCTCCCGTGAGGAGCGTCGAACCGTGAGAGATCAATGCCGCAATACCCGTTGCCACCGCCATCTGGAACAGCACGAACGCCATCCAGCTCAAGTTGGGAGTGAGGAGAGCCTGGGGCGGCGTCTCATCATCATCGCCACGCGCCATCGTCGCGATGAGGCGAACGCCAATATGATGCAAATGCGCGAGGACAATCTGGGCCACCCAACCCACGAGTCCGACAAAGACGTACGCCGGTGCGAGCATCGTGTGGCCGGCGACGCTGAGGATGCCGAGCGCGACCGTAACGACGAGCCAGAGCATCGAAGCCGCCATGAACGCCTGCGGCGGACGATGCTGCACGTTCGAACGGGCCAAGAGCGCCAGCATATCGACTGCGTAAACGGTGGTCCCCGTCGCACAAAGGATGCAGCCTGGCCACAGCGCCGCTGCCGTCCACGGCACAAGCACGAGTGCGAGCGTTCCCGCGGTCACAAGACTTGAGGAGACGATGTGCACCCATCGTTGCGGAGATCGTCTACCCGAGATTGGCCCAATCGTCCTCGCCGAAACTCCCATGACCAGCAGCGTCAGCCACCCGATCATCGCAAGATTCGCGTGAACCGACGGCGCCCACGCGAGCATAGAGAATTTGCCGGACGCGAATTCGCCAGCCATGCCCAGGCCGATCAGCGCTGCAGCGCCGAGGAACGCGAACACGATGAGGAATGCTCGAGCAATCGCGGCTTCGGTTCCACGGGTACGCATCGCACTGCGCAACGTCATTACCGCCGGCACCCCATAAAGCGTCAGCCCACTGACGACGCCAGATGCCGCGCCCCATAGCCACGAATCGCCACCCGTCCAGAACGCGACGACCATCGCGAACGCGCCAAACGCGAATACGACGATCCCCAAGCGCGCCGATAATTCGCCTCGCCACTCGGCATCGGTGAACTGCGGCACGACGAACAGCAGCACGGCCAGCGCGGTCAGCGTCAGCCACCCGAGCGCTACGAGGTGAACCCACGCGAACGCGCGCATCGACGGGCCGACGATGCCTTGGCGTGCGAGCAACCCCAATAGAATCCACGAAGCTCCGTGCGCGAGATGCGCGGCGATAAGACCCGAAGGAGGGATCCACGGAGGCTCGCGCTTCATTCGATGGGAAGCCGCCGTCAACGCACCCCAGGCGCTGGCCGGCGTGGCCCTCTCGTGCGGCTCCAAATGATGCCAACAAAAACGAGAATCGCAGCGAGCTGCATCAAAGCGGATGCGACGAGCAGCGTCGATCCCAAAACACTCGCGCCGCTGAGCTGGAACCAGGGCTCGACGACGATGCGCACGGCCAAACCGACGTTTAAGAGGTAGTAGGACCATAGCGGTGCAGCAACCGGATACCGGCCCTCCGTCGCCGGATAGCGCTCTCGATCGAGCGGAAACATCCAGAGAGCCACGCCGATGACGATGTTGACCAACCAACCGACAAACCCGAGATGCCCGTGCTCGACTTCAAATACAAACGGCGCCGGCTTTCCGGCCGCCGACGCGATCATGAGCGCTGCGCCGGCGGCAAACGCGAGCACAAGATAGACGATTCCAGTTTTCACGAATAGGCGAGATTCGAAGGGCATATCGTCAACCAGTCTTGCGAAAGCTGAGCATCATCTTTCGGCCATGACCCCGAAGCCTGCGGCTGCCGCGATCGCCGTCAGCACGGTCGCTGCAGCGCTAACCCAGCCGACGCCCCGCACGTAACGCTCGCCGCCGAACCCGGCGAGAAATCCGAGTCCGACAAAGCAGAAATGTTCCGCACCATGCGCCAACGGATAATGTTCGACCCAATCGTAGGTGGTCGGCCACATCAAGAACATCGACACCGCCGGCGCGAGCACACAGAGCACCACCCAGAATCCGGGCCCGGCCTCGCTTTGTTCGGCGGCGGTTCGTGATCCGATGTGCGCAAGCAGAATGCCCGATGTCGAGGCGAGCGCCAGGATCAACGCATGGACGAGGTGGTGCTTCCAGACGGGCAGCGCTTCCGCAAATGGCAAAAGCGGCACAAGCGCACTCCCAAGGGCTACTGCGAGCAGCGCATACCCGGCGATCCGGCCAGATTGCGAATAACCGGTCATGCCGTTCGCGGCGCGCGCGCGAGCCGCACCGCTTCGACAAGCGCGACCAACAGGCCGGCGGCGACGAGAATCGCACCGATGGTCGACCACGAAGCGATGTCTGGGCCCGGCGCAGGTTCGACTGCATATCGCCTTGGTACGCCCGCCGCGCCCGCCACGTAAAAGCCGATCAAGAACACCGCGCCTCCGCCGAACACTCCGATGCCTGTCAGCCAGCGGACGATCGCAGGCGTCACCGCACGCGCACCTTCTTCCACGAATATGAACGCCCAACCGATGATGAACAACAGCACGCCTTCCAGCAGGTACGTGTGGAAGTGCGCGGGCACCCACAGCGTGTTGTGGAGGTCGACGTTGAACGGCACGGTCGCATCGAGCAGTGCGCCAATGCCGCCGACGACCCAGCCGATCAGTCCGGCAAAGATGAACATTGAGGCCATCGTCCACCGCATCCTCGCCCGATAAACGAGCACCATGCCGCCGAACACCGTCACGACCGCGACCGGCAGCGCCGCCAAATAGGACACCGCTTCGCCGATGTATTGCAGCGCCTGCATCTGGACGAAGTCCATATACAAGTGGTGGAAGTAGGCGATCGCGACGAACAGCAGCGTCCCCCACCAAGCGACGACTAGCGGCACCGACGTGTGATATTCTCGGCCCGAGTAGCGCGGCAGACCGACGTACACCGCGACAACCGCGAGATAAATCGTCAGGTTCGCGAGCGCGTGGCCGAAGAAATATGTCACGTTCTTGGCCCAAAGCGGGTCGAGCTTCACGTTCGGATCGATCCAGTGCGCGAGCAGCGCGGTTCCGATCAGCATGCCGGCGGCGCCGGTGAGGATACCGTCGATCCCTGCGACGAGCGCGGCGAGTCCCTGCGGAGTCGGCGGCTTGCCGCCCGCTGCGGTGAACGCCTCATTTCTGAAGACGTAGTCTAGCCCGAGCGCACCGCGGAACCCGCCTGAGACTAGAAGTGCGCAGCCGAGCATCTGCACGCACCAGAAGAGCCACCCGACGGTGAAGAGCGCATACCCGATTAGAAACGTTCCGGTGGCCCACGACGGCCAGGTGGCGCCGGTGAACGGAAGAGGATAGAGCATCGTCCACGCCGCTCCGAAGCGGCCGGCGACCACGCTGATTACAACGGCGGCGACGCCCGCGACTACCAACGCAAAGGACGTCCAAGCGACCCCCTCGCTGAGCTTCGTCTGGAGCCGCATCAAGTACCACAGCGCGCCCATGCCGCACATGGCCATCGCGACGATCATGCCCGAACCGTGGAGCGTCATCAGGGCGTAGAACGTAGCGGGATTGAGCGAGAACCAATTGGCCTGCGCCGCACGCATCGCGATTCCCGCGACCATCATCAGCGCGAACACGGCGAAGCCGGCTGAAAGAAAAGCCCACATCACGCGGCGGGGTCCCACGAGGTCGGGTCGCGCCAACGTGTCCATCTATCGTGCCTCGAAGCTAGCTTGCATCAGGTGGTGGGCGATGCCGCAGTACTCGAGGCACCGAATCGTGTAGCGCCCCGCAATCGTGAACCTGACCGGCAGGTGATTCGTGTAATCCGGCATCGCCTGCACTTGGGCGATAAGCGCACCGTTCGGATCATAGATCCCAAAGCCGTGGTTGACGTCAGTTGATGACACGTCGAACATCACGTCAGTGTTAAGCGGGACCGTCGAGGGCAACTGGAATGAAAACTGTCGGGCGACGACCGAAAAATGCCGCAGGCTGCGATTCTGCGATGCCGTGGGGTACGGGAACGAGGGCAAGGAAAGCGCGAAGGATGCGATGATGGACATGCTTAGTGCCCACAGCAACACTCGCCGCAGCGCGTAGCCCTGTCGCGTCACGTCCGATTGCTGCATCGGCGACATGCGGGTCGATAACGCCACGCTCAGCATGATGAGCGTGGCCGTTCCTGCGATGATCAGGAACCAAACGAGGACGATCGGGCCCTTCTCCATGGTAAATCCCGCCTTCGCCACGGACCGCGCTTCGCCGCCGTTTATGTCGTCCTCGACGTGCGCTTCCCACGCTTGACGTTTGGTACCTCGCACGTCGGCCCGCCGCCTTCTTGGCATTTTTGCGCCACGAACTGCCCGGGCCAATGATACCTGTGAACGCCATGCGGCTGGCCGCTAGCTGCTGGGAATTTTTCGGTAAAGATGTACGATCGCAGCTGCAGGGCTTACATGGCCGATCGTCCAGTTAAATATAGGGCAAGAGGTCGAAGTATTCTTGATCTTCGTTCGCCCCGCCGTAGCCTTCGCCGAGCGTTTTCTCCGTTTCGACAAAACGAATCTCACTAATCCATTTCACCATTTTGAAACCGAGTTGATTTTCGACCCTTAAGCGTAACGGTGCCCCATGCACTTGCGGAAGAGGTACGCCGTTCATCTCATACGCGAGCAGACATTCGGGCTTGACGACATCCTCAAGACGTTGTGTATCGTAATAGACTCCCCCGAAAGTGCCTTCACCAAAGGAGATGAACTCGACGACGCGCGCGCTCGGCAGCGGCTTCACAAGATCGATAAGCCGCAGCATCGAGATGTCGCCCCATTGGGCGATTCCGCTCCATCCTTGAATGCAGTGATGAAGCGATACGTGCTCGTCGTGCCCGAGCGCGCGCATGTCGTCGAGCGTCAACTCAACCGGGTTTCCGACGCAGCCGACGACACGTAAATGGTAGGCGCGGAAACCGTCCGCGGCTAGGCGTTTCCATTCATCGGACTCCGGCATCTTGCCGTTTGGCCAAAAGTAAGGCGATACGTCCTTTCGCGTATAGCGCTCCGCCGGATCCAAGCGCCTGGATGCTCTCATGCGCCGTTCGAGCGAACCGATCAGCGTCTTGTGCAAACGCTGAATCACACGCGGACATCTCCACGCGACGACGTATGCGCCGACCCAAGACGCGATCACCACGGCAAGACCGATGCAACCGAGGATCAGTCCCAGCGGCCGCGTGTTGTCATTGCCCAAGACGATGTGGTTAAAGTTTCGCTGCGCTCCGGTCAAGATTACTAGGCTGACGTGAACGATCGTGAACGCAAAATATCCGACGAGCATTAGGAAGTGAATCGAACGGCCACCCTGGCGGCCGCCGAAGATTCGCGGATACCAAGGGAACGCGTTATCGACAGCCGGCGACATCGCGATTCCCGTCATGATGGACAACGGTGCCATAATGAAAACAACGACAAAGTACCCGAGTTGCTGTAGAGCATTGTACGCGTAATAACCGTCTGGCTCGGCCGGAAAATGAAAGCTCACATAGTGTACAAAGACGTCCCACGCGGCCGGAAAAATTGCCCAGGAAGTCGGGACCAGGCGCGGCCACTGCCCGCTGATGAAGAGCATTCCGACATAAATAATACCGACGACTATGAATCCATAGTCCGTAATGAAATGCCAAGAACGGCCCATCCCGGGAGTGTGCTTGTAACCGGGCAGCGCGATGAGCGGCGAGATATAGCGCGCGTCGTCCTTCGCGGTCCAGACGCGATCCTTCGGAACATCGATCGGTGTGAAGCGCACCCACTCCGTTCCAGGCGTGCAATCGTCGTTCCAGTAGAGTCGCGGATGGTCCATGAGGATCGATAGGCCGCTTCGCATTATCAGAAAGAGGAAAAACAGATTGGCATAGTGGGTCCAGCGAATCCAGATCGGAAAGCCACGCGGTCCGCTGCTGCTCGTGATAGAGACCGGCGCTGGTTGGGCGTGGATGCCGAACACAAGCACTTGCATCCAGGCGAGTAGAATTGGAACGGCGATGATGACGGCGAGCCAGATGACGTAGGGGCGCCGTAGCGAGAAAGCCATGCGATGATCGTCGGGCTCGTGAACCGCTCGATGCGCCTCGTCAAAGCGGATCACGCGACTAAGAATCCCTCGGTTGGCTCGACGACGTGCGCCGAGCGACCGGCGCCTATGGATCGAGCACGTTCGTCGGCCCATGGGTTCATCTCGACGGTCGAACGCGAATGTCGGTCCGATTTTGGCGATTGACTACACATATCAAGTCGGTTTTCGTTTCGTTCCTGGCCTGGATTTCGTGGCTGCCTTTAAATGCGTCAGCGCTCCTCCTTTGTGAATCGCGACATGATCGGTCTTTTCACTCTTAATAATATATTGAGGCGTTTCTTTCGAAGCGTGATGTGTGTAGCCGTTCAACCGCGCATCAGAAATGATTTTCTTGACGATTCTGCCATTAACTCTTCCGGCTTCCGAGTTCCACGCAACGCGGTCGCCCCGCTTAAACACTTTGGACACGAGGGTCGCCTCCATTCACAGTGAATCGCTTTTGCGGAGTAAAGTCAGCTCGGGAACGTTGTGAGTGTTGCGTCGCGAGCGTCGGCTACTCGTCATCCAACAGAGCACATGCTTCCCAGACGAATAACGGGAAAGACCTCGTCGCATGTCTTTTCTTTGTAAGCGCCGCGCTATCTTGCGACATAAATCGGGTTGTCGTAATAGGCCGCAGAGCTCGGACATCGGCCTAAAGCACGGAGGGCCCGGGGATCGCTTTCACCGCGGCGCTCCCTGATAGTTCGTGCTTGCGAATTCAAGGGTGTGCGATGCGTTGCTCACGAACTAGCGCTCGATGGGCGTGGAGCTGCTTACTCTCGGACATGGGACTGCGACTGCGAGCGAACTCGCGCAACTCATCGGCGAGGCCGCGATCGGATCGATCGTCGACGTCCGCTCGGTCCCCAAGAGTCGTCGCCATCCACACTTTTGGCGCGAAGCGATGGAGCACTGGATGCCCGAGCTTAGCGGAAGCACCTATCGTTGGGAGTCGGCGCTCGGTGGTTTTCGTAGGGTCAATCGCGACAGCAGCAACGTTGCGCTTCGTCATCCGTCATTCCGCGCCTACGCCGACTACATGGAAACAGATACTTTCTCGTGCGCCCTCGCTCGATTGCTGTCGCGGGCGGCCGCAACACGCGTTGCGATCCTCTGTTCGGAAACCCTTTGGTGGCGCTGTCATCGTCGACTGATATCCGATGCTTCGCTCCTTCTGTACGGTGTCAACGTCCAACACCTGATGCACAACGGCATCTTACGCCCGCACATTCCGACCGCGGGCGTTCGCGTTACCGAGGCTTGCAAACTCCGGTACGACGTGCTTCTCGAACCGGATGACGGCCGTCGCGCGCAGTGTGTCAACGTTAGCACAGGGTAAGCGACTGACGTATCTGCAGCGGTTGGGACTGCGATGCGGATTCACGAGAGGTCTTCACAATAATGTAGCCACCGCTTGCGGATCCGACCGCTTCGGCGTCCGTTCGGAGATCTCGGCCTAATTTAGGGTATCAGCCCTCTTAACACCTCAATGCAAAACGCCGCAAACCCTTGCAGCGTAAGGCTTTCAAATGGTGGGCACGAGAGGGCTCGAACCTCTGACCCCTACAGTGTCAATGTGG
>Ga0208849_1001152_pt1 | contig 19672 bp, 20 predicted proteins | sample NGESurdeep072012_10_FD_184470 | JGI IMG/M metagenome (GOLD analysis project Ga0208849, IMG submission 184470) | Arctic peat soil microbial communities from Barrow, Alaska - NGEE Surface sample 53-3 deep-072012 (SPAdes) | ecosystem: Environmental > Terrestrial > Soil > Wetlands > Peat ... | reverse complement strand
CGCCGCCGCCTTCAACGCATCACGCAAATCCTGCGGAATGTCCTTCAACGCCCACACATACAAATACGCGGCAGCATCCTCGACCACCTGCTGAAGATCCGTTGCTACCGCGTCACGCATCGTGATAGACAGTGACGAGGTCGGTGTAGAACTCGATTGCGGCACGACCCTGCTCATGGGGTCCGAAGCCGGAGCCCTTCGTGCCGCCGAACGGGACGTGCACGTCCGCGCCTGCGGTCTGCGAGTTCACGTGGAGGATCCCGGCTCGAAGACCGTTCACGAAACGGCGAACGGCTGTCACGTCCTGCGTGAAGATCGAGGCGGCAAGGCCGAACACGCCTGCGTTCGCCCGATGCAGCGCCTCGTCGAGGTCGTCGAAACGGTACAGGCTCGTGACCGGCCCGAACACCTCCTCGCAGGATAGGTACGCATCGTCGCCGACGTTCTCGAACACCGTGGGAGCGACGAAGTAGCCATTCAGGTTCAGGCGTTCTCCGCCTGCCAGGACGGTGCCGCCTTCGTCCCGTCCGCGCGCGATCGCCGCGAGCACCTGCGCCAGCTGCCGCTCGTTCACGAGCGGGCCGACCTCGGTCTCGGGGCTGGTCGGGTCGCCGACCCGGCCCGCGGCAACCCGAGCGAGCAAGAGCGCGCGGAACTCGTCGTAGATGTCGCGCTGGACGTAGATTCGACGCGTCGCCGTGCACTTCTGGCCGGCCGACCAGAAGGCGCCGGCGTACGCCGCTTCGACCGCCGCTTCAAGCTTCGCGTCCCGAGCTACGACCAGAGGATTGTGGCCGCCAAGCTCGAGCTGTACGCGCGCACCGCGACGGGTAACCGCGTCGCGAACCGCCGTACCGACCTCGACGGATCCGGTGAATGACACGGCGGTGACGCGCGGGTCGCCGACGATGGCGGCGCCCGCTGTCGCGCCAGGCCCCGTGAGCACGTTCAGCACCCCAGCGGGGAGCTTCGCTTCCGCGAAGCACTCCGCGAGGTGGAGTCCCGTCCGCGGAGCGTCGAGCGCGAGCTTCAGAACGACCGTGTTTCCGTACGCAAGAGCCGGTGCGGCTTTCCAGAGCGGGATGGCAGCGGGAAAGTTCCACGGCGTGATCAGGCCGACGACTCCCACTGGCCGGCGCAGGGTGTAGACAGGGTTCGTCGAGCCCGATTGCTCGTAAACCTCTCCGACCGGCCGTTGTCCTTCGCCGGCGAAGAAGTCCAGGATCGCGACGCCGCGGCCTGCTTCGCCGCGTGCTTCGCGAATGGGCTTGCCCATCTCCCGCGTCATGTCCTGCGCGACTTGCTCGAGGCGCGCCTCGAGCGCGCGGGCGGCGGCCGCAAGAAAGCGGCCTCGAGCGGGGGCCGGGGTCGCGGCCCAGCTTGCGGCGGCCGCCGCGGCGGCGGCGACGGCCTCAGCAACGTCAGTCGTGTCCGACTCTGCAAAGCGACCGACGGTCTCTTCCGGCTTGGACGGGTTGCGCCGCTCATAGGCGCCGCCCGATCTGCTGTCGCGGGTTTCGCCGCCGATGAAGTTCCCGAACTTCTCAGTCCGGTCTGGTGCTGACGACATCGATGCGCTCCTCTTTCTCATTCCTCGTTGGTCGTGCCGGGCGGCTCACGCACTTGGATAGAGCCGCGTCATGACGAACTCTCGGTGCCCCAGGGACTCGGCGCAAGTCAGACGTCCGTTTGCGGTCCGGACGACGAGGTCCAGTAGCTGCTCGCCTGCACGCTCGAGGGTGAGGTGCCGCGAGAGAAGCCCGCACACGTCGAGGTCGATGTGCTCGAGCATCGTGCCCGCTGTCTTTGGGTTCCCGGTCAGCTTGATCACCGGTTCGACCGGATGGCCGACGATGTTTCCTTGCCCGGTGGGGAAGATGTGCAGGACGGCTCCTCCGGCGCACATGAGGGTGATGTGCTCGGCGGCAGCCGACGAGCTGTCCATGAAGTAGAGGCCCGGCTCGAGTGCCGGAGCTTCAGCCGCTCCGAGTACGCCGACGATGGGCCTCGTGCCCGTCTTCTCGATGTTCCCGAGCGCCTTCTCCTCGATCGTCGTCAGGCCGCCGGCGATGTTCCCTTGCGTGGGTTGCGAGCCGAGGAGGTCGGCGCCGTGCGCCTCGATCGCCGAGACGTAACGGTGATACGTCTCCATGAACCGCTCGCGAACCGGGCCAGGTGCGCAGCGCTCGGCGATCAGATGCTCACCGCCCGTCAGCTCCGGCGTCTCGCCGAAGAGAACGGTTCCGCCCGCATCGACCAGCGCATCGACGACGACCCCGACGGTCGGGCAGGAGGCGAGACCGGTCGTCGTGTCGGACTCGCCGCACTTGATGCTCACCATGAGCTCACCGAGATCGGCCGACTCCCGACGTTGCTCCGACGCGAATTGGACGAGACGCTGTGCGGCATGTGACGCCTGTCGGACGATCTCGAGGTCTCCTTTGCCTTCGATCGAGAACGACTCGACCGGCTTGCCCGCGCGTGCGATTCCTTCAGCGACGCGAGCCGTCCAGTTTGGCTCGATCCCAATGATGATCGCCGCGGCAACGTTCGGATTGGCGCCGGTGCCGATCAATGTCCTGAAATGGAGCTCGAGGTCCTCGCCGTACTGGAGGCGACCGTACGCATGGGGCAATGCGAGCGCCGCGGGCACCTGTCGGGCGACAGAGAGGCACGCGGCGTTCGATAGGTCGTCGACCGGCAATACGACGACATGATTGCGAACGCCGACGCGGCCGTTCTCCCGGCGAAACCCTTCTACGGTTACCACCGTGCGCTCCGCATGTTGTGCGTGTGTACGAGGGCGCCGACCTCGAGATCCTCGGTCGCCTTGCCGATCGGGCTCCCGTACTCGAGCACATGCTCGTCGGAGCCGACGGCGGCGACGGCGATCTTGTGGCCGAGGGGGACAGACTCACGTGCATCGACCTCGAGCGTCGAGTCGTCGTCCATGAAGACGCCGAGAACGCGTTCTCCGCGATCGATGTCTTCGACGGCGACACCGACATGGTCGCCGCGCCTGTGGATCAGGAACTTGTGCTGCACATCGTCACCTCCATCCGGTTCGTCGAGATCACGTGGTGTCGAAACCTGCGTCGCGACGGTCGTTCGCATCGCGAGCACGAGTGGCAGCGCCGCGGCCGTCCCGATGCGTGCGGCGAGATAGTTGCCGACGCTGGTGACGAAGTCGGCGTCGGCGGGCTCATCGGCCCCGAAGAGGCCGACTCCGTCTGTCTCCAGCTCGGCCAGCGCCCGAAGCCGGAAACGGCATTCATCCAGCGGGACGGCGTCGCTCTCGAGCGACGCGGTGACGTGCTCCTTCGCGACCGCGACGAGCCCGTCGAAGCGGTCGGCGCGTGTTCCCGGATCACGCAACCGCGGCCCGGCCGATCGCGAGGGACCCGATCACGAGCAGGACGGCTCCGAGAGCGAGTATGGAAACCTCGGCAATCCGTCGTGCTCGCGTGTCGAGGAGGTAATCGGCCGTTGCGATCCGCAGCCCGGTGACGCCGTGTACCAGGGCCGCGCCGAGCATCGTGCTGTCCCAGGCGATCCAGAGTCCCGACGACAGCCGCCGTGCGACGAACGCCGAGTTGTCGTGCGCGACGTCGGTGACCAGGTGCGTCACTGCGAAGTGTCCCAGCACGAGAACTGCAAGCAGCACGCCGGTGGCCCGGAGCACGACGTACTCGAGCAGCCGGGAGCGCTCCTCCTCGGGCGCGGCCGTGGGCGGCGGATCGAGCTCCCATGCCGCGGGCCGGCCGGGGCGGTCACGCTCGGAGTCACCGGTCAGGACGTTCATTTGAATACGGGGGCGAGGATGAAGACGCTGCCGGCAATGCCGGCGGCCCCGGTCGCAGCGGCCACGACGCCGAGTGCGGACTTCGAAGCAGCCGAGTCGAGCAGGCCGAGGTCGAATAGCAGCAGCCGTAGCCCGTTGCCGGCGTGGAAGAGGACCGCGAGTAGCAGCAGACACTCGAAGACGCGCAGCTCCGCCGTCCCGTAGAGCTCCTGGACCTGATCGTAGAGCCGGTGGGACAGGGTGAAGAGGCCGACGTCGAGAATGTGCAGGCAGAGGAACGCGAAGACGCCGACGCCGGTCAGGCGATGCACGTAGAAGGCAACGCGCCTCGCCCCGGAATTCTCGGTCGCCCTGCGAATCCCGAGCCGATCCAGACTCCCGCCTGCCAGACCCTTGTGGACGACGAGCGCTGTGGAGGCCAGAAGCGCGACGAGCACGCCCGCCAGTCCGGCCGCGAACGCGATCTGGACAGCACTCATGGCACGTCCGCGTATCGCGTCGGCGGTGCCCGACGTGTCAGCCTGACCGGTCGAGTCTCGAGCTCGAGGTCGCCGCCGTCGGTACGCGAAGCGACCAAGTAGCGCAGCCACTCGTCGTCACGTCGGGTGGGGTGGTCCACTCGGTAGTGCGCGCCGCGCGACTCCTCGCGAGCAAGTGCCGACGCCACCATGACCTCCGCGACCTCGAGTTGGTTGACCACGTCCAGCGCCTTCTGCCAGCCGACATTCCATTCACGTGAGCCTGGTACGCCGAGCGACGATGCCCGGTCGCGCATCTCCTCGATCGCTCGTGCTCCCGACAGGAGCCCTTCGCGACAACGAACGAGACCGCAGTCGTTCCACATCACGTCCTTGAGTTCGATCAGCAGCGCGTCAGGGTCGACGCCGTTGTGTCCGAGCGCACCCAAGGCACGCTCCACCGATGCATGGACACGCTCGCGGTCGGGGTTGCGCAGCGGCCGCTCCGACGCGAGCTCGGCAGCCGCCGCGCCGGCGCGAGCCCCGAAAACCGTCGACTCCGCTACGCCGTTGCCGCCGAGACGGTTCGCACCGTGCGCTCCGCCCGCGTCTTCGCCCGCGACGAGAAGACCGGCAGCGGTCGTCCGGCAGTCGCTGTCGATCAGGACGCCTCCCATCTGGAAGTGGGCGGTCGGCGAGACCTCGACCGGCTCACGCGCGAGGTCGCGCCCGATCAAGCGCGTCCGGCTCACCATTCCGCCAAACTGGCGCTCGACTTCGGCGGCGCCGAGGTGCGAGATGTCGAGCAGCACGCCCCCACCCGCCGTTCCGCGGCCTTCGATGATCTCCAGGTAGCTCGAGCGAGCGACGACGTCGCGTGTAGAGCGCTCGAGGCGCTGCGGGTCGTAGCGCTCCATGAAGCGCTCTCCGTTGCCGTTGTAGAGATATGCCCCGGCGCCGCGCAGCCCTTCTTCGAGCACGGCACCGGTCAGGAGCGAGTCACCGGCAAGCAGGCCCGTCGGGTGGAACTGGAGCATCTCCATGTCGCGCACGTGCAGACCCGCCCGCATGCACATCGCGATCCCGTCGCCGGTCTTCTCGCGAGCCGGGGCGGCGATCCGGTACATGGTCGCCGACCCGCCGGTAGCGACCACGACGACGCGGGCGCGAACCACGGCGAAGCGTCCGGAGGCGATGTCGAGGACGATGAGTCCGGCGACTTCGCCGGAGGCGTCGAGCGCGAGATCGAGCGCGCGAACGTCCTCGAGTTCGCGGGGTCGGATGCGAAGCGCCTGATCGCGAAGCCGCGCCATGATCTCGATGCCCGTGAGGTCGCCGCGATGCACCGTGCGGTCGAAGCTCTGGCCGGCGAACTTCTTCTGATGCAGCCGGTTGTCCGCTGTGCGGTCGAACGCACAGCCGCAGACCTCTTCGAGCTCCTTGACGATCGACGGCGCATCGCGGACGAGCGTCCACGCGAGGTCCTGGTCGTTGAGGTACGCGCCACCCTCGAGGGTGTCGGCGAAGTGGAGCTCGAGCGAGTCGCGTGGGTCGAGTACTGCGTTGTACCCGCCCTGCACCATGCGCGTGCAACCCGAGCGCCCGACCGCGCCCTTGCTCACGAGTGTCACGTCCAGCCAAGGGGCACGTCGAGCGAGGTGCAGGAGGCACATCAGGCCGGCGCCGCCGCTGCCGACGATGACGACGTCCGCGTCGAGGGTGTCGATCGCCTCAGCCACGGGATCGGATGCGGAGGCGTCGGAGCGCCGCGATCGAACGCGAAGGGTCGATGCCGACCGGGCACGCGGAACCGCAACTCTGCACGTAGTGGCACCGGTCAAGGCCCCGACGACCGCCGACGACCCGCAGTCGCTCGTCCGCGGCGCCGTCGCGAGGGTCGGCGACGAGGGCAAGAGCTCGATTGAGTGCCGCCGGACCGAGAAAGTCGCCGCCGACCTGCACGATGTCACAGCTCGCGTGGCAGACGCCGCACGAGATGCATCCGAGCGCGCTGTCGACGAGCACTGCTTCGCGCGAGCCGGGCGCCATCGCCCCGTCGGGCACATGTTCGGCAGGCACGAACCAGGGCTTCACGCTCGCCCACTCGGCCCAGAACGGCTTCGCGTCCACGACGAGGTCGCGGATCACCGGCAGGCCGGCGAGGGGCTCGACGCGGACCGCGGCTGTTCCGTATGGCACGACGGCCTGACAGGCAAGTGCGCCGCGGCCGTCCACTCGAACACCGCAGGTTCCGCACATCGCAACACGGCACGAGTACCTGAACGCAAGCGACGGGTCGTGGGAGCGTTGAATCTCTCGCAAGAGGTCGAGTACCGTCACCGGGTCACGGGCGGCTACGGCAAACTCCCGTTGATCGTCGGTCTCGGAGCGCCGGACGAGCACCCGGATCGTGCGGGTGGCGCCGGAGATAGAGGGCGGTTTTGAAGTCGGTATGACCACGCTACACAGTGAATTATGCAGCTCATACGTATGTATAAGCAACTAGCACGATGATGGACCAATCGAACTGGCACGCTTTGCCGGCGCTGGAGGAGACCGCGCCGGAGAACGAGACGACCCGTGCCGAGCAGGTTGCGGCCCGCATTCGCGAACTGATCGAGTCCGGTCGCCTCGGGGCCGGCGAGCGTCTGCCGGCGGAGCGCAGACTGGCCGAGATCCTCGGCGTGAGCCGGCTCTCCGTTCGCGAAGGGCTGCGCGGACTCGAGGCTCTCGATCTCGTTGTCGTACGCCGTGGCGCCGGAACGTTTGTGCGGACGGCTGCCGCGCTCGAGTCGCCGCCGCCTCCCGCCGTCCTCGAAGCCCCGAGACTCGTCGACGTGGAGGAGCTATTCGAGGTTCGGCGGCTCCTCGAGCCTGCCGCAGCCGAGTGGGCGGCCCGGCGCGGCGATCCACGCAACCTGGTGACGCTCCACCGGCTCCTCGAGGAGTTCGATCTCGCGGCCGGAGCGGCGGACAAGCAGTTCGTCGCCCTCGCTGATTGCGATATCCGGCTTCACGACGAGATCGCGCTCTGCGCCGGCAACGCGCTGCTGTCGCAGCTTCTCGTGCACCTGCACGGACTCCACCGGCTCCAGCTGGAGTGGAGCCTTCGACGGCCGCGACGGCTCGATGAGACCGCGGCCGAGCACCGACGCATCGTGGACGCGATCACGTCACGCGACCCCGAGGGGGCGTGCGAGGCCATGAAGGCCCATCTTGCCGCGGCGGAAGCCGCGTTTCGTACGGTCTCCGGCGGCGAAGGGCTGCCGCTCGACTAACGCTCCGGTGTGCCGGGGAGAAGGTCGGCCGAGGCCCCCATGCGCACCGAAAGCGCCCGTGCGTGAGCCGTGACGGCTTCTGCCGTGAGGTCGAAGGTGGCCGTCGCAGAGCCGAGCTTGACGTCGGTCACGCTGATCGCGGCCACGCATCCACCCCGGTGGTCGAGGATCGGCGCACCCACGCAGACGACGCCAAGGCTGTCCTCTTCGTTGTCGATCGCGTAACCGCGCTCGCGCGCCAGGCGCAGCTCCTCCAGGAGCGACTCGATGTCCGTGATCGTGTTGGGCGTCCGTCGCGGGAGGCCCAGCCTGGATGCGATCTCGAGGACGTGGGCCTCGGGAAGGTGGGAAAGGATGGCCTTGCCGAGGGCGCTGCAATGAGGCAGCTCTCGACGGCCGACGTGGCTTTGGATGTGAATGAAGCCCGATCCGTCGACTCGCGCGACGACGACCACGTGACCGTCGTCGAGCACACCGAGACGTGACGTCTGCCCCGTCGCCTCCGTCAGCTGCCCCAGCACGGGCATCGCCACCTCGAGCAGCCCCGTCTGGGCCAAGGCTCTCTCACCAAGGCGCGCGAGGGCGAGGCCGAGCCGGTAGCGGTGGCCGGCGGCCGCGTCGGTATTCGCGACGAAGTCCTGTTCGACGAGCGTCCGGAGCAGGGCGAGCATCGCGCTCTTGGACACGCCGACCCCTCGTGCCAGCTCGGAAAGCGTCCGTCCGCCGGCGCCGGCGTCAGCAAGGAGATCGAGGATGGCGAGCGCACGTTGCACGCTCTGCACGCGGTAGCGACGCGAGTCCCGGAGTCCGTCCTGGGCTTCAGCCACCGGCCAGGCCTCTGGCGCGATCGATACGCGAGCCGGCCGCGTGACTTGACTCCGCCGTCCGGGCCAAGCACAATCTCCGAGTTATGCAGAGACAACCGCTGTTCGGCATGGCCGAACATTATCAGGAGGAGTGTGCGGGGCGTTGAGCATGACGGACGCGTGGACGCGCATCGGACTGCGACCGACCGGCGCCGGCGCCGGCGGCCCGGGAAGCGCGAAGCGCTTCCCTGATGGCGCGCACTTTCGGATCGAGATCCCGAGCGTTGAAGGCCCGCGCGTCCTCGAGGCCGTGCTGGACGCGGCCCGCAGGTACGACGTCGTCGTCAACCGGGTCTCCCAGGGGAGCGGGGCGATGCTCCTCCGCGAGGCCGAGCTGCGAGACATGGCCTCGCTCGGCCGGGAAGCGGGCCTGGAGGTGTCCCTGTTCGTTGGACCCCGCGAGGGGTTCGGAGTGGGCCTCAACGCGCGCACCGAGGACGGTGTCGCGCAATTCGGCCAACTCCGTGGAGTACGACAGCTCGAGTACGCCGTCGAGGATGTCGTCCGCTCGGTCGAGGCTGGCATCCGCAGCTTCCTCGTGGCCGACGAAGGGCTCCTTACCGTCCTCGTCGCGATGCAGGAGGCGGGTGATCTTCCGGCAAGCTGCGTTTGGAAGCTGTCCGTGATGAAGGCGCCGTCCAATCCCGCGTCGCTTCTCGTGCTGGAGCGGCTCGGCGCGACGACGGCGAACGTGCCTTCGGACATCAGCAGCGGCGACCTCGCGGAAATGCGTGAGGTGTCGTCGCTACCCCTCGATCTGTACCTCGAATCGCCCGATGCTTTGGGAGGCATCGTGCGTGGCAACGAGATCGCGGAGCTCGTGCGCGTCGGCGCACCGCTCTATGCCAAGTTCGGCCTGCGGAACTCACGGCTGCTCTATCCGTCTGGTGAGCATCTGGTCGAGGAGGCATGTGCGATCGCGACGGAAAAGGTTCATCGCGCGGCGGTCGCGCTCGAGTGGCTGCAGCGGCTGGGACCCGAGCTCGTCCAGTCTGGGCCGGGGGCGGCGGGGCTCGGGATACCCGAGGTCGACGCGAAGTTGGTGGGCCGAGGTGCTCGCGATGACGCGGCGCCCGACGGAACGGATACGGCAACTCCACTTGCAATGAAGGAGGGTTCATGACACGCGCCAGAAGGCTCGCCGCGATCGGCGTGCTCACGATTTGCGTTGCGGCCGCCATCGCCAGTATGGCAGCCGCTCCTTCCAAGGCGACCGCTCGGGCCGGGACGGCGACGCAGTCGTTGACCAGCCTGACCGGTTGCAAGGCTTCCAAGGGCACCCTCACGTATGGGATCGCCGGCGCGGGGATCACCGCGCTCGACCCGAACACGATCGCGTTTGCCGGCCAGGAGCCGCTGCAGACGCTGCTCTACGACGGCTTGACCGAGTACAACAGCAAGATGCAGGTCGTGCCGGACCTCGCGACGTCGTGGACGTCGTCTCCCGATCTCACAGTCTGGAAATTCAAGCTGCGGCAGGGCGTCCGCTACGCCACCGGCCGCAACTTCACGTCGACCGACGCACGGGCGAACATCTTGCGAGTCCTCGACCCGACCGTGGCGTCACAGGCACAAGGCGACCTCAAGGACATCCGTTCGGTGAGGACGAACGGGAAATGGGGCTTGATCATCCGGCTCGGTCATCCGAGCGCTCTGCTGCCCACGGCCCTTATCAACGTCAAGATGAGCGACACCACGAACGTCGCCGCGCTCAACACGACCGGAAACGGAACAGGCCCATATATGGTGGGCAGCTTCTCGCCGGGGCAGACGCTGACCGTCGTGCCAAATCCCCACTACTGGGGTGGCACGGCGTGTCTGGCTCAGATCGACTTCATCCGGGAGCCCGACACGACCTCGATGGTGACCGACTTCAAAGCCGGCAAGCTCGGAATGGTCTGGCAGGTTCCACCGGCTGACATCCCCGCCGCGAAGACGAACGGAAGCACGTTCCTGACGCCGTCGGGCGTGTCCGGTGCGCACGTATGGGAGGTCGACACAACCTCGCCACCCTTCAACAACGTGCTTGCGCGTCAGGCGCTTTCGTATGCGATCGACCGTAAGGCCATGATCGGCGCCGCGTTCTTCGGGCTCGGCACCCCCTCGTATGGAAACGAGGTGATCAGCGCCAACAGTCTCTTCTACGACAAGTCGCTCACGCCGTACACCTTCAACCTGACAAAGGCCAAGCAGCTCTTCGCCGAGGCCGGGGTGGCGCCAGGGACGACCTTCACGTACTGGGCGCTCGCCGGGCGCCGTGACGAGTGGATCACCATGGCCCAGATCCTCCAGCAGGATCTGCAGAAGATCGGTTTCAACCTGACCATCGTTCGAAGCGACGTCAGCACCTGGCTGTCGAAGTTCTACCCGGCGGGAAAGTCCTATCCCGGCTACATCATCGCCAACTACTTCTCGCTGCCCCCCGATCCGTCGTATGCCTTCTCGCAGGTTCGGTTCGGCTCGTGTGAGTGCAACTGGAAGGACCCGACGTTCGAGGCGCTTGCCGAGAAGGCAATCGGAACCCCTGATGTTGCCGCCCGCACGAAGCTCTACTACAAGATGGAGGCGATCGAGTCTCAGCAGTCACCCGTGATGGTGATCGCTCATCAGACGAACATCGTCGCGGTACAGAAGGGAATCACCGGCGCATGGGAGGATGCGCAAGGAAACGTCCATCTGGAGGGCGCCCGGTTCGCCTCCTAGGCGAACCGAGCGCGCTGCCGCTGGGGGGCGATGCTTCGGTACCTAGTCAAACGGCTCGTGACGAGCGTCTTCCTGCTTGTCCTCAGCTCGATTCTGATCTTCCTGCTCCTTCGGGTGATCCCAGGAGACCCGACAATCACGAAGCTGGGCGGGTCGATCAAGAACGTCAACCCGCGAGCGATCGAGGCCATTCGACACCAACTCGGCCTCGATCGCTCGCTCCCCTCTCAGTACGTTCACTGGGTCGGCGGAGTTCTCCACGGCAACTTCGGCCGGTCCTATTTCAGCCAGTTCCCGGTGACGACGCTCGTGTCGGAGCGAATCGGTGCGACGCTCGAGCTGACGATTCTCGCCATGCTGATCGGGCTGTTGATCTCCGTGCCGGGCGCGGCTATCGGAGCAATCTGGCGGAACCGCTGGTTCGACGCGTTTCTCTCCGGCTTCACCGCGATTGGAGTAGCGACGCCGGCGTTCGTCACCGGCATCATCCTCATCGTCATCTTCGGCTTGAAGTTGAAGCTGCTCCCGACGCAAGGCTACGTGTCGTTTGCGAACCATCCCTTCGTCAGCCTGAAGACGGCGCTCCTCCCGGCGATCACGCTCGGGATCGCCGTTGCCGCGCCGATCTTGCGCATCTTGCGTGCGTCGATCACCGACGTCGAGACGGCTCCATTCATCCGCACGGCGGAGGGAAAGGGTCTCTTCCGCCGGCAGGTCGTCGTTCGCCACGTGCTCCCGAACGCAGCGATTCCGGCGCTTACCACCGTCGGAGTGATCGTGGGCTCGCTGCTGGGCGGCGCCGTCGTCGTCGAGTATGTCTTCGCCCGGCCCGGGCTCGGCACTCTGATGGTCGATTCGGTGTTCCAGCGCGATTACGGCGTGCTGCAGACGCTCGTCCTCCTTGCCGCGGCGGCGTTCATCTTCACGAGCCTCGTCGTGGACCTCCTCTACGGAGTCGTCGATCCGCGCTTGCGGACTGTACGAGGAGACGAGTGACGTGAGCGCGGCGGGCGCGACGATCGAGCTCGCTCTCGACCGAAGGCGGCGAAACGCCTTCATCCGCCTCGTCCGGCGGCCGCCTGCGGCTCTCGCCGCAGGTGTCGTGCTCGTCTTGGTGGTGGGCGCCGCCGCCGCTCCGCTCGTTGCGCCGTACAAGCCGAACGCGATCAACTTCACCCATCTGTTCGCGCCGCCCTCCGCGACGCATCTCTTCGGCACGGACGAGCTTGGTCGAGACCTTCTGACCCGCGTGATGTACGGCGGCCGCACCTCACTGGAGATCGCAGCTGCTGCGACGCTCATCTCCATGATCGCCGGCACTCTCTGGGGATTCGTCGCCGCCTTCCGCAAGGGCTGGGTCGGCGAGACGCTGATGCGAATCGCGGACGCTGCGATGGGGATGCCCGTGATCCTGCTCGGGCTCGTGCTCGTCGCCGCGTTCGGAGCGTCGACGACGAGCCTCATCGTCATTCTCGGTTGCCTGTTCGCGCCCGCGACCGCGCGTCTCGCGCGGTCGTCTCTGCTCTCCGAGCTGCAATCCGACTACTACCTCGCGGCGGTATCGGTCGGCGCGTCCGCGCGTCGGATCGTGCTCGGCGAGCTGCTGCCGAACACCCTTCCCGTGCTACTCGCACGGGCCACACTTGTCGCCGCCGACGCAATTTTCGTCGAGGCAAGCCTCAGCTTCGTCGGGCTCGGTGTCCAGCCGCCTGGGACGTCGTGGGGCACACTCCTCCAGGCCGGCTACACGAATCTGTACCGGTCCTACTGGTATCCGATCTTTCCGGGACTCGTCATCCTCGTTGCAGTTCTCGCCCTGAACATCCTCGGCGACAACCTCCAGCGCGTTCTGGACCCGGCACGAGCGTGAACGCGCAACGCGCCGCGTCTTCCTCCTCCGCCGTTCTCGAGGTGCGCGACCTCGCTGTGGAGTTCCCTGGCCATGGGGCCGCCTTCCGACCTGTCCGCGGCGTCTCTCTCAGCCTCGAGCGTGGGCAGCGGCTCGGTCTCGTCGGCGAGTCGGGTAGTGGAAAGTCGCTCACGGCGCTCGCGCTCATGCGCCTTCTTCCCCGGCAGGCCCGCATTGCGCAGGGAAGCGTGATGCTCGACGACCGCGACCTGGTGGCTCTTTCCGAACGCGAGATGACGCGGATGCGCGGCGGACGGATAGCGATGGTCTACCAGGATCCCATGTCGTCGCTCAACCCGGTGCAGACAATTGGACATCAGATCGCAGAGGCGATACGGGCACATGAGCGCGTCGGCCGAAATGAAGCGCGGGGCAGAACGATCGAACTGCTGAGGGATGTCGGGGTCACTCATGCGGAGCGCCGTTTCGATAGCTACCCGCACGAATTCTCGGGTGGTATGCGGCAGCGCGCGATGATCGCCATGGCCGTGTGTGGCAACCCCGACGTGCTGATCGCCGACGAGCCGACGACGGCGCTCGACATGACGACGCAGGCACGAATCATCGATCTTCTCGACTCGCTCGTCGCCGAGCGCGGCATGGCGGTGCTCCTGATCACCCACGATCTCGGCGTCGCCGGAAGCTTCTGCGATGCGATCCAGGTGATGTACGCCGGACGAATTGTCGAGGCGGGCGAGGCGCTCGACGTGTTCGGGCATCCGGTGCATCCCTACACCGAGGGGCTCGTCGCATCGATCTGCGAGCTCGACCGCGATGTCGACAAGCCGATCGTGACGATCGCCGGCCAGCCGCCGTTGCCGCAGCGCCTACCGCACGGTTGTCCCTTCCATCCTCGCTGCCCGGCGGCCGAGAGTGTCTGCAGCGAGAGCGAGCCGGCTCTGCTCCAGCTCCGCGGCGGTCGCAGGGCAGCGTGCCACTTCGCAGATGCGCGGCTGGACCGCACCGCATGACGACCCGTGTAGCGTATGCGGACACCGTGTCCGGTACAGGCGCGTCTCAGCCGCTGGTCCAGGTCGAGGATCTGGCTCGTCACTTCCGACTCGGACGCGGTCACGTTGTTCGCGCGGTCGACGGAGTCTCGCTCGAGATCCAGCGGGGCGAGACGTTCGGCCTCGTCGGTGAGTCCGGATCCGGCAAGTCGACGCTCGCACGGCTCATCCTGCGGCTCGACACGCCCACGTCGGGACACATTCGCTTCGCCGATCGCGACCTCCTCGCCAGCTCGGCAGACGAGCTGCGTCGTCTGCGCCGCAGGATGCAGGTCGTCTTCCAGGATCCGTTCACGTCTCTCAACCGGCGCAAGACCGTCGAGCAGATCATCTCCCTGCCACTGACCGTGCACGAGCCGCAGCTCGACCGGGCGGCCAAGAGGGCGCGGGTTTCCGAGCTGCTGGATCTCGTCGGTCTGCGCCCGGAGCACGCGCGCGCGTATCCGCGACAGCTCTCCGGTGGGCAGTGTCAGCGGGTCAACATCGCGCGGGCGCTCGCACTTGGGCCGGAGTTCGTCGTGCTCGATGAAGCCGTCTCTGCAGTCGACGTCTCGATTCAGGCGCAGATCTTGAACCTCCTCCGCGACCTGCAACGACAGATTGATCTCACGTATCTCTTCGTCACCCACGACCTTTCCGTCGTTCGCTATATGGCCAACACGATCGCGGTGATGTACCTGGGACGCATCGTCGAGATCGGCCCGCGGGATGAGCTCTTTGGCGACCCGCAACACCCGTACACCCACGCGCTGCTCGCGTCGATCCCATCCGTTGAGCACCGGCGTGTGCACGCCGCCTCGAACGTCGTGCAAGAGGCGCCGGCCGGGGAGAGCGGCATGATCGCGGGCTGCCGCTTCCACCCGCGCTGTCCGCTCGGTCACAGGGACGTCTGCCGAACGCAGGATCCGCAGCTGCGCGAGATTGCGGGCGGACATTCCGTCGCCTGCCATTTCCCTCAGTCGGCCGAGAGTCTCGTCGCCGCGGCGGCGTCATCTTGAGCGACGTTCGCAGGTGGGCCTTGTTGACGCGAGACGAGATCTCCGCGATCGCTGGGGATGCGCTCGTCGTGCTGCCGGTGGGAACGACGGAACAGCACGGGCCGCATCTTGCGACCGGAGTGGACGCAGCGCTCGTGGAGGCAGTCGCCGAGCAAGCTGCCCGAATGGCGAAGCGCCCCGACGTCGTGCTCCTGGCGCCGACGCTCTCCTACGGCGCATCGGACCACCACCTGCCGTTCGGGGGAACGCTGTCCCTCCACGTGGCGACGTTCCAGGCCGTGCTCCGCGATCTCCTCGGCTCGGCCGCGGCGTGCGGCTGTCGGCGGATCTTCGTTCTTAACGGCCATGGTGGAAACACACCAAGCTGCGCGACAGCCGTCGCCGAAGCCGCACGCGAGCATCGGCTCCTCGCGGCGACGGCGCTCTTCTCGCAGCTGCTCGACCCTGGCACGCTCGAGCTGCACGTCAGCGGCCATGCCGGCGTCTTCGAGACCGCGCTCATGCTGGCGCTGCATCCCGAGCAGGTGCGCCGCGATCTCGCGACTCCGTCACCGGGCGGAGCGGCGCGGGAGCGGGCGCGCGGCCTCGTCGTCGCCGAGCCCGGTCGCTGGAGCGAACTCGACGGCTACACCGATCATCCCGAGACTGCGAGCGAAGAGCTCGGGGAGATGGGCCTCGCGGCCGTGACGGCGTCCGTGGCTGCCGCCTTTGAGGAGGTGGCGGATCTCGCTCTCTGAGACGGCGGCACCGACCATAGCCGCCGTCGAGACAACGGTGGTCTCCGCGCAGGCGAAGCGGGCCCTTCGAGTGCGGGGGGCGCGAACGACGCACGACGCATCGTCCTTCGCCCTGGTTCGCGTTCTCACCGACGATGGCGTCGAGGGCTACGGCGAGATCAGCGCGACTGCCGCCTGGAGTGGGGAGGACGCCGTCACGGCGACGCATTTCGTCCGTGACGTCTTCGCACCCCTGCTCGTCGGTCGCCCGCTCAGGCCGGTAGCGGCGCTGATGACGGAGCTCGATCGCGTCGTTCGTGGCAATGCGTTCACGAAGGCGGGCGTCAACACCGCGCTCTGGGACGCGCTCGCGCGGAGCCTCGAGGTGCCCGTGTGCGAGCTCCTCGGAGGGCCCTTCCGGCGCGAGGTTCCGGTGAAGATCTCCCTCAGCGGTGACGGCGACGATCTGACCGAGGGCTTCGAGATCGCGTACGCGCTGGGCTTTCGCGCCTTCAAGGTGAAGGTGGGCCGTGACCCGGACCGCGACGTCGCCCGTGTCTCGCAGGTGCGTAGCCTGGCCGGCCCTCAGGCATTCATCGGCGCAGACGCGAACGGTGGCTGGTCTCGAGCCGTCGCGCTCCAGACGGTGCCGCGCCTTCGCGAGAGCGAGATCGCCTTCATCGAGCAACCCGTGGACGCCGCCGACCTCGAGGGGATGCGCGAAGTCCGCGCGCTCGGCCTGCCGGTCGTCGCCGACGAAGCGGTCTACGGTGTCGAGGATGTGCGCCGCGTTGCCGAACTCGAGGCCGCGGACGTTGTCAGCATCTACGTCGGCAAGAGCTCCGGGCTCGAGCGGGCGGTCGAGTCGTCGCGCCTCGCCGCCGCGCTGGGCCTCGGCGTGGTCATCGGCGCGAACGGCGAGATGGGGTTGGGCGCGGCCGCGCAGCTGCACGTTGCGTGCGCCTGCGAGCACCTCGGCGCGATCCCCTGCGGCATCACGGGCCATCACTTCTACGAGGATGACCCGACGCTTGCGGAGCCGATCGACGTGAACGGCCTCCGGGCTCGTCTGCCTGAGGGCCCCGGTCTCGGCGTCGATGTCCGCGAGGAGGTGCGAAAGACCTTCTCGTGAGGCCCGGAGTTCAGGTCTTCATCTACCCGGAGGAGCTCGAGGCGTCGACCGCCGATGCGCTCGTCGAGCGCGTCCTCGAGTTGGGTTGCGATGCCGCGAGCATGGCGGTCGTCTACCACCGCGCCCGTCGAGTCCTGCCGCGCCAGCGGCGGGTCAGCACCCTCCGCGAGACGACGACGTACTTCGCGCCGGACCCCACGTGCTACGGGGCGCTCGTCCCCGTCGGCAACGGGCCGCCGCATCTCCGCGACCGGCTGCACGAGTTTCGCGAGGCCTGCGGCCGCGCGGGTCTTCTCTTCCGAGCCTGGATCGTCGCACTCCACCAGGACGGGCTCGCCGCCGGCTACCCGGACTCCGCAGCGCGGATGCTGGACGGCAGCGTCGGCAGCGTCGGCCTCTGTCCGTCCCAGACGGAGACAGTGAAGTTCGTCGCCGGGCTTGTCTCGGACGTCTGCACGCAGCTGAGCCCCGACGCCGCGGAGCTGGAGGCTGCGCTCTATCCGGCCTGGGAGCCGTCGTACACGCTGACGCTCGCGCCCGAGCCGCTGGGCGTCGCGGCCCGCTTGCTCGGAGCACAGTGCTTCTGTCCCGCGTGCCGGGCCCTGCTCGGCGACCGCGCCGACGAGATCGAGCGGCGCGCCCGCGACGCGGCGGGCCCGCCCTTCGGTGATGGCGACTGGGACGAGGAACTCGCGGCTGAGCTCGCGGCCGCGCGTGCTCGCGGCGTACGGCGCCTCGTCGAAGCCGCATCGGCAGCCGCGAGTCGCTGCGGCAGCGCGCTCCGCGTCTTCGGGTCGGGCCCCCCCGAGCAGGCGCGACTGCAGGGGTTGTCGTCCGCCGCCGTCGACGCTGCCGATGGATTGCTGTTCGGCTGCGGGCCGCTCGCCGGCGACGAGCTTCTGCAGCGCTTCGAGAGCCTGCGCGGACTCGTCGGCAGCCGCACGGCGACGGCATCGATCAACTGGACACCGGAGCGATCGCCCGAGAGCATGGCCGCCGACGCCGAGCGCCTGGCCGCGGCCGGGGCCGACGGGCTCGCCCTGTACAACCTCACGCTCGTCTCCGAGCCGGGCCTGGTCGCACTCGGCGCGGCGGCCGCCGCCTTTCGCGCAGCGACTCGATCGGACGGCCGATGATCGTCGACGGTCACGCGACGATCGGCGCGAATCGCGACGTCGCGCTGTCGACGGACGACCTGCTCGAGACGATGAGCCGGCTAGGGATCGAGTACGCGCTGGTCGCGCCGCCCGAAAGCATGATCCCGGTGCACAACCGCGCGGGAAACGAGCTCGTCGCCGCGGCGGCCGACCGGGCGAACGGGCGGCTGCTGCCGTATGCGGTCGCAAGCCCGTGGCTCGGCGACGAGGCGGTGGAAGAGCTGCGGCGCGCCCACGCCGGCGGTGCGCGGGCCCTGAAGCTCGACCCCGCGCTGCAGGGCTTCGACCTCCTCGACGGCCTTGCCGATCCGCTGATCGGCTTCGCGGTCGGCGCCGGCTGGCCGATCTACGTGCGTACGGGCACGCCGCCGCATGCGCAGCCGTTGCAGCTCGCGTGGCTCGCGGGCCGCCACCCCGGCGCCTGGTTCGTGATGGGAAAGAGCGGTGCTACCGACTTCTCGGCCGACGGCCCTCCCGCGCTGGCAACCGCACCCAACCTTCTCGCGGACAGCGCCTGGGTGGACTGGCCGACGCGTCTCGCCGGTATTGAGCCGGAGACGTTCGGCGATCGCGTGGTGTTCACGACCGACACACCCTTTGCCCAGCCGGAGATCGAGCTCGCGCGTGTCATGGAGGCGGGACTGGACGAGCTGACGCGCGCCGCGGTGCTTGGCGAAACACTCGGGAGCCTGCTTGCTCTATGACGCGCGGCAAGCTCCACGACGCATTCTGTTCGATCGGCCTGAAGAGCGGCGACCAGGCGATCGTGCATTCGTCGCTCCGTGCGCTCGGGCCGCTCGACGGTGGCGCCGGAGCCGTGGTCGAGACACTGCTCGACATCCTCGGAGAGGACGGGCTACTCGTCGTGCCGACGTTCACCTACGACAGCCAACGCTTCGATCCGAGCACGACCCCCGGGCGAGCAGGCGCCTTGTCCGAGTGGGCCCGTCACGTCCCGGGCGCCGTCCGGTCGCGTCATCCGACGCATTCCGTGGCGGCGATCGGCGCGGGAGCCGCCGCGTTCTGCGCCGATCACGAACTGCGCGCGGCGACCGATCTCGGGACGCCGCTCGACCGCCTTGCAGCTTCCGGCGGCTACGTGCTGTTGCTGGGCGTCGGCCAGGCCTCGAACACGATGGTCCACGTCGGTGAGTTCCACGCCGCGGCGTTCTACCTCGACATTCCTTTTTCGCCGATCTGGCCGCGCGAGCACACGATCGTCGACGGCGACGAGGTGCTGCACGTCGCGTATGACCGCTTTCCGGGGTGCAGCCGGGCGTTCGGCGTCGTCGAGCGGGGCCTCCGAGCGCGCGGAGCGCTACGAGACGGCGGCATCGCGCGTGCGCATGCCCAACTGATTCCGGCCGCTGCGATCGTCGAGGAGACGGTCGCCTTGCTGGCCGACGACCCGCGAGCACTGCTGTGCTCCGACCCGTCCTGCTACCGATGCGTGCGCGCCCGCGCCCGCATCATGGGTGCGCCGGATGTTCGAGCCCGAGCAACGGAAGGGGATCGCGGTGAATGAGCGCCTCGATCGCGTCGAGCGGAACCGGAGGGAGGGCCGTCCCAGCGATCGGCTCGTTCACCCGGCGCAGTCCGGCTGCGGTCTCCGCAGGCGTCGCAATGGGAAAGTCCGACCCGAA
>Ga0208849_1001150_pt1 | contig 19701 bp, 15 predicted proteins | sample NGESurdeep072012_10_FD_184470 | JGI IMG/M metagenome (GOLD analysis project Ga0208849, IMG submission 184470) | Arctic peat soil microbial communities from Barrow, Alaska - NGEE Surface sample 53-3 deep-072012 (SPAdes) | ecosystem: Environmental > Terrestrial > Soil > Wetlands > Peat ... | reverse complement strand
TGCTTGCGGTTACCCTGCTTGATCGCGTCCATGTCGAGGTTTGGCCAGCGTTTCGCCAACGGCCTCAGAATCTCCGCGATCCGCTGCTCGAGCGCCTCGTCGAGCACCATCTCGCGACCCTGAACCTTTCCCACCGCCGCGGCTGTCAGATCGTCCGCGGTCGGCCCCAGGCCACCGCTCGTCAGGATCACGTCGAGGCCCTCGGCGGCCATGAACCACAGCGCGTCCTCCATGTCCTCCGGGCGGTCGCCCACGATCGTCGTGTACGCCAGGTCAACTCCCAGCTCCCACAGCCGCTCTGCCAGCCACGGCCCGTTGCGGTCTCTTACCCGGCCCGTCAGCACCTCCGTGCCCGTGACCACGATCCCCGCGCGCGGGGTCATGTACAGGTGGGCAGCTGTCCGGCCACGAGCCGGTGGCGGCCGGCCTTCGTGATCGAGTAGCCGATTGCCGCGCTCGAAGGCGGGACGGTCCGGGGGATCCCGTCGACGAACATCGTCACCGAGCTGTTGCCCAACGTGATCGTGAAGTGTTTCGCGTGGTAGGTCGAAGTGCTAGCGCCCGGCTGCAGTTCCAGCCCGGGGATCACCTTGCGCCCGTTGTCGTCGTCGATCAAGCAGACATACACCGCCGCGCTCGGGCGCAGCGACAGGGCTACGCGCGTGGACTGTACGGTCGTCGGATGCGACGGGGGTCCGGTCGTCTGCGTGTGCGCGCCGGCGTGCTTGACGTGGCTCTGCGCCGCCGTGCTGTTCGTGTTCTTTGACGGGCTGCCCCCGCCATTGCTGAGCAGGCCGACGACCAGCAGCACGATCACGATCACCACGACCGCGACGATCGCCAGGTATCCGCGCGACGGTCGCGCGCCGGGCATGCGCGCTCGCGGGCGCTGCGGGGTCGAGATGATCGGCTCCAGCGCCGCCTCGCTCGGGCGCTCGTAGTTGAGGCGGTATTCCTCCACCAGCGCCTTCCCGTCCAACCCCAGCGCCTGCGCATACGTGCGCAGAAAGCTGCGCACAAATGTGGGCCCTGGAAGCAGGTCCCACTCTTCGTTCTCGAGCGCGCGCAGATACTTCGCGCGGATCTTCGTCTCGGCCTCGATCTCCGACACGTCGATGCGAGCGCTCATCCGCGCGGCGCGCAGCGTTGACCCGATCTCTGGCATCTCCGTCAAGAGGCTAGTCGCTGATGGCGACTGCCGGCTGGGTGGGCGAGGATTCCAATCCAGCGAGCACCCGTGGCAGGTCCGCCTCGGTGATCAGCACCTGACGGGGCTTCGATCCCTCATAGCCGGAGATCACCCCGCGCCGCTCGAGCATGTCGATCACGCGCCCGGCGCGCGTGTACCCCAGTCGCAGGCGGCGCTGCAGCATCGAGGTCGACGCCGTCTGCATTTCCGCCACCAGCGTGATCGCGTCTCTGAGCAACGGGTCCTCGTCGGGGTCGAACTCGTCCGGGGGGCCCTCCGGCGCGGTCGGCTCGACCTCCTCGAGCAGCTCCTCGCGCAGCTCCGGCTCTCCCTGGCGGCGCCACAGGTCGGTCAGCTTCGCGATCTGCGCCTCGTCGATATACGCGCCCTGGATGCGCTGCAGGCGCGAGGTCCCCACCGGGCTGAACAGCATGTCCCCCTGCCCCAGCAGCGACTCCGCGCCGTTCTGGTCGAGGATCACGCGCGAGTCTGTCTGGCTCGAGACCGCGAAGGCGATGCGCGAGGGCACGTTCGCCTTGATCATGCCCGTGATCACGTCCACCCGCGGGCTCTGCGTCGCGAGCACCAGGTGGATCCCCACCGCGCGCGCCTTCTGCGCGAGGCGGATGATCGAGTCCTCCACGTCGGCCGGCGCCACCATCATCAGATCCGCGAGCTCGTCGATCACGCACAAGATGTAGGGCAGTGGCGCTTCGCCGCGCTTGGCGCGCGACTTGTTCAGTTCGATCAGGCTGCGTGTGCGCGCCATCGACATGATCCCGTAGCGCTGCTCCATCTCCTTGACAAGGTTCTGCAGCGCGTTCGCCGCCATCCGTGGGCTCGTGATCACAGGCGTCAGCAGGTGCGGGATCGACTCGTAGTGGTTCAGCTCGACCTGCTTGGGGTCGACCAGCACCAGGCGCACCTCGTGCGGCGTCGCGCGCAACAGGACGCTCGAGAGCATCGCGTTGATTGCGCCGGACTTGCCGGCGCCCGTCGTGCCGGCCACCAAAAGGTGTGGCATCTTCGCGAGATCTGCCCCGATCGCCTTGCCCGCCACGTCCTTGCCCAGCCAGACCGTCAGCGGCGACCAGTCCTTCGGCGGCTGCTGGAACACATCTCCCAGCTTCACGATCCGGCGGTGGGCGTTGGGCACCTCGACCCCCACCGCCTGCTTGCCCGGGATCGGCGCGAGGATGCGGATGTCGGTCGCCGCCAGGGCATAGGCCAAGTCGTCCTTCAGCTGGGCGACCTTCGCGACCTTCGTCCCCGGCGCCAGGCGCAGCTCGTAGCGCGTGATGTGCGGCCCCGCAACCGTCCCGATCACCTTCGCCTGCACGCCGAAATGACCCAGCGCCTCGGTCAAGCTCGTCGCCGTGCGCTCCTGTCCTGCCGTGTCCGGCCGTGTCTGATCAGCCGTCGAGCGCGCCAGCAAGCGCTCGGCCGGCGGCAGCTCCCACACGAAGCTCGGGTCGTCGGTAATCGCCTCGCGCAGCCTGCCCTGCGGGGTCAGATGCTCTGGATCGGCGACGGCCACTCCGGGGATCGACTCCTCCGGCTCAACCTCTTCGACCTGATCCTCAACCTCGTTCTCGATCGGATCCACCGCTTCGTCCACCGGATCCGATTCCCATGCCGCCGGGGGCTCGTCCAGCGATGGGGCCTCCACATGGGTCGCCCTCACGATCAGCTCCTGCGGCTCGGGCTCGGGGGGATGCAAGGACTCGGACGCTTCCCGCACGGCGGTCCGCGGCCGGTGGGCTTTCAGCATTCTTGTCGTATCCGCGACGCCGCTGCCCGTGGCCCGAATCGCGCTCGCCAGCGACGCCCCCGTCAGCAGGATCACGCCGACCAAAAACAGGAAGACCACGAGGATGTCCACACCCACGCTCTGCACCAACCGGTGCGAGGCCTGGTAGAGCGCCTCGCCCACGACGCCGCCGTGCGCCTGCAGGAAGGCCGAGGTCCACGACGCGCCCTTGGATGAGGCCCCCCCCACCCCCGAGCTCACGCCGGCCGTGCCCGCCGCCAGCGCGAGCACGATCGAGGCCGACAGACAGACCGCGCCGGTACGCAACGGGCGCAGCGCAGGCCAGACAGGGCGCAGCAACAGTGCCCCGCCACCGCCGACGAGCGCGATCGGCGCAAGCACCCTGGCCCTGCCGACCGTCCAGCCAAGCCCCACCGCGAGCCCGTGGCCGGCGCGACCACCATTCCAATGCCCCCACAGCACAAAGCCCATGAAGATCCCGACGGCGACCAGCCCCAGGCCGATCACGTCGCGCTGACGCTGATCCAGCTCGGGCAGCCGCGGCAGGCCTGTAGGCAGCGAGAAACCGAGACCCGCGATGCCACGCCCCCTACGGCTTCTGCGGCGGCGGGGTCGTGCGCGTGTAGTACGCGTTCGCCGGGCGGTCGTCCTACGGGCAGCCGGTTTCCGAGCGGGGGCGCGCTTGCGAGTATTCGCCATTCGCGCAACTTCGACATCTCTCCGCCAGACCCTCCCTGCGGCCGATCTCGATCGGCCCTTACGATTGCTTTAGCGCGCATCTGTTACATAAAGACCCAGCTCATGAACGATTTCTCTCGTGCACCCCGCGTCCTCGTCGTCGAGGACGATGAGGACATCGCCCAAGCGCTCCAGCGCTCGTTGCGCATGGAGGGCTATGAGGTGCGCGCCGCCGCCGACGGTCCCGCCGCGCTCGAGCACGGCCGCTCGTTCGCACCCGACCTCGTGATCCTCGACCTCGGCCTACCGGGGCTCGACGGCCTCGAGGTCGCGCGCGCGCTGCGCGCCGATGACGACGTGCCGATCCTGATCCTCACCGCGCGCGATGCGCTCGAGTCCCGGGTCGAGGGTCTCGACGCGGGCGCCGACGATTACCTCGTCAAGCCGTTCGAGCGCCAGGAGCTGCTCGCGCGGATGCGTGCCCTGCTACGCCGGCGCCCGCCGCGCGGCTCGGCCCCCCTGCGCGTCGGCGACCTGCTGCTCAACGCCGACACGCACGAGGTGACGCGCGGCGAGCGCACGGTCGAGCTCACCCAGCGCGAGTTCGAGCTGCTCGAGTACCTGATGCGCAACGAGCGGATCGTGATCTCCCGCCAGCGCCTGCTCGACGAGGTGTGGGGCTATGACCCGTTCTCGACCACCAACACGATCGAGGTGTTCGTCTCCAACGTGCGCCGCAAGCTCGAGGCCGACGGCGAGCCACGCTTGCTTCACACCATCAGGGGAGCCGGCTACGTCCTTCGCGCCTAGATCGGCTGGCCGCCCTTGAACCCGGCGCACAAGCTTCTAGGCGCCCCCCGGCGCGCCGTCGAGCGCCTGACCGCGACGTTCGACCGGCTGCCGATCCGCGTGCGTCTGGCCGGCGTCTCGGCGCTGCTCACGTTCGTGATCCTGTTTGCCTTCGCGGTCGCCGTGGGCTCGCTCACGGTGCGCCGCATCCGCTCGGACTTCAACCGCCAGGTGGCCGACACCGCCCAGCAGCTGCCGTCTCATCTGAGCATCAAAGTCAACCCCGTGACCTTCCAGATCGTCGGCATCGAACCGCCGCTTGAGGATCTCGTCTCGAGCCAGCACACGGAAACGATCAGGATCCTCACGCTCGGCGGCACCGTGATCGCGGCCACGGGCAAAGCCCCGGCCCTGGGCGGCGCTTCGCTCCAGCCGCGGATCGTCAACGGATACCGCGTGCTCAGCCACCTCGCCACCGTCAGCTTTCAAGGCACGGGCGAGCAGATCGGCCAGGTGTATGTCCAGTACGGCCGCAGCGTCTCAGACACCGAGGCGACCGTCACGCGGGTCGAGCTGCTGCTGGTGCTCGGGGTGCTGATCGGGACCGGGCTGGCGCTGCTCGCGGGCATGACGATCGCGCGCCGCGCGATGGCCCCGATCGCGCGGCTGACCTCGAGCGCGGAGGAGATCGCGCGCACCCGCGATCCCTCGCGCGTCATGCCCCAGTCCGAGGCAGACGACGAGGTCTCCGAGCTCGCGCGCACACTGCAGGGGATGCTGCGCGAGCTCGATGCCGCGCGCGGCGAGACGGAGGCGATGCTCGTTCGCCAGCGGCGCTTCGTCGCCGATGCCTCGCACGAGCTGCGCACACCGCTGACGAGCGTGCTCGTCAACCTCGAGCTGCTCGCCGAGTCCCTGCACGGGGACCAGGGCGAGGCGGCGCGCTCGGCCCTGCGCTCCTCACAGCGGATGCGCCGGCTGGTCGCGGATCTGCTGCTGCTGGCGCGCACCGACGTCGGGCGTGTGATCCCCCACGAGCCGTGCGCCCTGGACCAGATCGTCGTCGAGGCCGCCTCCGAGCTGGGGCCCGTCAGTGGCGCACATGAGATCTCGCTCGACGTCGGGCAGGCGGGATCGGTTCTCGTCGAGGGCTCCCGCGACGAACTCCACCGCCTCACGATCAATTTGCTCGAGAACGCGCTGCGCCACACGCCCGCCGGCACCGAGATCCGCGTGTCGTGCAGCCTCGAGCATGGGACCCAGGCCATCCTGATCGTCGAGGATGACGGCCCCGGCGTGCCCGAGCACCTGCGCGACACCCTGTTCGAGCGCTTCGTCCGTGGCGCCGGCGACCGCGGCGGCTCCTTCGGCCTAGGTCTCGCGATCGTCGCCGCCGTGGCCGAGTCCCACGGCGGCTCGGTCACGATCGAACCGACGGGCGAGCGTGACGGCGCCCCCTACGGCGCCCGCTTCGTCGTGCGCCTGCCGGCGGCCGACGGACTTGCTACCACCTTGTCTAGGGCGATCGATGAGCAAGCGATGCAAGGACGCAGCGAGCGTGGCGTGCTTAGCACGCGAGCGAGCGAGGACGCCACCGATCGGAAGATCGGCTAGCGCCGCTCAGCGGCGCCCTAGACCTCCACTACGACCGGCAACACCATTGGCCGCCGCTTGAGGCGGTCATAGACCAGCTTCGCCAGATCGTCGTGCAGCGCCTCCTGCAGGAGATCCACCTCCCGGATTTCCTCCTTGGCCGCGCGCTTCAGCGTTGCCTCGACGGTCGCCTTGATCTCATCTGAGAGCTTGTCGGCCTGGTCGAGGAACGGCACGCCGCGGAAGATCACCTCCGGGTCGACGACCGAGCGGCCATCCTGCTCGGCGATCGTCACGACCACGATGAAGATCCCGTCGGCCGAGAGCATCCTACGGTCGCGCAGCGCCACGTCGGCCATGTCGCCGATCTCGACGCCGTCGACGAAGATCATCCCCGCCTGCTCGCGTTTGCCAAAGCGCGCGCCGCGCTCGTCGATCTCAAGCGGCAGTCCGTTCTCGCCCTGGAAGATGTCCTCCGGGGGCACGCCCACCGCTTCGGCGAGCTGCGCGTGCAGTCGCAGCCGCTTGAAGTCACCGTGAAATGGCATCACATAGCGCGGCTTGGTCAGGTTCAGCATCAGCTTGACCTCCTCGGCGTAACCGTGCCCGGAGGCGTGCACCGGCGCGTCGCTGGTCGTGATCACGTCGCAGCCGATGTGGTAGAGCCGGTCGATCGTCTCGTTCACCGCGCGCTCGTTGCCGGGGATCGGCGTGGCCGAGAAGACGACGGTGTCGCCGCCCTTCAGCTGTACCTGGCGGTGATCGCGGTAGGCCATCCGGCGCAGCGCCGAGAGCGGCTCGCCCTGGGAGCCGGTCGAGATGATCACGATGCGATCCTCGGGGAAGTCCTCGAGCTCGCGCGAGCCCACGAGCATGCCATCGGGAACCTCGATGTGCCCGAGTGAGCGTCCGATTTTCACGTTCTTGAGCATCGAGCGGCCGACCAGCACGACCTTGCGATCGAGCGCCGCGGCGGCGTCGACGACCTGCTGCACGCGGTGGATGTTCGAGGCGAAGCTCGTCACCACGATGCGCCCCTCACAGCGGGCGAACACCTCCTCCAGGTGCGGCCCCACGCCCGACTCAGAGGGCGAGAAGCCCGGGCGGTCGACGTTCGTGGAGTCGCCGCAGAGCAGCAGCACGCCCTCCCTGCCCAGCTCCGCCAGGCGCGAGACGTCGGCCGGCGCGCCATCGACGGGCGTCTGGTCGAACTTGTAGTCGCCGGTGATCAGCACCGTCCCGAGCTCGGTCCCCAGCGCGACCGCGCTCGAGTCGGGGATCGAGTGCGTCATGTGCACCATCTCCAGTGAGAACGGCCCCAGCTCCAGCGTGTCGGCGATCGCGACCTCGTTCAACGACACGTCGCGCAGCTTGTGCTCGTCGAGCTTCGAGCGCGCCATCGCGACCGTCAGCGGCCCCCCGTACACCGGTGGCAGGTGGCCAGCCGCGCCAAGCTCGCGCAGGACCCAGGGCAACGCGCCGAGATGGTCCTCGTGGCCGTGGGTCACGACGATCGCCTCGATGTCCTTTGCGCGCTCGCGCAGGTAGGAGAAGTCGGGCAGCACCAGGTCGATCCCGATCATCTCCGGCGTCGGGAAACGCAGCCCGACATCGACCACGATGATCCGGCCGTCCTGCTCGACGACGGTCATGTTCTTGCCTATCTCCCCCAACCCGCCCAGGGGGAGTACGCGCAGCGTCGAACTCACGCGTGCGTGCCGATGGGTTGGGCCGGCATCAGACCGTGACGTTCGAGCATCGCCCTGACCGCCGCGGTCTCCTCGTCGGTCGCCTCCACGATCGGCAGGCGCACGCCGCCGGCGCGCAGGCCGAGCAGGTTCAGCGCAGCCTTCGTGCAGGTCGGGTTCGACGTCAGGAACAGCGTCCGATAGACATCCTGCAGCGAGGCGTCGATCTCCGCGCGGCGCTCCGGCTCGTCGACCATCCGGCGCATCTCGTTGCCGACGATATGACTGGCGACGAGGATGCCCCCGGCGCCGCCCATGTCCAGCGTGCGCGCGAACGTCGCGTCATCTCCCGCATACAGCTGGAGGCCCTCGATCGGCTGCAGCTCCTCGGCGTTGGCCTGCTTGACGCCGACGATGTTCTCGATCTGCGCCAGCTCCGCGAGCAGGTCCGCTCCCATGTTCGTCGCTGTCCTGCCCGGGATGTTGTAGAGCAAGATCGGTTTGTCGGTGGCCTTCGCGATCGCCTCGTAGTGGCGCCTCAGACCCAGCCGGCTCGGCTTGTTGTAGTAGGGCGTCACCGACAGCAGTGCGTCGGCGCCGAGCTCGGTCGCGCGTTCGGTCAGGAACACGGCCTCGCGCGTGTCGTTGGTGCCGACGCCCGCGACGATCGTCGCGGGGACACCTGGCCCGGAGGACAGGGTCGGGCGCTCTTTCACCGCCAGGTCGATCAGCCCCAGCTGCTCCTCATCGGTCAGCGTGGAGGCCTCGCCTGTCGTGCCGGCGACGACGAACCCGTCCGAGCCGTTCACCGCCAGATGGCGCATCAGCGCGACAAACGAATCCTCGTCCACCTTCCCTTCCTCATCAAAGGGGGTGACGATCGCCGTCAGGATTGTGCCCAGGGCAGTCATCGGCTGGAGTATCTCATGTGCACGCTCACCGTTCCTCAGAACAGCAGGTGCTCGAGGCCGATGACGAGCGGCTCCCGCAGCCCGCCGACCTTGCGAATCGCGAGCAGCACGCCGGGCATGAACGACTCGCGGCCGATCGTGTCGTGACGGATCGTGAGCGTCTGGCCGATGTCGCCGAAGATCACCTCTTGGTGGGCCACCAGGCCCGGCAGGCGCACCGAGTGGATCTGCGGCGGCGCTCCCCCGCTCGCCTCGGCCATTAGCACGGCCGTGCGCGCGGCCGTACCGCTCGGGGCGTCGAGCTTCTGGTCGTGGTGGAGCTCGATGATCTCGGCCTTTGCCATGTGCCGGGCCGCCTCCACGGAAAAGCGCATCATCAGCACCGCCCCGATCGCGAAATTTGGCGCTACGAGTACGTTTGCGGGGTGAGGTTGCTGTGCGGCCACGGCCTCGCACAGCAAGTCGAGATCGAAGCCGGTCGTGCCGATCACCGCATGCACGCCCGCCTGCAGGCAGGCGAGTGCGTTCTCGAGCGCGGTGTCTGGTTGGGTGAAGTCCACAAGGACCTCGGCATCGGGGAGCACGTCCTCGAGCGTCCTGCCGAGCGCCGGATCGGCTCTCCCGACGAGCTCCATGTCCTCGGCGCGCTCCACCGCCGCGCAGACCGCCTCCCCCATCCGCCCGGCCGCACCGGCTACTGCCACCCGGATCACGCTGCGATTCCCTCCAATGGCCTCAGCCCGGCGCGAAATGCCTCCTCCTCGGGACCGACGCAGGCGACCGACAGCTCGCCCGCGACGAACAGCTCCGCGGCGAGCTCTCGCAGCGCGGCGACGTCCACCGCGTCGATCCGCTCGATCACCTCGTCCAGCGAGAGAATCGGCAACCCGTTCAACACCGAGCTCCCCAGGCGACTCATGCGTGCCCCGGTGGACTCCAGTGAGAGCACGACCCGCCCCTTCAAGTTCTCGCGCGAGCGATCAAGCTCCTCCACGCTGGCGGGGTCTTCGACGAAGCGCTCCAGCTCGGTCGCGATCGTCGCGAGCGCCTCATCCAGGTTCTCCGGCCGTGTGCCGACATACAGCCCCACCTCACCCGTGTGGGCGTACAGGCTCGAGAAGCAGAACACCGAATAGGCCAGGCCTCTGCGCTCACGCACCTCCTGAAAGAGCCTCGAAGAGGACGTTCCGCCGAGGACGCCTTCGAGCACCCGCAGCGCAAAGCGGCGCTCGTCATCGCGCGCCAACCCCGGCCCGCCAAGGCAGAAGTGGTACTGCTCGGTGTCCTTCGCAAAGAAGCGCACGCGCCGCTGAAAGTCCGGCTCGGGCGGGTGGGATCCGGCAGACCGCACCGGCGGGGGCTGTCCAACACGCTCCGGCGCAGCGGCGATCGCCATCTGCACCAGGGTGTCGTGGTCGAGGGATCCGGCCGCGCCGATCACGACGCTCTCGGGCACGTAGCGTTCGGCGTGGAAGGCCCGCAGCTGCTCGCAGTCGACCGCGCGCACGACCTCCGCCCGGCCGATCACGGCACGCCCGAGCGGATGGCCACCGAAGACGGCCTCGCCGAGCACGTCGAAGACCTTGTCCTGGGGGTCGTCCTCGTACATCGCGATCTCCTCCAGCACGACCTCCCGCTCGGCGTCCAGATCATCCAGGCGCGAGCGCCAGAGCATGTCGCTCATCACATCGAACGCGCGCTCCAGATGACGGTCGAGCACGCGTGTATAGAGCGAGGTCGTTTCCCTGTCCGTGCCGGCGTTGATCTCCGCGCCCATCGCATCGAAGATCTGGTCGATCTCCTCCGAGCCGAAGCGCTCGGTGCCACGGAACAGCATGTGCTCCAGCAGGTGCGAGATCCCCGCCTGGCTCTCCTGCTCGGCCGCGGAGCCCGTGCCGATCCAGAAGCCGAGCGCCACCGAGCGCACGCCCGGCACGCGCTCGGTGACCACCCGCACGCCGGAATCAAGCGTGGTGATGCGGTGCTCTATCTCTTGACCTTGCAGAGAACTCGTTGGCGCGCCGCCCACGACCTCAGCCGACGCTCCCAACGGATCTATCGCTGCGTCAGGAACGGTCACTACCGCCATGACGCGGGCGGCCCGAGCCGCGCTCACCGCCACGATCGCGCCCATTACGTCCGCCGCCGTCGCGTGGCGGACGTCCTCCGCCACCGCCGCCACCGCTGCCGACGCCTGCGAGCTCCTCCACAGACTTGCCGGCGACGTCGGGGTCAGCGGACAGGCGCAGGCCGATGCGGCCCCGCTCACGGTCCACCTCGACCACGCGCACGTTGATCTCATCGCCCTTGTTGAGCACGTCCTCGACGCTCTCGACACGCTCGCCCGGCGAGACGTTGGAGATGTGCAGCAGCCCGTCGGTGCCCTTCGCCAGCTCGATGAACGCGCCGAAGGTCGTCGTCTTGACGACCTTGCCCAGGTACTCGTCGCCGACCTCGACCGCCTTCATCATCATCCGCACGCGCTCGAGCAGAGCATCGCCGAGCTCGCCGTTGGCGGAGTAGATCAGCACCTGGCCGTCGTCGTTGACGTCGATCTGGGATTCGAACTCATCCGCCAGACCGCGAATCGTTTCGCCGCCCTTGCCGATCAGCAGGCCGATCTGCGAAGGATCGATCTGAATCGTCTGGATGCGCGGGGCGAACTGGCTGAGCTGCTCGCGCGGGGTCTTGATGACATCGGCCATCTTGCCGAGAATGAACGTGCGGGCCTCTTTCGCCTGGGCGAGCGCGTCGCGCAGGATGTCGAACGTGACGCCCGTGATCTTGATGTCCATCTGCAGCGCCGTGATGCCGCGCTCGGTGCCCGCCACCTTGAAGTCCATGTCCCCCAGGTGGTCCTCGACGCCGGCGATGTCGGTCAGGACGATGTAGTCATCGCCCTCCTTGATCAGCCCCATCGCGATACCGGCGACCGGACGCTTGATCGGCACCCCGGCGTCCATCAACGACAGCGAGGAGCCGCACACCGAGGCCATCGAGGAGGAGCCGTTTGACTCGAGGATGTCCGAGACGACGCGGATCGAGTAGGGGAACTCCTCGATCGAGGGCACCATCGGCGCCAGTGCCCGCTCGGCGAGCGCGCCGTGGCCGATGTCGCGGCGCTTGACGCCGCCCATGCGGCCCGCTTCCCCGACCGAGAACGGCGGGAAGTTGTAGTGGTGCCAGTAGTACTTTTTCGTCTCCAGGCCGAGCGTGTCGAGGCGCATCTCCTCCTTGAGCGTGCCCATCGCGACGACGCTGAGCGCCTGCGTCTGCCCGCGCGTGAACAGCGCCGAGCCGTGCGTGCGCGGCGTGACACCGACCTCGATCGAGATGTCGCGGATCTCGTTCTCGCCACGGCCGTCCGGGCGCTTCTTGTGGATGGCGATGCGCTCACGGATGATCGACTTCTCGAGCTTGTCGAAGGCCATCTGGACGGCGGCGCGACGCTCCTTGGCGGCGAGCAGTTCGTGTTCGGAGGCTGCCTCGGGCGCCGCCGGAGCGTAGTGCTCGAGAATCGCCGCCTCGACCTCCTTGGTCGCGTCCTGGCGCTCGAGCTTGTCCTCGACCTGCGTCGCGTCGTCGAGTGCCTTGCCGTGCGAGGCACGGATCTCCTCAAGCAGAGCCGGGTCGACCTGAATCGTCTCGAAGACTTTCTTCTGCTTGCCGACCTTGGCGGCCAGATCGCGCTGCAGCGCGCAGAGCTTCTTGATCTCCGCGTGAGCGATGTCGAGCGCGTCGAGGATCTCCGCCTCGGGGATCTCGTTGGCGCCCGCCTCGACCATCAGGATGGCCTCCTCGGTGCCCGCGACGATCAGGTCGAGGTCCGACGGGTTCTCCGCGTCGGGGAGCATGTCGGCCTCGTTGGGGTTGACGACGAAGTTGCCGTCGATCTTGCCGATCCGCACCGCGCCGACAGGCGTAGGCAGCGGGATGTCGGAGATCATCAGCGCTGTTGAAGCGCCGTTCATCGCGAGGATGTCATACGGGTGGATGTGGTCGATCGACAGTGGGATCGCCACCAGCTGCGTGTCATAGCGCCATTCCTTGGGGAACAGCGGGCGAATCGGACGGTCGATCATGCGTGCGGTGAGCGTGCCCTTCTCGCCCGGGCGACCCTCACGCTTGAAGAACGAGCCGGGGATTTTGCCGGAGGCATACATGCGCTCCTCGACATCCACCGTCAGCGGCAGGAAGTCGACATCGCGGAGGCTGCCCGCGACGGCGGTGCAAAGAACCATCGTGTCGCCCTGACGGACGACCACGGCGCCGGAGGCCTGCTTGGCCATCCTGCCGGTCTCAAACGAAATCTCGCTACCGGCAATCTCCACGGAAACCCGTGTAACAGCTGCATCGCTACTCATATCTTTACTGCCTTTCCTGTCCCGCCCGTCGGTTTGGCGGTCCGTTTTCTTTTTCTCGTATCCGAACGGACGGAGCTTAGCGGACGGCCGCCGTCGCTTCAGGGCAGGCGTGGCGGCTATCTCTCAGGTGGCGGGCGAGGACGCCCAGTGCGCGTGCTGAGACGGTCGTGGGCCAAGCGGGGCAGAATGAAAGGGCCCACCCACCCAGCGTGGCGTACCGATCGGAGATCGGCTAGCGCCGTGCCCACGGCCGTCTCAGCCTACTTGCGTAGACCGAGGTCCTTGATGAGAGCGCGGTAGCCCTCGAGGTCGCGGCGGCGCAGGTAATCGAGGAAGCGCCGGCGGCGACCGACCAGCATCAGCAGGCCACGGCGCGAGTGATGATCTTTTGACTGCTCGCGCAGATGCTCGGTCAGGTGGTTGATGCGCTCGGTCAGCAGCGCGACCTGGACCTTGGTGGAGCCCATGTCGTTCTCGCTGGAGCCGAACTTCCCGGCGATCTCACGCTTGCGCTCAGTTGTTATCGCGGCCATAGGCGGGCACGGTAGCAGACAGCTCGCTCTCTCAATCCGCCTGTGCGCTCCTCCGCGCGATCTCTCGGGTGCGCTCGACGTCGCTGTGCATCTGCTCGATCAGCGCCTCGGGCGTCTCAAAACGGCGCTCGCCGCGCAGGCGCGCGAGGAAGTCCAGGCGCAGCTCGCGCCCGTACAGCTCGCCGTCGAAGTCGAGGATGTACGCCTCGATCAGCTCCCCCCTGCCGGTGTTGAACGTGGGGCGCACGCCGATGCTCACAGCCGCCGGGCGGCCATCGGCAAGACACGCGTAGACGCCATGGCCGGGGCACGCGAGCGCCTCCTCGGGGACGAGGTTGGCGGTCGGAAAGCCGAGTTCGCGGCCGCGCTCGTCGCCGTGGACCACCTCACCGCACATCCGGAAGGGCGCGCCCAACAGCTCGGCCGCGGGGGCCATCTCGCCGGCGAGCACGAGGCCGCGGATGTGGCTGGAGGAGACGATCTCCCCATCCACCTCAAGGAGCGGGTGAACCACCGTGGCGAAGCGCCCATCCTCGGCGAGCAGCCGCGGGTCGCCTTGGGCCTTGTGACCGAAGCGGAAGTTCTCACCGATCGCGACCTGCGTGGCCCCAAGCGCACCGACGAGCACGTCATCGACGAACTCGGCGGCCGAGCGCAGCGCGAAGTCCGGGTCGAATCCGATCACGATCAGCTCCTCCACGCCAAGCGACGCGATCAGCTCAGCCTTGCGCGCGAGCGGCGTCAGCAGCTTCGGAGTGTGCTGGGGGGCGACCACCGATACCGGGTGGGGCTCGAACGTGAGCACGCTGTTCGAGCCCGAGATCACCTCGCGGTGGCCGAGATGGACACCGTCGAAGGTGCCCACCGCCACGCTGCGCCCATCGCTTCGCTCCTCGACATCTCCCAGATCTGTGATCTTCACGGGTTGCAAGCCTATTTGGGCAACGTCGCCAGCGCTCGCTCGAGTCCGATCAGCGGCGGATCGAGCCACGGCTCTCCCCGGCGCGGCGGCGCGACGGCATCCTTGACATCGAAGGGACCGATCGCCGTGCGTCTGAGCTCCAGGCAGTAGGCGTCGTTCAGGTCGGCGATCAGCGAACGCACATAGGTGCCGGCCGAGCATTCGATCAAGTATCCAGCCCGACCCGGCTCTCGCGGCTGCCGACCCGGCTCTTGCGGCTGTGAGGGGTGGGCGCGATCCCGATCCGCATCCTCTCGCCAGAGCTGCTCGAAGCGATAGACGCTGACGATCCGCTCGGGCAGCTCGAACTGCTCGCCGCGTCGTGCGCGCTTGTACGCGCGCTCGCCGCCGATCTTCACCGCCGAGTATTGCGGCGGGCGCTGTCTGACCTCGCCCGTCGGCAGCGGAGGCTGGCCGATCTTCGATCGGTCATCGGGCACGCGCCCCGTCTCGGTGATCTCCCCCTCGGTATCTCCCGTACTCGACACCGCACCCAGTCGAGCCACCGTCTCATAACGCTTGCGCAGCTCCATCATCTGGCGCTGGGCTTTCGTCGCCTTGCCGACGAGCACGATCAGCAGACCCGTGGCGAACGGGTCGAGCGTGCCCGCGTGCCCGGTCTTCACCCCGCCCAGCGCGCGTCGCACCGCCGCGACCACGTCGTGCGAAGTCATCCCGGCCGGCTTGTCGATCAGCAGGATCCCGTCCATGTCCGTCCATCATCGCGCCCGCCGCGGTCCGGTGTCCGTCATAGGCGCCGTCGGCGAGGTGCGGCCTCTATACCTGCGAGCAGTACGCCTCAGGTCAACGTCGGTATACCTCAGGCCAGTGTCGCGGCGGCGTGCCCGTCGGGCGTCGCGTGCAGTTGCGCCGCGAGCGCGCCGCGCAGGAACGCGATCAGCTCCTCCAGCTCGAGCGTCGTGGAGAAGCCGGCCGCGCGCCGATGTCCCCCGCCCCCCTGAGCCCGCGCGATCACCGACACGTCGACATCGTCGTCGGTGGAGCGCAATGAGACTTTGCGCTGGCCCTTGCGCTCGCCGCTTGACAGCTCACGCACGAGCGCCGCGACCTTCGTGCCCTGCACCGCCCGCAGATGGTCGATGATGCCCTCGGAGTAGCTCTCCTCGGCTTCGGCCTTGCTGAAGTCCTCGGCGCTCAGCGCGGCGAGCGTCAGCTCACCCGCGTCAAACCGGCGCACCTGGCTGAGCGCCAGCGCGAGCAGCGACAGCTTGCCCTCCGGCATCTCCTCGTAGAGCCTCCTGTACACGGCCTGCACGTCGACGCCGGCCGCGATCAGATCGGCGGCCATCTCGTGTGCCCGCGGCCCGGTGTTCTCGTACATGAAGCGCCCGGTATCGGTGATCAGCCCGACGTACAGCGCCTCGGCCACGGCCGGCGTGGGGCGCACCCCCAGGCCCTGCATCAGATCCCAGACGATCTCCGCCGTGCAGGAGGCGTCGGGCACGACGTGGTCGAGCGTGCCAAAGCGGGTGTTGTCGTGGTGATGATCGATGTTCAGCAGGTGCTTGCCGTCGTGCAGCACGCTCGCCGAGTTGCGGTCGATGTTGCCGCAGTCCAGGAACACGACCGTGCGCTCGGCGACATCCGCCGGGGGCGCCTGGATCAGACCGTCGAGCGCGAAGAAGCGGTACTCGTAGGGCAGCGGCAGATCGTCCGGCGCGATGAACATCACGGAGTCCTTGCCCAGCGCGCTCAGCAGCCCCTGCATCCCCACCAGTGACCCCAGCGCATCGCCGTCGGGGCTCTCGTGCGCGGCGAGCACGAAGCGGGCGTCGGAGCGAATCCGCTCGAGCACCCGCTCGCGTGTCACCTCTGTGCTCTCGCCGTCGCTCATGCCGGCCCGATCTCGTCGATTAAGGCATCAACGCGCAACGCGCGGTCGGTCGTGTCGTCGTAGTGCAGCTCGAGCGTGGGCGTGCGCTTCAGATGCAGTTCCCTCGCCACCTTCCCCTGTAGAAAGCCATGCGCGCTGCGCAGCCCCGCCATCGTGGCCTCGCGTTGCTCGGCGTCGCCAAGCACGCTCACGTACACGCGAGCATGGCTCAGATCGGCGCTTGTCCTGACATCGGTCACGGTCACAAATCCCACTCGCGGGTCCTTCAACTCTCCTGCAACAGCGTCGCCAAGCACCTGGCGAATCGCCTCATCGACGCGGCGCATACGTCCCGAGCTCATCCTACCGGGACCCGCTTAGCTGACGAGTTCGCGCTCCACTTGGCGCGTCTCATATGTCTCGAGGATGTCGCCCTCGCGCAGGTCCTGGAAGTTCGTCAGCAGGATCCCGCACTCAAAGCCCGCGGCCACCTCGCGCGCGTCCTCGTTGAAGCGGCGCAGGCTGGCGATCGTGGTGTCGTAGATCACCGTGCCGTCGCGCACCACGCGGGCTTTCGCGCCGCGGGTGACCATGCCCTCGCTGACGTGCGACCCGGCGATCGTCCCGATCTTCGAGGCGCGGAACAGCTGGCGCACCTCGGCCTGGCCCAGCGCGCTCTCCACCTCGGCCGGCTCGAGCATGCCCTGCATCGCGGCACGCAGCTCCTCGATCGCCTTGTAGATCACCGAGTAGGAGCGGATCTCGACTCCCTCACGATCGGCCACCTGGCGGGCATCGCCAACCGGACGCACGTTGAATGCCAGGATCACCCCGTTGGAGGCGGCGGCGAGCATCGCGTCGGACTCGTTGATCCCACCGACGCCGCGGTGGATGATGTTGACCTTGACCTCGCCCTGTGGAAGCTTTGCGATCTCGTCCTCGATCGCCTCCAGCGAGCCGGCCACGTCGGCCTTGACGACCAGGCTGAGCTCCTTGACCTGACCCTCCTGTGCGAGCTTGAAAACGTCCTCCAGCGACATCTTGCGACCCGAGCGCCGGGCGAGCGCCTCGGTCTTCAGGCGGTTCGCGCGCTCGCCGGCGAGCTGGCGCGCGCGGCGCTCGTTCTCGACCACGCGCACAAGTTCCCCCGCCTCCGGCACGCCATCGAAGCCGAGCACCTCCACCGGCTGGCCGGGCGAGGCTCCCTTCACGCGCGCACCGGTGAAATCGTGCATCGCGCGAACTCGTCCGAAGTGCGCGCCGGCGACAAGCGCATCGCCTACGCGCAGCGTCCCGCGCTGAATCAGGACGCTCACCACAGGCCCCCGCCCGGGGTCGAGCTTTGACTCGATCACCGTGCCCGAGGCCTCGGCATCGCTGTTGGCCTTCAGCTCCTCCAGGTCGGTCACCACTTGAATCGTGTCGAGCAGGGAGTCCAGGCCCTCGCGGGTCTTCGCGCTGACATCCACGAACTCGATCTCGCCCCCCCACTCCGCGGGCTGCAGCCCATGCTGAGTCATCTCCGTGCGCACGCGCTCGGGCTGGGCGCCCTCCTTGTCGATCTTGTTGACCGCCACCACAATCGGCACCTCTGCCGCGCGGGCATGGTCGATCGCCTCTTCGGTCTGGGGCTTCACGCCATCGTCGGCGGCCACCACGATCACCACAACATCGGTCACGCGCGCCCCGCGGGCGCGCATCGCGGTGAACGCCTCGTGACCCGGCGTGTCCAGGAAGGTGACGACCTTGCCGCCGTGATGGACCTGGTAGGCGCCGATGTGCTGGGTGATGCCGCCCGCCTCGCCGGCGGCAACCTCGGTCTCGCGGATCGCGTCCAGCAGCGAGGTCTTGCCGTGGTCGACGTGACCCATGATCGTGACCACCGGGGGACGCTCGACCATGTCCTCCTCGACGTCCTCGAACACCGGCTCGACCTCGACATCGTCGGCGGCGTGCACGACCTCGATTTTCTTGTCGAACTCGTCGGCGAGCACCTGAATCGCGTCGTCGGACAGCGTCTGCGTGAGCGTCGCCATCTCGCCGAGCATCATCAGCTTCTTGATCACCTCTGGCACCGGCACCCCCAGGTACTCGGCGACATCCTTCACCGTGGAGCCCGAGTTGACGCGGATCAGGTCGGTCGCCTCCATCGCGGCCGCGTCGATCGGGGCGATCGTGTCGTCATAGGTCCCACGTCGGCGTCGGCCGCGGCGCGGACGCCGCTGGGGCTGGTTGGCCGGACCACCTTGCTGACGGCGCGAGGCCTGGGAGTCGATCACAACGCGCCTGCGCCCCCCCGGGCCGACGCCGCCCGGTGTCCGCTCGCCCGTGCGCGAGTCGCGCGTGGGCCGCACGCGCTCCCCCGCGGGCACATTCTGCGCCTCGGGCGCCGCAGCATTCGGCGCCTCGGGCGCCGCAGCAGGCTGAGCGGGCGGACTCGTTGGAGCTGCCGATGGGGTTGCAGCTGCCGGCGGGGTTGCAGCTGCCGGCGGGGTTGCAGCTGCCGGCGGGGTTGCAGCTGCCGGCGGGGTTGCAGCTGCCGGCGGGCTCTCAACCGGGGGCGCACCGTTGCTGGTGGTGGCGCCATTGCCCAGTACCTTCAGCGCGACGGCCTCGTCGACCGAGGATGCCGCCGCCTTGGCCTCCACACCGGCGGCCTTCAGCCTCTCCAGCAGATCTTTGCTGGTCAGACCCTGCTCCTTTGCGATCTCATGTACGCGCTTCTTCGTCATCGGCTCATCGGCGCTGGGCACGTGCGGCCCTATGGCGTCTGCTCCTCGGTCCCCGCGTGTGCCGCCGGCGCCTCGGCCGGGGGCGGTAGCTCCTCTGGCGTCGTGGAGCTCACGTCGTCGGGGAGCGGGTCGGCGAGCACCTGCGCCGCAGGCACCTCGACCGGTAGTTCCTCGGGCGCGGCGGAGCCCTCCTCACCGGGGGTCAGGTCGGCGACCTGGTCGCCCTCGATGTTCGCCAGGGCCTGGTGGCTGTCCAAGCCGCAGTAGCGCGAGCCGGGGAGCGAGGCGTTCGGGCAGCGTCGCCCGTTGGAGAGGATCGCGGCGCAGCGGCCCTGGACCTCCTCCTCCTCATAGCCGTGCTCGGCCTCCTCGGCGGCAAACTCGCTCTCCGAGCGGATGTCCACGCGCCAGCCGGTCAACCGTGCCGCCAGCCGCGCGTTCTGACCCTCGCGACCGATCGCCAGCGAGAGCTGGTCGTCGGGCACGATCACAGTCGCCTGCTTGGCCTCGTCGTCGACGAGCACCTCGCGCACTCGCGCGGGCGAGAGAGCCTTGGCGACGAACCGCGCAGGCTCGTCGTTGAAGGGGATGATGTCGATCTTCTCGCCGCGCAGCTCGGAGACGACCATCCGCACGCGCGAGCCGCGCGGGCCGACGC